>Ga0163217_1050119_pt1 | contig 19035 bp, 12 predicted proteins | sample SynspAceP_FD_185933 | JGI IMG/M metagenome (GOLD analysis project Ga0163217, IMG submission 185933) | Saline lake microbial communities from Ace Lake in Antarctica - Synechococcus sp. Ace-P (PacBio error correction) | ecosystem: Environmental > Aquatic > Non-marine Saline and Alkaline > Saline ...
AGAGGAGAGCATTATCAGGCAACGACGCTGGCAAAAAATAAGGTAACCAGTATTTTCTGACTTAACCTCGAATCTTTGTTGAAAATTTTTTGCGTTACAGCGCGAGGGCCCCGGCCCCCCCAATCCAAGGAAACCAAATGTTTTTAAAAAAGGAACCGTGTATTGATTGAAGCCCCATTTGCCCCCCTTTCAACAGAAATCAAATGGGCCTAACCCAATTGTTAAAAGTGATTAAATGAAATTTGGCCAGACGTACTACGAAAAAAGGAAAAGGCCCTTTAACAGTTAAAACACCCCATGATAAACCATGGAAGGGAGAACTGGGAAATTTTTAAAAATTTTGGAAGGTCCCCTTTTAATAATGTGAAATGGCGGATCCATTTCCTCATCTTTCCCGCTGGAATGGTACTTAATGGCGGGCAACCAGGAGGCATTTAATTTTTATCTGCGTGACGACAAAGAATGTTAATATAATCGCTGGGGATACTTGCCCTTTGACTTTTTTTTACCGAAACAATGCAACTGATTCCCAATGACCTTTAGCTTAGACTTTAGCTTATTTTGCCGATTTGGTGAATAATTTTTTAACCATGGGTAAGACGAATGCCGTAATTCCGCGGCTGATTTTTGGTAGGCTGTGATGTTGTTTTTAGGGTATCAATTTTGATTACTTCGTTTCGGATACCATAAAAAATAGATCACTCACAAGCTTAAAGAAAAATTTTTGATGAGGTGAATAGAAAAACTTTCTTTATTAAGATATTGGTAAGTTCGATTATTTGTTTAGGTACTATCTTACGGGTACCTCTCAAACCCTCGAAATGAGAAAGCTTTGGAAAAAAACCGTTTTTTAGGTAAACTGCTAAAAACTTCTTTTTTGGAGCCAATATGCAACACTTCAAACTTGTGACTCTATTCAATCGGCCTATTTTCATTTTTTGAGCAAAGAAAACAGCTACAGTAAACCATTTTATTCGGTAAGCTTCATCCTTTCACTTTTTTGAGCACTCCCTCCGCTGTTTAGGCATTTTTTTTGCAACATTGGTCTCGTAACAAATCCAAGCCGACAATTAACAGTATTTCTAATCCGGTCTTCTTCCTCGTGCTCCAATTCTTAGGGCAATCAAAAAAAACCATGCAATCATCGTTTTAGCGCCACAATACCCAGAACGGTAAGGAGAACGCAAATTTTCCCCATTAAACTTTTCTGTCACCGTAATCAAACTGTCCTTTTTGTTGTTGTATAAAACTAGGTAGTACTAATTTCTGTCAAGGGCACAGTACCTATAATAATTTACCTCCATTAGTTTTTTTGATACACTTCAATTCAGTATCGACAATTAAAGAACGTTGAACTGACAACCTGCATTATTTATTAAGATATCAATAGTTTCCGAAAGCTTAAAAGCTTGAGTGGCTTTTCCAAGGGTAATTCTTTAAATCACTTTATATCAAAGGTAGAATCTGACAGTTTTTCTAGGAATTTTACAAAATTATTTTTCACCTTTCTAAAGCGCTATAAATTCTTGCCGAATAATAATTTTTATTCTTGATTTCATTAAATAAATACGGCTAAGCCTCTTCCAATTCCTGAGGATGCCCTCCAGTAATCCAAACTACTTTTTTTGACTCATGTTATTTTTGAAGCTTTAAGAGCTAAAATATAGCTAAATTTTGGGCTTCAAACGTATGAAAGCAACTTATAAAAAAATATATTCTTGACTTTAAAAAGAGCCTAGTGGACATCACGTGGCAATTTTAAAAACAAAAGAAACCTGGTTTATTGACTAAAAATATTCTAAATTTGGAAATAGGTGCATGGTTGCGCATCTTTTACGGGGATAAGGCGTTTGAATCTGATGTTCCCAAATTATGAAGGCAACATTGCAATGGAGCTTGTGCTCATTACATTTAGGAAAAAAGAGGTACTTTGGCAAAAGTTTAATCGAGTTCCCGAAGTATTCAATTTGGAATAGAACAAGCATTTTTATCCTTAGAAGGCCGAAACATCCTTTTCGATTTATTTCCATCAAAATTCACAAAAACCAAGCCCGATCCTATCAAAAACGGTTTGATTTGGATGGGTGAATGAGATTTTATGCTGAACAAATTGAAACAAAAACAGCAGAGGGTTTTTCCTTGTATTCAAAATAAAAATAGGAGCGATTGATTAAAACAGAACTGAATACTATTAGCCTCCATAAAGAAATCAATACTCAAAGACGCAAATTGAAACTCAGAGTTGATGCCAATGGAGCCTTTAGTCCTGAAAATGCATTAACGCAGACAAGCAGTTATCAAGAGTACGATTTGCATCTCTATTGAACAACCCATAAAACCAGGTTAAATTTTGCAGCGATGAAATTATTATGCGAAGCACACCAATTGCTATTGCATTGGACGAAGAATTAATTCGGGGTTTTGACTATACTAAAAAAGCTAGAGTTGTTTCCAAACGATCCAACCCCAATACAATTATTTTCAAACCAAGTTTTGTCGGAGTTTTAAGGAAGTCAAGAATGGATAACTCTTGCGGAGAAAAATAATATTGGTTGGTGGATTACCAGCGCCTTTAGAAAGAAATGTTGGTTTAAATGCCATTACGCAAAATGGACTTATACTAGAACTCAATAGTACCCAAAGTTTAGGAACAGGTAGCTTAATTCCTAAATAATTTTTGGATAGTCCATAACCGTAGAAAATATGGAACTATTCTTTATAATAAGAAATAATTGGCAGACTATTTAATAAAAAGATTTTATGTATATAGAACAAGTTATAAAGGGTACGCAGGATGTGGAAGTATTGGATTTTCCAGTAGGTTTATACTTTTTATTGTCAAGGAAATTATTTAGGCAACCATAGCATCTCCTATTAAAGTTAGAGGATAGTATGCAACAACTTATAGCGCAACTTGGGACCACTACGGTATTTGTGATGGTTTTATTTCCATATTTTGGGGCTGTTTGTTGTTTTTAAGGGTGGACTACCAAATTAGTCACGGAAAACAAGTCCATTAGGTCTCTTACGACCCTCTAGAAAAAAAATTGGAATTGGAAAAACGATTTTTTTCGCCTTTGGATATGGGGGCTAATTACATGATATTAACAAGGTATAGATATTACGTAAAACGAGATTTTCGTTTTAACTTTAAACCTATGCCATTCTTTATTTTGGCCTAGTAGGTATATGTTACTGATACCCTAACAAACAAAGTTTTGAGAAGTATTTTATTCCGAGGTCATATGAATGCGGGCAAAAATAGGTTTAATTGGCTTAAAATAAGTGGGTTCCCGCTTGTCATAACTTCGGTAATTATTTGGCGTAATGCACATTGCAAATCCAGAAGTCAACCAAATTAGGATATGGTATCAATGTTAAAATATATCGGTACCGGGTTTTTCTTCACTTGGAATTAATTCCTTATGGAATGAGGGCTTAGAACTACGCCTTGGTTTTTGCAGCAGGGAATAATTTTAATTGGTGGGCTTGCTATTAACAGGCAGATTGGACGGCTTTTCAAAACAGATTCTCTTTTATTAAAGATATTCACACCCTACAGACATTGGTTTGGGATTTCTAATTCCTGTTTTGGTAGTGTATCCCATTTTGTTATTAAATTTTTTGCTTAAATTTACAATGGACTAGATTGGAAGGAAAAACTTACGGGTAAAGTATTGAATAAGAAGAATTTTTAAACCTATAAACGAAACTATGATCCACAAAATATCCCATCTGGCATTTAAATTAAACGGAAATTTCATTTTCTTTTGATGAATTTAAAAGAAAGTGCTTTTACAAGTTTAATAAAGGAAGTAAAGATTTTGAAGTAGCCATCGTATTTTTTTAATAGATTGGGTAGATGACTCTGAGTTCATTGAAGTATCACCTCTGGGTCTAACAGGTTGGTTCCCAAAAAATAAAATTAAAAAAAGCAGCATATCGGTCCCCAATTCCGCCATGGCTACAGGAAAATATTTTGATTTTAAAACCAACAAATACGGCTTACTACTACAGCAACCTATTATAGCAGGTAAAATGAATGCTTGTAAGCCATGGTTTAAGGCTTGATTAGAGTAATGTAACACCCTGATTGCTATCGGTTCAAACGATAAAAGCAGTATGATTTTTGGAGCAATGAATTCCCTTACAATTAGAGAATTCTTTGTCAAAAAAATGAAGCATTTAAAAAACCCTCATCAATAGGTGTTCACCGCTTTCAAACTGCCTTAATATCAAAATATTAAAACCAAAAAACCAAGTCTAATGAAACCTTGGGTATGACCGAAACGATTAGCCATATTGCAGTGAAAAAGGTAACCATACCATAAAAAAAAAACTACTTATTTTGAAGCCCTTAAACCGAATATAGAATTAAAAATTGATGACAGAAACTGCTTAGTCCACTTCATGCTCCAGAAATTTCCAGAGAAAGACGTCATTACGATGATGTTGGTGATTTAATTCCGACTTCAACAATTTGAATGGTTGGGAAAGGTTTGATACGCTTATAAATTCTGGCGCGCGTAAAACTGAACCCTGAAACCATACCAGAAGCGAAACTCAATGCTGTTTTTAAAGCATTCCGTTTTTTTGTTGCGGCAATTCCTGATGCCGGTATGGGCGAAAAATTAGTTTTATTCTTGAAGGCAATGTTATGTTCTTGCTATGCCAACTAAAGTAGCGCAGCTAAAGTCTTACTAAGTTTGAAATACCAAACAGAAATCTTCTCTTAGAACAATTTATACGAACGCAAACGGTAAAATTACAACGCCTAAGACCTTAAGCTTGGCGAAAAAGTAAACTTTACTCCGTAGAACGTTTTGGTGCCCTAATTCCTTATTTCAAAAATACCTGTTTGTCTTTTAGTTTTACATCAAACCATAAAACTAAAAATATGAAACATTATTTTGACATTATTGTTGTACAAAACGCTTTCTCCTGTAAAGCTCAAAATTGATTGGAATAAAAAAGCAGAAATAGTCCTGCTTAATAAGACATCAACAAATGGACATAATCTAAAGATTTCGGGACTTAACTGGTTCCTGTAATGTACCTCCTCGAAATAATTGCCGTCTAGAACCTTCCTTTAAAATTTAGGAGGTACCACCGCTAATTTTTAAATCTTTCTTCAGATTTTTATCATCCTGTCAATAGTCAATTCCGCGTGTAAATAAGTAATAACTAACACAAGTCTAAACGATACGCCAATAATTAACAACGTGGCGATAGAAATACCATTATTTTCATAGACGGATTAGGTGTTACGATGGCGCATTTAAATGCCATAAACCCAAACGAGTAGAAAGTATCAAGTAGCCACCGATGTTGCAGCAAGTAATTATTTACTTTTTAATAACAATTGAGTTTTTTTGGCTTTAGATTAAAAAATGCAGTCAGTACTTTTTTTGTTTAGAAAGTTATTTTGTATTTTCAGGTTCGAATACAACTTCAATGAAAAAAATACTTTTTACCTCTTAGCGTTTTTGTACACTTAGGGGCCTTAGCCCAGCAATATTCTACCAAGAAAAGAAACAACGTGCCACTGTTGTTGATGAAATACTTTCTGAACGATTTAACCAAGCTATTACCGAACTTAATGGATGAAACCGGTATTGATATGTGGATCGTCAATCTCAAAGAATACAACGAAGTATCTGTATTGAAGAACCATGCTCCGCAACAATGGTTGGATTGCACGGCGTAGAACTATACTGCTATTTTAAATCGCGAATAAAGGCAAAAATATCTATTGAAAAATTAGCGGTGGCAAGGTATAATGTAGGTGAGAATATTGTTTCTGCGTGGGATAAAGAAAAAACAAGCCTGACCCAATGGAAGCCGTTAATAGAAATGAAGAAGAGCGAAATCCTACTAAAAATGACTCAAACTATTCTAAAGACCACAATATTGCCAGACGGTTTAGAACAAGAACTGATTACGATGAATTTTTAAGAAAATATCTTCCAAAAACACATTCGAAAGTGTCTCTGCAGAATCAATTGGGCAGTACGATGGATTGAAAACGCGAACACCTCAGGGAAATGGTTATTTACAATCACTGGGTGAACTATTACCCATGAGATCATTGCCGAGGCTTTTCGGAAAAAGTGAATAACTCCGGGAATTACGACAAACCACTGAAGTAGAGTGGTGGATGCGCGCAAAAGTAACCGATTTTAGGTCTAGACCTGTTCACCCCCAGGGATGTACAACGAAGTAGTGAAGCCATTAGTAAGTCATTTAATACTCTTTTTCCGGCAGACCTGATGATATGGGTAAATTTTACCAGGAGATTTAGTGGCATTGCGATTTCGGAATAAGCTATTTACGCTAACACCGATTGCAAGAGTTTGGCTTATGTTTTAAAAGCCTAATGAAAAAGAAAGCGCCAAAAGTTTTTTAGTAGATGGCTTTAAAAGCTGGTAAAAAGTTCAAAGATTTTTTAACTCAAAATATGATCACGGGTAAAACTGGAAATGAAATTCTTGCAAATGCACTTAAGGAGGCAAAAGCAGCAGGATTAAGACTCTATTTATACACATCCCCCTGGATCTTATGGTCATTCTGCAGGCAACTACGATTGGTTATGTGGGATTCCCCAAAGAGGGGTTTATGAAAGATGATGGCAGAAACTATCCTTAACGTCAAAATAAACCGTATATGCCATCGAAACTAAATACCACCATCAAAACGTTCTGAATGGAATAGAGATATCCGAATCAGCTGGAAGAAGCATGGTTTTTTACGGTGAAAAACGTTTTAGTTTGTCAACGGTCGCCAAACCGAATTCTGCTGATTCCAAGAGTAAAAAAGTCACTTGGAAACTTAACGATATTAATAAATAAAAATAGTTTATTCGGGAGGATTTATTTTGCTATTCACAAAGCTGATAAGATACCGCTCTAGTCATATCAGCTTTGTCATAGCATATATTTTGTGATGCTTAAAAAAGGTATAGGCTCAATGATACTAAGGCTTTTTACTGAAAAAAAGTTTAGATTAAAAGCCAAAGAACGCGCTTAATTACCATAAATAGGCGTTAGCAACAGAACAATTTGCCATTTTTCCCAGAAACCTCTAAATAAAGGAATATCAACATGTACACGCTACCTGTCCCTGGCATAATTTTCAACACACAAAAACCATGGTCTCTGCTATTGTTTTTTTGCTCGCTACCGCAAAACCGGCTACTGGAGTGTATTTTTTCTCAAGATAAGCAACAGTCCATCTTTTAAAATAATCAAAGCTGGTCACTCCTAGTTTAAGGTAAAATAGGTGTCGCTATAGGCCATAAGCTATCAGCGGTAGTAGATCAAACTTTTTGTTTGAAAATTGCCCCTGTAATCAAGTTTTTAATTACCTTCTCGTTTCAGAACTCATCATAGGTCTGAAGTACTACGTTTTGGTGGTGTCTTTTTAACTTCTTTAGTTTTTTCACCGCAAAAACCATCTTTTTTTAGCCTCTAAGCCAATTTGATAAGCACCTCCCATGGAAGTAATTTCCGCCATCTTTTACCCATTTTTAAGTTCCTTTTGCTTATCGCTATTTAAGAAACTTCCATACCAACCAATACAGGTAGTATTAAAACATCGTACCCGTTCTAGTCTGTGCATATAATTTGAATCGTGCAGAACCGTTACCGGATACTGCAAATTGCCTGCTCAAAAAGTGCCAAATTCGCTCAACATTGCAATGTACTTGTTGGTTCCCCGACAGTAACAGCTCCTTAGGCTTCTTTATCAGGCCCACTACTAGATCCAAAATCATTTCCTTATATCCCCACAAAGCAGTTGACGTGGGGTTAATGCTGTTTGGTTTTTTAGTGAAATACGTTCAAGATGTACTAATCTTTTTTTATTTCTATGCACTTTAGTGATAATAACTTCCTCTTTCGTATTTTTTTCCATCCAATGAAAAAAGGCTTTTGGGTAAAACGAACTTTGATGCTTCCTTAATAATCAGCTAAAAAACGAGCATCCTGCAATGCTATTCAGTCCGATAAAATAGCCATATTGTCTTCTGAAATACTGCTTTTTGGAATTCACATTATTCCTGTTTTCAAATAGTAGAATTTACTTTTGTTCAGAGGCTATGGCTTTCTAAAATCCGTAGGCATAGGGCAAAGACCAAGCAAGTAAATGTCATTAGGTTAAGTGAGTCGCTTAATTTGGCAATTAAGGTCAAATAAAACATGCCGCTAGCGTACCCTTTTGGTTTGGAATCTGTCGAAAATAACTAAAGATTGCTCATTCTGTTTAATTTTTTATTTTTACCAGAACACGCTGTATTCAAAACCCTTCTACTTGCGTTGTAAAGCCCAACCATACTCAATTTGATGTAAATCTAGAGAGTTAGTTAAGCATTTAATTTTATTAGGCTGCCCATTTAAAACAGCTTTTGTATTTGTGGATTTTTATCGGTCATAGAATTTTGAAACTCAATTCAATTTAGTTTTGGCATTTCGGCGCCTTACTTCCAACCGTAGAACCCAGTAAGTAAAGTGGTGTGCAATTCTATCTTTTTAAGGTCAAGGTAATCACCTATGGGGTTAAAAACTCCTAAACCTGCCGCCACTATCCCCTTGCTCGTAGGTCCATTTCCCAATGGCACCATTGTACAACGATAGGTGTCGCCATAACTTGGATAAAAAAGGTCAAAAACTTCTTTAAGTAAAGTAAAACCAACCCAATTTTATTCAAAATAATTTGGCGTGTTTTTACCAATCCGTTACTGAAACTCGCGCTGAAAGGTCCGTAATTAAACTTCATGATAAGGTTTCTGCCGCGGGGGTGCAAAATAATAGGGAGCATCTACACCTGTTCATGAAATCTAACATGTACTGAGGGAGCCATGTGTTTATAGGACTTTAAGCGTTGGTTGACTCTCTACTTGTGTAAGCCAAGCCCAATCCCGATTAAATCGAACCATATAATGGTTAAGCGCGTCCAACTAACCAACCTTCGTTATGTTTCTTTTACTATTAGGGTCAACATTGTAGGGTGTATTTTTATTTTCATTTATCAATTCACTATCTATCACGGCCATCAGGATTAAACATGGTCTATATAAAACAGTATTCCTCTAGTAGGGCTTTTAAACGAATTTGTTAAAGTTTCATAATAGTTTGCATAGAGGCTTCAGTGCTTACACTTCATTAACCATGCACATATAACTCCAACCAAAACGATAGCCTTATCTGGACTACCCTTGGCCTACGGTATTCTTAAAATGTTCTGTTCGGATAATTTCTAAAATTTTTGATGTTTTCTGCCAGAGGAAAACGTAAGCAAGAATAAAGGTCTTCTTTCGTTGGTTTTACTATCAACCAAATTGCAACTTGATCAGGAAAGTGTGGAGGCTAAATATTTGTACATAATCACCACTTCGTGATGTCTAAGAAAATGCTGAACCTATTTCATATCCTAAAAATTCAGAAGGAGATTAATACTTTGTGCAATGCTAAAGTTAAGGAAAGGAAAACCAACAAGAAGTAAAAAAATTTTTTTCATTCGTTTTGTATTTCTAAAACATAAAACTAATCATAAATAATCAATTGAATATGGCTATCTTTGTTTTTATTTAAAATTAAGACCTAATGTAATTTTAAACAAACGGATAACAATTCGAGCATTTTATCTTTATACGAATAAAATTTTATCTATCGAAAATTTGATGGAAATCCATTTAAACAAAACTGGTTATTTTCTAAAATAATCTGTGATTATTTAGAAGAAAAAACAGCGGCTAGCTCCTTTTTTTTTAATAGATGTTTCCCAAAAAAGGAAAATTTTGAAGCACAAATAAAAGAAAAGGGCGCCAAATTCTCTCAAAAACACAGAGTTGTTCTGGCAGATGCACTAGAAAAAACAAAACGCCAAATTAAGCATTAGTGAATGCTACTCAAATAAAAATATACGCGCCCTTCGAGAGAAAAAACCTTCACGATAGTGACGGGACATCAGTTAAATTTATTACGGGACCATTGTATTTTTTTATTCAAGATATCTTGCCACAAATTAACCTTCTAAAGATTAAAAACATATCAAATTACATTTTTGTCCCATTTAACTGGATGGCAACGGGAGGATCATGATTTCGAGGAAATCAATATTGTTAATCTTAAATGGTAAAAAAATTCAATGGAAAAAGCGGGCTCTTCGGGGTGTTGGTCGATTAGCTACAACCTCTGAAGAAGTTTTTGGAACATTTATCTGCTGGAATTAGGCACGAGTAAACATGCAACTTATTGGAAAAAATTATTTTCAGAAGGCCTATTTAAAAAATCGAATAATTTAACAGATGCTACTCGTATTTTATGCAAATGCCCTATTTTCTGATACGGATTAGTGATTGTTGAATGGCGATGAATGCCGCATTGAAACAATGTTAATTCCTTTTAATTTACAGATGACTTATTCCGAGAAATACTTCTTTTTCTGAGTCTGCACAAACGATCAAAAACCTAAAACGAGATTCTGAGGACTGATAAAATTCAGTAACCCCAAGAGAAATCAATTACTTTTATTTAATTGATGGAGTTCGGAGAGCGAATATTGAAAAAGGGGGTTTTCTATATAAACGATCACAAAAATCAGTTTTACCAAAGAGGCCATTTTAGTAGAAATAAAATAATCAATCCTGAGCGTTTTCTCCCAATGTGGGACTAGGCCTTTGGGTATCAAGAAGTTTTTTTGCCAAATCTGTGCTATATTGGGAGGCGTGGAGAGCTAGCGTAATTGGTTAGAGCTTAAAGGGTAAATTTTTTAAAGGCCGTAAATGTTACGTTTCCAATGTTACTAATGCGTAATTCCAACACTTTTTAATTTACCGAAAAAACAACATGATAATTAACGAAATTAGGGCTTTCAACCGCTCATATATTTCTGAAACACAAATGCATTAACACTCAAAAAAAAATACGTGAAGATTTTCAATATTGATATTGTTTTAGTTCCCAATAAAGAACAGTTTGAAAAATCATTGGTTTAGTTTCTTACTTGACCTATGCAGAACAAACCGACAAGTCGTTCTTAGGAAGCTGTTAAAAGCGCAAGAAGTAAAGCAAAATGAAAGGACTAGATCATTTAAGAAAAGCGATTTGCAAAGCGCAAAGCGTAAGTAAAAGAATCATGTGGTTCGAATTAACTTCAAGTTCAAAACGAACTTTTTCCAATCGATCTTTACAGGAGCGCCATGAACTAATTTTTTCTGAAATTTTTTACTTGGAGTACGGTGGATGCCTTACTTCCTGAATTAAGTTCCATTTAAAGAACTGTTGTCCACAGGACTATATAATTATAAGTTTTTTGAGGATATACACATTTTTTTTTCATCGCGACACTTGAGGTTTGGTATTAATTAGGTATTCGATGTGATTTTTTTAGAGGCACATTATTTTTTGAACTGTTAGTTCAGATACTAAAATGAAGCTAGTTTTTTTCGGATGTTCTATATCTGTATTCCTAGAAAAAAAACCTTGGTGCAGCCATGAATTAACGGCTTTTTATGCTAATAAAAAATTTAATAAAATAATGCCAATTATTGAATATAGAACTAAGTAGATGACTTGATGTCATGAAATAACGCAATCAACCGTATTTACCAATACAGCTCCTGAATTATTGGAAACCAAAAAAAGAGGAAGAGCTTAAAGCTTGGTGGGTGAAACAATTACCGCAAAAAGGTATTGGTGGGGAAAACAGCTTTTCAAGTTGTTCGAGATGTTATTAGTGAAAGCCCACAGTGCCTATCGATCATCCAGGCAATTTGGCATTTGGTAACCGCTTTTCGCCAACTAGGGCGGCGCATTTATGTTCGATTTGGTTACCTTCAGCCTCAAGTATTCACGGCGCGTAATTGGATGGAAGGAGCAAGGTGAATTTTCTGTGAAGAATGAGCCATGCGATGGCCTGGTTATCCTTAACAGGAATGCCCAGTAAATCCTTTGGCGTTTTTTTACGAGTGGTGGAACGCGGCAAACTTATCTGCCATGGGGTTACCTGCGCGCGAATTTTGGCGTTAAAAAACAGAAAAATCAAGCATAAGAAAGGAATTAATTTTAACTTCTATAGGTGCGCACATCTTCAGTTAAAGCCATGGGCAAGAAAGTGATTGGATGGCCGAGTACTTTTGGTGCCCACATGAAGATAGTTTACACACGCGTCAGATATCGAAAAAACAGTAAATGCTCTATCACATGATGAAAAAAACAGAAATTTTTGGAATCGTCGCTTACAGCAGGCACGCACCATGCTGGTAATCGATCGATGGATTTTAAGGGTATAGGAACTTTTTGTTCGACTCATAATTTTTGGTTTCAATGTAGATGCGGCTTAAATGGCGCGGTGCCTTTGGTGCCGATTCTGTGCGTCGCATTAATTTAACCGGCAATTGAATGGCAGACAGTATTACCATAGATCCACCATAATTGTTATATTTCTCCTTACTGATTGTGGTGCTGTTTTATACCGAGAACCCCTGACTAGCAAAAGCGGCGCATTCGCAAGAAGGTTCTTAATTTAGATATTTTTAAAAAGATGAAGGTGCTCGAAGGGTTTTAACCCTGCAGATTATCAATAACAATTATAACACTAAGGCTTCGTGGCTATGCACTTTGGGGGTTTCTTTAGCCATGCACGGAATAGTAAATACAAGTGGGCGGTTGAACAGGGGAATTTCTTTTAGGCAATTTAGCAGGTTAAATTAATAGAAAAAAGCACTCAAAAGTTGATTATGTCGCGTGAGCCTAATTTGTCTTGTGTTCTTTTTAGACGAGTAGGGTGGTCTCCTGTGATTATAGAAATTGACCTACGAATCAATCACGAAAGGGATTTGCCTTAAGTGACCCCTTACAAATATGGAAACAGGAGATGCTTATGAGACCGTAGCTCGGTTTTTGTTTATCAATCCCATACAACAGAACAGGATTATTTCCTGCATATTTTGCCCAACCCATGGTTTAAGGAACTAAAAATATACGCATCCAGTTTTTTGATGGCGTAAAGAATACCGAATTCGAAGATTGTTTATCCTGCATTTAATTTTAGGTATTCTATTTTTTTTTGGCAATGGCAATCTTGACAAAAATGGTGAGATTCATTGATATATTCAAATGGTTTCAGTTCCAATGATTTCTGTGCCAGGAGCTTTTAGAGGGAATAATAATCTTTTTTGATCGTTCGCTATGTTACTCCAATGTTCTTCCATATAATTCAGGATTTTTTTATAACGTGTTGCAATACCCCCTATTTTAATTGAGTTTGCTTTTTTCTGGATGATAAAAAAGCAGCTTACCTTATTGTTTTTCTTGGATGTGCGTTAACTTTTTTGATCGCTATCCGTATAAAAAATTCGCGTCCAAATTCTTGGAAATATCGCGTACCACAATGGTTCTTAATCGGCATTGTGGTCTAGCCCCCGTTCCTAAAGTAGCTAACTATAGGATGGTTTTTTTCTGTTTAAGACTTAATTTTAAATTCGTGTTTGAATCGCATCAAATATTTTTTTCAGTCATAGAATTCGTTTAAAGTTCGAAAAAAATATTCCATAATCACCCTTGGCATTAAAATAAAAGAGGTGAAACTAGTGCAGTTAAAAATATTTGTATAAATAATAATCAAAAGAAGCTTTTCAAAAAATTTCAATTTACTATTTTTGCGGATGCAAAATAACGTCCTGATTTTAGATTTTTGGTTCTCAAATCAGCACAACTTATCGCTAGAAGAGTTTTCGAGAGCTTAATATTTTTTGGGTGAAAATTAATACCGTACAATCCGTTCCAGGAGACCTTTCTGACTATAAGGCTGTAATTCTTTCTGGATTCTCCATTTTCAGTACGAGCGCCAGACGCTCCACATCCTGAATTTATCAGAATTCAAGGTAAAAACATTATTAGCTGTTTGTTATGGAGCGCAATATTTAAGCGCATTTTAAAGGTGGTATGTGGCCCCTCCGAAACAAGAGAATACGGTCGGCAAACTTCGTTTGTAAATACCTAATGAAGCTTTTTTTTGAAAATTAGCGGGGAAGTCCGGTTGGATGAGTCTTCTGAATACTATTAAAGTTGTTACAACCGTGGGGTAAAGCTTGCAAGTACGGCATGACTAGAGAAATGGCGCATTTAAAATTCAAAAGGCGAAGAAACCTACGCATACATTTTCATCTGAAGTATACCATTTCTACGATGGGCAACAGTTACTGTGAAAATTTCCTCGTAAACATTGACAGGTGTAGCTCAACTTGGAACGCCAGATTCTTTGTGGAAACTACCGGTCGCCCAATAAAGAAAAAATAAGGAACAGATAACGTTATTCTTAGTTTATCTGGTGTGTTGAAATTCTTCGGTGGCAAGCTATGTTATTGCATAGAGCATTGAAATAACTTACATTGTATTTTGTCCAATAATGGTTACTGCGTAAGAGATGAATTTCCTAGTGTTGCTAAAAACAATACGAAGGATGGGGCTAAATGCAAAATGGAGTAGACGCTTCGGCACTTTTTTGGATGCATTGTCACGAAAAGCGATCCAGAAAAAAAAACGCAAAATTATGCCGGTTTTTATCGAGTTTTTGATGAATGAATCGCATCTCGTGGAAGATGCAAAATGCTAGCACAAGGTAACTATTTTCCTGACTTAATTGAATCGGTTCAGCAACAGGCGGACTCAGCGACGATTAAAAAGTCACCAAATGGTGGGCCGTTTGCCCGATTTATGAAATTGAAGTATTGTTGAGCCCTTACGCTGCTTTTTAAAGACGAGGTGCGCAAGGGTTGGTGCAAGTATGGGAATTGACCCCTTATTAATTGGGTAGGCACCTCATTTCCAGGACCAGGTTAAGCGATAAGAATTTAGGAGATTTACAGAGAAAAAGTAGGATCCTACAAGAATAGATGCTTATTTATTAATGGTTTAAAGGAAGGCAGGGCTTGATGATAAAGGTTTGGCAAGGCCGGAGCGGATGCTTTTAGCCGGCGTAAAATAGTGTAGGTGTTATTGGGTGATGAAAGGAATTTAGGAAAAATGTGTAGCTTTTTGCGAGCTGTGGAAGTAACCGACGGTAATGACTGCCGGATTGGGTTGAATTTAAACCCTATGAGTTTTTTACAAATAAACGTCAAACGAATATTATAAATAAAGTTCGAGGCGTAAATAGAGTGTGTATGATAAAGTTTCAAACCACCTGCAACGATTGAATGGGAAATAATTTCGTTTGATTTTTAGGAAGCGTTGGCAGCCTATGACTGTAAAGCATTAAAATAAGAAAAGATAGAAAATGAAAAAAGTATTTGTGAAGTTTTATATCGTAACCCAGTGGCTGTTACTCTTTAGTTGTTCAGCCTTTTGCTCAAAATTTACGACGCACGCCTGTGAAAAAAGGGGACCAGCCAAAGTAATTGGCGAAACAGGAAAACAAATATAAAGTAGTCCCGAGAGTAATTTTAAACTTAAATAAAGAGGTGTAAAATGTAAACGAATTAACCGATACAATTTTTGGTGATTATTTAGAAAGCAAAAGTCACGCTTAACACGAAATGCTATACCTAAGAGACAACGAAACACAACGACAACAGTAATAACGTCAGGAAGACCTATTGGTTTTTGTTTCCTATGAAGTTAAGCGGAGAGATAATTTATTTAGAATATCGGAGCGTTTTAAAGTAAGTCAGATGCTATTCAAACCGCTATAACAAAGAATTATATGCACAACAACTTAAAAAGGGAATGGACCTTAAAAATTCCTAAGTTTAAGAAAAATAGTGGTAAAAAGAAACTATATGTTGAATAGAACTCTTTTGAAGGTACACGGTCAAACCAAAAGAAAACAGATTTTCCTAATTGGAGCAGGTAATGGTATTCTATTGGATAGTCTTTTTGGTGTTAAATCCAGATTTTATCTAAAGACAGATACCTATTTGGCAGCAAGGTCAAAGTTTGCGCTTACCGACCCTCGCCGGAAGTACTACCGAAAAATCAAACCTCACAACTTATTTATGTCGTACACGGTTCCGCAAAAAAGGCTATTTTGCTGGAACGTGAATTTGGGGGTTACAGAAAACGAAATAAAAAACAATAAACCCCTGACTTAAAGAACGCGGACTTCAAGAAGGAATGGTGATTAGAAAAAAATTTTTTTCCCCCCCCTTTTCCAAGAAAAAAAAAAAAAAAAAAAAAAGCCAATTAAAAGGCTGTCAATAACAGAACAATTTTAACTTTTATGAGTAAAACCTGGTGAAGCGGAATATTCCGCTTACAAGAAATTAGGATTAAGTTACCGAAGTTACTTTCTTAAATCCGGAACTACAATGGGATTAAAAGCAGGAATGTTTTAAAAAAATTCCCAAAAGCAATGAAGGTAATTTTGTAAGTTAAAAATTCTTTGATTATTGAAATATAGATCTAAATTAAGTAAAATGAACAACGGCGTTTAAGCCTAATTTTAGTCATTATGCTTCCTTTCGCTTAGACCTGATCGATGTGAATAGGTTTCAGAAGTGGCAAAAAAGGACGCTCTAAAAGGAGAAAAGATGCCAACTGGAGCTTGGCGTTGTACAGTGGTGCATTAAGAGCCTTAGATTCCAATAAAAATTAGGACTTTCAGTGAATGTTTCCGTTTTTGATACGGAAAGGAACATGAACAGACAAAAGAATTATTAATTAAGGTCCGAATTACTAAATGCGAACGCTATTATTGGCCTTTTAGACCCTGATCTTTAAAGAAGTAGCTGTCCGCCGTTTTTTGCCTTTTTCAGTTCCGCTATTGCTCCTATTCACACCAAAAGTGATATTAGCCTTTCAAATGTTTTTATGCAGTTCCTTCAAGGACAATTTAAGGGAACAGTTACCTGGGTCTTTATAAAGAAAAAAGAGTTCAGAAAATATTGTGGTTATGCTGGACATGAACAATGAAGCAACGAAAAAAGCTGTTATTAAAAGAATTTTCCAAAAAGCAAAAGCATTTAAATTTAGTAGAGAAAATTTGCTATGAAAGATAAAATTTTAGCCTTATTATCTTCGACAAAGAGAACTGGGTTTTTTCTAGAAACGATCACATTTAGTACGGTAAAGATAGCGTAATTTCTGTTTTTAAATGACTTCAACGAACCGATAAGATTAAATACGACCTTTACGACCAACAAAAACAAGCTATGAACGAATGAGAAAATAAAATCATTCTCATTTATTCAAACTTAGCGTTCACATATCCAACGATGGAGGGAGAAGATAAAAATGAACGCTTTGAACGTGCTTATAATGAAAAATGAAACAATGGTAAATCCACCAGATAAATATGCTGCATAAAGGTTTGACATTAACCATGGCCGTTCTTTTTAAAAATTTAGCCTATAAAAACCATTTGTTTGAAGCTTCTAAAAATATAGGAGAAACGCGCTATAGCAATACAAAATACAATTACGTGCAAAAGGAATCTCAAGGCTATTACAAACACAGGAGCTTATATCATGATGTATGAAATATGTGGATAAAAGAAGCAAAATAACTTAGGCCGTCCTGCTTGCGAAAATTGACCTATAGCAAAAGTATTTCCTAATGGCCAGAAAACAAGTTTAGAATACGATAGCACTAACAGGGGTAGGGGCAAATTTGTGTTCCAATTTTGTTTGTACCCCAGGCCTTGGCAGCTTGTTTACGTTAGGGAGTGCAAAAGCTTCACGCTTACTTATAAATTTTTAAAATAATGCCGTTTCCCAAGACCAAAGCGCTCTATAACTTTTCAATCAGCTAACAAAAATTAATTTATTTTTTTTTGGATTTCTAAAAGCCATCAAAGTCACATTATTTATTTTTTGAATTTCTAATGAAATTCAAAAGAAGAAACAATCTATGGGAAAGCACAAGCGACTCAGTTTTGTCAGATTTTAAAAGGAAAAAGCTCAAAAACAATAGGGACAGCGGGTAAACGCTAGTGATTAACTACCGGGCTTAACGACAAAAAAAAATAATAAAGTAGTGGCTATTGATTTTGAAGTCACTCTTTTTTTATCCCTCAAAAGTCATGGTATCGACCAGCCCATTTGCGACCATATAATTTTTTAAATCAACGAAACAGTTGCATTTTGGACATTCAGAAATATTGCTGACAATAACTTAGAAAAGCGTTTGGCCAAAGCCTTAATTAATACCAACATTCACAAGCAGAGATGAAGCCATTTACCAACAAGTAAATAGGGAGTTAAATGACTTTCAAAACTTGTATGATGCTGAAACTAAATTTTCTCAAAGAATAAGAGGCAGCAGTTGCGTTTGGAATAAAATATAGAGGCTATTTTGAGGATAACTCTTTATGTTACTAATTTTTACTAATAGCTTTTAAGAAGCTATTTAGTAAAAAATTTAAAACAAACGATACTCCATAGTTATTTTTAAAGTACGCTCTCTTAAACCTGAAATCACTCCTAACTTAAACGGTTTTTTCAAATTGGTGGCGTGATTCGCTGCTGTGATCCCCCTCGAAATCCATTTTCTAGTTAATCTAATGGATTATACGGCATCTGTCCATAATCGTACGCTTGCATATTTACGGTGAACTGATGTCGTAACGGTTTTTTAATCTTATTAAATAATATTCGGCTTTCTTTTTCAGGGTAATTTTTTTTCTCCCTTTTTCTCTAGGGAAGCTTTTTCTATTTGTAATAAAATACTTTAGCCGCTGAATTTCCCAACTCATTACAACTGCCATTCAGCCCTAGGCCAAGCGACAAATTAACCGGAGTCATAAGCTTTGCCACACATAGCATAATTTTCTGCTCCATAAACTGTTTCCGATGACAATAGTAACTTCGGAACGACAGAGTTACTTACGGCATTAAAACCAATTTTTGCACCATCTTTAATACTGCCCATGTTCGCTTTTAACTAACCTACATAAAAAACCAGTAACATCTTGTAAAATACAAGTGGAATGTTCCTTTGTGATTGCAATTCGCATAAATCGCGTGGCTTTAATCAGCTGATCAGAATAAGTAACGCCTCCAAATTGGCATTTCACCCGCTGTGGTCTTTACTACTTTTC
>Ga0163217_1020608_pt1 | contig 19027 bp, 20 predicted proteins | sample SynspAceP_FD_185933 | JGI IMG/M metagenome (GOLD analysis project Ga0163217, IMG submission 185933) | Saline lake microbial communities from Ace Lake in Antarctica - Synechococcus sp. Ace-P (PacBio error correction) | ecosystem: Environmental > Aquatic > Non-marine Saline and Alkaline > Saline ...
CCCCAAAAAGAAAGAGAAAGATTTTAGCCCCGATTTCCATGGATTTTTTTTTTTGCCCAAAGAAGTTAACCAGAGGGATCCCTGTTTTCGAGAAAGAAAAGCCCACAACGGCGGTGCGCCTGGGGCTTCATGGTTCCGTTTCTTCGTCCAAGGCGGCCTTACCGAATTTCGCTAAAGCGCTCACCCGCCCCAGTCCCCAATCGCGTCAAATCGATGGCTCCCGATGGTGGGTGTAAAGTCACGGTTCTTCAGATAATCGGTTTGTGGTCGTGTCCCAGCGATCGCGGTCTGGGTCGTGCCCGATCCTGCGTAAACACTTGAACACATGAAAGCCTGGCTCAGGTGGAAGGACACCCACTCGGCGTATTTTTCGGCGCAGGCCAAAGACGGCAAAGCCTGTCGATGGAAGACAATGACTGGCCGGCACCTCACTAATCTCCACGGTGTGGTAATTAAGTTCACTGTTGTCCTTCGCCCATCGTCAACGCCGCCGCAGCACGATTCTGGTTATGCACAGATCCAGGAGCGCCCAATGGCGGTCAACGTCAGTCGTGATCCTGCCGATTGATGTACCTGGCCGCTTGTCCTACGATCACCGTCTGATCGCACGGCAAGGGAAAGCCGGTTAGCTTCCTGGTGCCATCAAGGAACTGCTGGAAAGATCCGGCACGTCTGCTGCTGGACATCTTGATCAACAGCTGCCAAGCTTCAAGCGGCCGCGCGGCAAGCTTGCTCCACGTAAACGTCACAAGCGTAGGGGCCAGCTTTACCCTAACAGCTGCAAAAGAGGAATTGGGGTTATGGGTTGATAAAAGCGATTAGTGGTTAAATTGGGCGCCGGCCCCTGGCGGTTAATGTTGGCCTGCCATCCTGCTGCCCAGCTTGGGTCTGAGACCGCCTGTGTCGAGAAAATACGTTGCAAGGAAGATGGCAAGCAGGCCCTGGGTGGCACTTGCCCTGAAACGTGGTGTATCCCCTCCAAGGCGTTGGTTGGACAGTCCTGGAAAGTTTCATTGAAGCCCAGGATGGTTGTTCCAGATTCACGGCATCAGCACAAAGGCCTGAGCATTGAATATTCCGGCCATGCTGAGCGCAAGGACAAGCATCGTCAAGCAGTTCAACCGGGCGGCCGTGACTGGGGCTGTCAAAGGCCTTAACGGCGTGACCAAACATCGCTGGCCACGGCACAAGCTTGTTTGGCTGCCAAGGAAAGTCGCAGTGAACGGGAATGGCTGACGGCAAAAGTGAACTGTAAACTGGAAGCCGAGAACGTGATTCTCGCCCTCTGGCTTCACGTCCGATTGAAATTTCCTGCTGCGCCCCTGACCGACGACATACGTTGACTCCACGGGGTGCACTTGAAATTCAGACAGTAACCCAAGAAGCTTGGCGGGATCGGCGCAGCCGTGATTGGCCTGGGAGCTGGTTTGTGTGGCGTCGTCTGGGTGCCGAGTTGTGGTATTCGAAGCGCTGGACAGTTTCCTGGTCTGGCGGACGAGCAGGATTGCCAAGAAGCACTGAAAACCTTAACAAGCAGGGCAAAATGCGATCCGTCCTGGCGTCGGTTACCGGCACGGACAATCAAAGCGCAAAGCAAGCACTTGTGTCCTTTACTGACGCCGATGGCGAGCAGCAGCTGACTTCGACAAGCTGATTGTCGCTTGTTGGCCGCAAGCCCTATACCGAAACCTGCCTGGCCAGTGAACTCCGGTGTCGATATGGACGAGCGCGGCGTGATCTTCGCAGACGATCATGGCGCGAACCAGCGTCCCTGGCGTATACGCCGTGGGCGACGCGGTTCGTGGGCGATGCTGGCCCAACAAGGCCTCTGGAAGAGGCGTCATGGGTTGCCGAGCGTATTGCCGGTCACAAACGACCGCGCGATGAACTATCGATCCTTGCTTCGGTTATCTATACTTCACCGGAAATCGCGTGGGTCGGCAAAGAACGAGCAGCAGCTGCAAAGACCGAAGGCGTTGAAGTCGAATGCGGGCGTGTTTTTCCCGTTGCGGCCATGGCCGTGCGGTAGGCAGCCAACAGAGTGCTGGTCGGTATGGTCAGGTGATTTGCTGATGCCAAGACTGACCCGTAAACTGGGTGTCCATGTGTCGGGCCACAGGTGCAGCCGAGTTGGTTCAGCCAGGGCGCCATTGGTATGGAGTTTTGGTACCAGTGCCGAAGATCTGGGCAATGATTGGTGTTCTCACACCGACTGTTTCCGAAGCGCTGCATGAAGCGGCATTGCGAAATGGTCAGCAATACATGTCGCCCAATCGCAAGAAGCGATATTATAAGCGCCCCTGGACTGGCAGGTCCGAAACTCGGCCTGTCAGACTTCCGGGGCGTTATTTTCGAAGCGCACAACCCGGCCGAATGGATCGGCCCATTCGCAGTGGCAGTTCTGAAACAGGGCGCGGGACTCACGGACCAAAGAGGCGAATCCGCTGGCAGGGCAGCCATGTTCAGAGCTCCATACCGTGGATAAGGGTAATGTCGAGGCAAAGACGCTGGGTTCGGAATCCGGCGATGCTGCCCGGTTTATGAACGTAATTCCTACACGACAAAACGGTAAGATACGCATGAATCTTCCTACGAAATATCAGGGAAGCAGCTGGTTCGCTGAGTACGGCCTTCCTGTCTCCAAGGGCTTTGCAGTAGACACTCCAGAAGGAAGCAGCTGGAAGGCTTGCGACAAGATCGGCGGTGACATGTGGTCGTCAAGGGCTCAGGTCAACGCGGGCGGCCGTGGCAAGCGGGCGGCGTCAAGCCCGATCCAAGAGCAAAGAAGAAGCCAAGGCGTTTGCCGAAAACGTGGCTGGGGCCAGCGTACTGGTGACTATCAGAAGATCACGTCAGCCAGTAACCAAGATCCTGGTTGAGTCCCTGCACCGACATTCGCTCCAAAGGAACTGGTACCTGGGTGCGGTTGTGGATCGCTCCAGCCGTCGTATCGTTTTTCATGGCTCTAACTGAAGGTGGCGGTGGAAATCGAGAAAGGTTGCATAGAGAGACTCCGAGAAAATCATCAAAAGGCCATCGTTGATCCGCTGGTGGTCAGCAGCCTTACCCCACGGGCCGTGACCTGGCCATTTCACTGGGCCTGAAAAGGCGAACCAGATCAAGCAGTTCACCAGACATCTTTGTTGGCCTGGGCAGCTGTTTGCCGACTACGATCTGGCACTGCTGGCTGGAATACCCCGCTGGTCATCACAGGAAACGCAATTATTCTGCATTTGCCTGGACGCCAAGCTCGGCATCGACGGCAAATGCCATGTATCGCCACCCAAGCCCTGCGCGGCATGCCGATTCCGTCACAGGAAATGAACCCGCGTGAAGCCCACGCTGCCAAGTTCGAGATCAACTACGTTGCGCTGGCTAAGGCAACATCGGTTGCATGGTCAATCGGTGCTGCCTGGCTCATGGGTACGCATGGACAATCGTCAACCACCACGGGCGGGCAAGCCGCCACTGTCCTGGATGTTGGGCGGCGGCGCGTACCAAGAGCGCGTTACCCGAAGCATTCAAGATCATCTCTCCGACACCAATGTTGAGCCATTCTGGTCAACATTTTCGGTGCATCGGTTTCGTTGCGAACATGATTGCGAACGCATCAAATTGGCGCAGTAAAGGAAGTGGGCGTGAAGGTACCTGTAGTCGTTCGTCTGGAAGGCAACAACGCCGAGCTGGGGCGCCAAGGGGGGTACTGAAGGAAAGTGGTCTGGAACATCATCGCAGCAACCAGTCTGACCGACGCTGCCCAGCAAGTCGTCAAGAGCCGCGAGGGTAAATAATGAGCACCTGATCACATCAAAGACAACCAAAGTTATCTGCCAGGGCATCCCGGCGCCAACAGGGTACTTTCACTCTGAACAGGCGTTGGAGTAACGGCACAAGATGGTCCGGTGGCGTTACACCTGCAAGGCGGCATCGACTTCAACCTGGCCACTGCCTGTGTTCAACACGTGGCGTGGAAGCGGGTGAGCAGACAGGCCGCTACTGCCAGGTGGTGATCTGACGTTCTGCCGCCTTTCTGCAAGAACTGAGTCGATTCTGGAAGCCGCCAACGGTGGCATCAAGCTGATCGTGTGCATCACCGAAAGGTATCCCGTAACCCCTGGACATGCTCGACTGTCAAAAGTCGTCTGGTGACCAGTTGGGCTGTAGTCTGATCGGGCCTAACTGCCAGGCGTCATCACCTCCGCGAGGTGCCAAGAATCGGCATCATGCCCGGTCACATTCACCTGCCAGGCAATAAGTGGGCATCGTGTCGCGTTCCGGGACCCGACCTATGAAGCCGTCCAAGCAGCACCACAGACGCCGGCTTTGGCCAGTCCCTAACTTGCGTTGGTATTGGTGGTGACCGATCCCGGGCTTCCAACTTCATTCGACATCCCTGCAGATGTTCCAGGAGATGCCGAAGACCGAAGCCATCGTCATGATCTGGCGAAATTCGGCGCAGCGCCGAAGAAGAAGCCCGCAGCCTTTATCAGGCGCAACGTGGGACAGGCCCAGTTGTGTCCTATATCGCGGGTGTAACGGCTCCGGCCGGCAAAGCGTATGGGTCACCAGTGCGATCATTTTCCGGCGCAGGGTACGGCAAGATGAAGTTTGCTGCGGCTGGAAGATGCCTGTGTCAAAACCGATGCGTTCGCTGGCGGATATCGTGGTAGCACTGGCCGAACTGACCGGTTGGGGCGCTGAAGAAGTAAATTCTTCGCTGACTGTTGGAATGAAAAACCCGCTTCGCGGGGTTTTTTATGCCGCCGTGTCTTTTCATGGCGTCAGTGGCTTCTCATCAGCACAGGCAGTCCCCGGTGTGGTGGTCTATACTGGGCGGGCAAGGACACGCAATGAATATTGTAGCAGAAGGGGCTAGCATGCTTGTGTTACCTGATTTACCGACGCTGTGCCATATGGTTTCAACTTGCTAGCGTTCTTCTGGGTTCTTGTTTCTGCTGGGTCGGCCCTATACTACTATGCGCGCCACAAAGGCCGCGAATACGGCCTGCCTTGCCAGCGTGTTGCACTGTATCCCCCCGTTTCCCTCCCAAAAGGGAAAAACTGGATGGAGCCGCCTGTGAATGCGCGAACAGCGTATTTGCCGACGCCAGTGTGATGTAATCTGGAGCGCAATACGCTTTCTTTGCTCCATGTACCCTGCTGATTTTGCAGGTCTGATTCAGGTTATGGGTGGCAAAGACTCGGCGCGCGAGACGCCTGCTGCAGGATATCCCCCTTTGTCGCGACCGTCAGCCGGCAGATGTCGGAAATGAAAAACTGCTGGTGATGCGGACCATTCTCGTTTACCGCGCTTTCTTCACTTTTCCTGGGGCATGAGGCCAATACAATTTCCCCTCGGTGCTTCTTGCTCGGCGCCTTTGGTCGGGAGAAAAACGTCACTGAAACCGAGCGGCAAAGCTTACGCAGCCAGGGCCAGCTGCAGTGCTGTCGATGGCTGGGCAATGAATTCAACCTGGGGCTGCGCGCACATTATTTGCGTTGGCTGCCTTGACCTGTAAATCAAATCCGCTGCTTTTCATGGCAACTACCGCCGGTGTCCCGTCTGGTGCTGTTATTCGCCGGGAGTTTCATCGATGTGCTTGAAGTCATTATGTTTCAGCCCCAAACGGGCCACTGTTGAGCCGCCCAGACCAGGAGAAGAGTGATGAGCTTTCCATTAATGTGTTCTGTTTTTTGCCCGCGCTAATTTGATTGTGCTGACCAAAGCACCGGTGGCCGTGCCAATCGGCCCCGAACAGTGACAGGCTATGCAACGCCATCCGCGTGCTGCAGCAAGCGCGTTGAACCGGGCTTGGGGTGCGCCGCGCGATGGCGGCCCATTCGAATATGCTGGAAGCCCTTTTTCCGCTGTTGCCGCCGGTGTGCTGGTGGCCGCAAGGTGACCAACCACTCAGCCTCACGATCAATCTGCTGGCAGGCTTTTCACTTCCTCACGAATGCTTTACACAGCAAATTGGGTATCCTGCTTAACCTGGACAAGTTGCGGCAGTCTGGCCTGGGGCGTCGAATTTCTCAGTTGTCTGGGGTTGTTGCTGTCGCCGGCCTTGGCGTAATCACAAGGCAGACTGGATCAGATGTGGTGCGATTAGGCCAAATAGGAATATTGCAGTAGTCCAGGAGCGCTGAAGCGGAGGGATACAAAAATATGGAGCGGGGTAGGAGCAAGGTAAGAGGAGAGGGCAATGCCCGTCAAGGCAAATGCCCGAAAGCATTACCTTCCTGCTTCTCGATCGAATCTTCTGTCTCAGCAGCGGAAAGCTGCGAACGTCACCGGCTTTTTTCTTCACATAGTCAGCGCTTCTTCATAGGCTTATTCGCCGACGGCATCGCCAGCGTCTTCCATGTTTCACGACACGCTCACCCAGGTTTCTTCAGTACCCGTTGCTTCACGAGCGCGAGTTCTGCTGCTTTCGCCAGCTTCTTCCGCAAGCGTCACCCATTGCTTTTCCATGGAATCGGACATGGACTCAGCAGCGGTCATCCATCTTGTTTCAGGTTCTTGTTGGCAGGCTCCACAAACCCCGACGACTGGCCATCATACGACCGTTGCGCACAACTTTTTCATCGAGATCTTCCTCCTTGGGTTGATGATTACCATAAGACTTAGTGGGGACTTTGTAATAGTTCCATTGCTCCTCTCGACTTCATAGCATAGTCCGATATTGTGGAGTCCGGAAGCGCTTCCTGTTTACTTATAGCGGCCCCTGTTTTCCGACTGTTTCGGAAATCCTTTACCAGGATCGAGAGCCTGCATGAATAATGTTCGCATGAAACGCGGCCCGGAGTTCCTGTCGATTGGCGCCCACTGCCAGATGTTAGGCATGACGTGAGCAGAGCGATGAGCAAGGCCTGATCAATCAAATTAACCCTATAGCGCGGCCATAATAGCAATCTGTAGTGGCGTGGTGCACGGCGGTGCATTACACTTGATGGATACCTGCTGCCGGCATCTCAACCGTGCTGTTACCTGCCCGAATTCGAGATTTGCCCGACCCTCCGATTTGCGCATCGACTATATGCACGCCCGCGAACGGGCAAGGCCAATTTTATGGCTTCGCCGAGTGTTATTCGCATTCACTCAAACCGTCAACTTTAACCCGGTGGGTGGCCTTACCAGGATGATCGTGAGCAACCCATTGCCCACGTGGTGGTACCTTATGCCGCAGGGGCAAAGCCGGACCGCGAAAGGACGTTGTCGCGGAAAATCGATGGGGAAAGCATCATGAAGCCTACAGTTGACAAAACGAGCAACTGGTCGCATGCCCATGATACGGCAATTTTGATCCGCTTGGTCGCGAGCATCCCCTATGCCACTACCATTGGGCATGCAGGTGCCAGGTTGGTGAAGCGGTGGGTCTTTTCACCTGCCGATTGCCAAAGACATATCGCAACCCGGTATTGCCAGGCCACTGCAATGGTGGAGTGATTGCCGGTTTATGGACAAGGCGGCGGCGTGTTGCACCTGAATGATTCTCCATGAGCATCCTCGGCTTCCCAAAATAATCGATTTTTCTCTCGACTACCTTCGCGCGGGTCTCGACAAAGACACTTAATGCACCTTCAGGTAATGGCGTCAGGGCAGGCGAGTGGGTAATGTGGCGATAACATGCGGGCAGACCCGCTCCAATGAAGCACCCGATGTGCTACGGCCAGAGCGCATTTCCACGCTGATTGAGCAGGCGATTTGGCCTGCTGCATCAGCTGGTTAGCCACCATCCATAGCAGTGGTCCACGCAGCGAAGAATGTGCAGACATGGACCCTTGTTGAATTCGTCAGCGTATCGTTGCAGTGCTGATCGCCTGGGAAGGCTGATATTGCAAGGCTCGAAAGCTGGGCAAATGGGTTGCGTGCTGGTAACGGCAGTGCTGCGTGGGCCACGTTGTTTAGCGCCGCCGTGGTTAATGCCGTGATGCCGCGCGGTGCCTGCTGCTTTCAGGCTGGTGTGCCATGCTTGGGCGGGGCGGCATGGCTGCATCGGGATCAACCAGAAAGCGTTCGACTAGTCTGCTAGCAGGTGATGTTGGGCCCAAAAGGCCGCTCCAGGCAGTGCTTTGAGGGCGATTGAAATGGGGCACGGTTTGTACCTGAAAATCGGGCCGTATGGCAAGGCAGCCGAGAGACCCTGCAGGAAGGCGAGGGCGAACGCGTTGCGTCGTTCCCTGAGGTATTCGTTTTGCCAAAAGTGCCCGGTTTTCCTGCGGCAACAGCGCGTAGAACGGTTGCCGACTGATGAGGGTTCCGGGCCTGAGCTGTTAATACAGTGGTACAACCGCGCATTGGCAGGCGCCCGTTGAGCGTGTGGTTGACGGGCTATACCCTGAGGTCTTGGAGTTCACCCCCGCAAGCGGATTGGAAGCAACAGGCATGCGCATGGCACCTGCACCTGCCCAGCCAGGACGCGACACGGGTTACTGAATTTTGGCTGACCCGAAACACCTGCTGCTAAAGAACCTTGAGCGCCACGCCCAGCTCCGGTCCCAGTCTGGAGACAGCCCCTCCTCCTGTTGGCCCGTGCAGCTAACCCGAGCCTCTGGGAATCCATCATTTGGGCGTTTTCCAATGGCAGACATCATCTGCTGGCGTGCTGGATGAGCCAGAGCTGTTTTCTTGACCAAACGTCAGGCTGACAACCGGTCACCAATCGGTTTTATGAAGGTCGTCTGAAGACGCGTCAGTTTGCTGGCAACGCGTGGTCATAGCACAAGCCGCGTGTGCCCCAATCAGGTGGATTACCACTTCCACCCCGCTGATTCCCGCCTGGAAGTACTTATCGCGCCACCGCGGTGACTTGAAATCTGCGCACGTAGTGCCCCATTACCCATCAGCACGGTAGCGGTCCCCGTCCCGCTTGCTTGCCTCTGGTCCTGGGTTCGCGAATGCCTGCGCCTGAACCTACTACGCCTTGAGAAATACTAAAGGAGACAACGAAGATGATCCGTGGAAGCCCATAAGGAAACGCTCGATTTCCAGAACTGAGGTGAAAGCAACTGCCTGCATCCTGTGATCCATTCGATGTAACTCGACAAGGAGATATTTCTTCGCGACCTGATTTCAACGCCTCTGATGCCTCTGACAAGCTGCGCTTTGAAGCCTCGCCAAACCCGAACTGCTGAAGACCAGCCGCATATATCGTATCCGCATCAGCCTACCAGACGGCCAACAACGCTGACCATCGAAGACAATGATCGCATGTCCGCGCGAGGAAGTTCATCGAGAACTGGGCCACCATTCGCCAAGTCCGGTACGGCATCTTTCATGCAGCAGTTGACGGTGACCAGAAGAAAGGACCGAAGCCCTGATCGGCCCAGTTCGTTGTCGGCTTCTAACAGTGCCTTTATTGTTGCCTGACAAGCGTGGAAGTCTTTACCCGCCGCGCTGGATCTGACAAATGCCGAAGGGTGTGGCGCCTGGGAATCCGCCGGCGAGGGTGAGTTCAACTATCGAGAACGTGGCGAAGGCCGAGCGCGGCACGCCGCAATCGGGCTGCATCTCAAAGCGCTTGAATCCGAGTTTGCCGATGGCTGCGTTGTTGCGCATTGGTGAAAAAATACTCTGACCACAATTTCCCTGCAATCGAAAAAAAAAACCCCTGGGGCCCCCCCAAGCAGTTCAATGGGAAGACGACAGGACGCCAGCAGCGGAACTGGAATGGGAACCGTCAAGCCGTAGCCCAGCGCCCTCTGGACCCGCGCCCGTACCGCAAGTGAAGGAAGAGGAATATCAGGAGTTCTACAAGCACGTCGCCCATGATTTCGAGACCCACTGGAGTGGAAGCCACAACAAGGTTCGAAGGCAAAGCCTGGAGTACACCAGCCTGCTTTACGTACCGGCCGGGCCGCCTTTTTTAATCTGTAACCAGCCGTGTAAGCGCCGCGCGGGCTTGAAAGCGTATGTGCAGCCGTGTGTTCATCAATGGATGACGCTGAAACAGTTTCTGCCGTTGTACCTGCGTTTTGCAAAGGTGTGGTCGATTCAACGATCTGTCGTTGAACGTCTCGCGTGAACCCAGAAGGACCGCTATCGACAGCAATGAAGTCGGCACTTGACGCAAGCGCGTGCCCCTGGATATGCGAAAAACTGGCTAAGAGAGCCTGAGCAGTTAACGCAACCCTTCTGGAAAAAATTTCGCATGCGTGTTGAAGAAGGCCCGGCTGAAGATTTCGCCAATCGCGAGAAAATCGCCAGCTGTTGCGCTTTGCGTCCACTCAGCCAACTTACGACAGCGGAAGTAGTTTGGCCTGGATGCTTATATCGAAGCATGCCAGGAGGTCAGGACAAGAATCTATTACCTGAACGGGCGACGCTACAACAGGTAAGAACAGCCCGCAACCTGGAAAATCTTTCGCAAGAAAGGCATTGAAGTACTGCTGCTCACCGATCCGTATTGATGAAGGTTTGATTGAGCCACCTCAACGAATACCAGGGCAAACCTTCGTCGACATCGCCCGTGGCGATCTGGATCCTGGGTTCGCTGGAAGCCGATTGAAAGACAAGCAGGCACAGGAAAGAAGCGGCAAGGCCCAAAGCCGATCTGGTTCAAATCAGCGCATCAAGGCAGTGCTCCAGCGAAAGCGTCGAAGACGTCAAGGTTTCGCCCATCGTGCTGACTCGCCTGCGTCACTGTGATCAATGAAGATGGCATGGCTTGCAATGCGCAAGATCCTTCGAACAACCGGCAGCTGCGCCTGAGAGCAAGCCGATCAATGGAGATCAACCCGGCGCACCCGCTGCTGAAGAAGCTTGACCAGGACAGGGATGAGGCCCGCTTTAAGCGATCTGAGCCACATTCTCTTTTGATCAGTGCCGCAACTGCGCTGCGGTGAAAGTCTGCAAGGATCCGGGTGCTATGTAACGCCGGCTGAACGCGCTGCTGGTGAACTCCAAGCAAAGTAATGTCAAGCGTCGGTAATAGCACCACGCAAGGCCCAGCACTCCGGTTGACTGGGCCCTTTTTTATTGTCTGTTAAATCTCGCATGATGTGACATCTCGCCCCGGCACCTTTCCCAGCGGCATGCTTGACTCGAGCATTAACTGCAGCCTGCCTGTTATAAACCTAGTGGAGCCTACAATGAGAAAAACCCTGACCACAATGATCTGCTCGCGCAGCGGGAAATGCGCATGCCGAGATGGTGACGCAGCCTGTCGCTTACGAGATTGATGGAAAGCCTAATGAGGGCGTGCCTGGTTTACGAACGGAATTCAGTAGACGACAAGCCCCCCCGATTGTTGATGGTTGCCGAACTGGGATGGGGCATGAATATGAAAAACTCATTGAAAACGGCCTACCGCGCGGGTGGTTGTTCTGACTATGTGGTGTTCGTGCGGACATGTATGGCAAATCGGTGCGGCCGAGCAATTGCGGATGAGGCCAAGGAAACAGCGACATTCGTAGCGCTCGACCGGCCGCTGATGCGCAGCGCGTCAATGCCGGCGCTGACGTGTTCAAGCAGAGTGATCTGGCTGGTGTTGGATATCTCGAAAATGGGCGCTATAAGGCTTCTGCTTTTGCGGCGGGAGTGGTACTGGAAGCTGGCACGCCTTTCGTAACCGAGATTGACGGTGTTGCGTCCTTCCACGGCAACCTGGACACTCCGGACGCCATGATGCCAAAGCGATCAAGACGCCCAGTATCGTGCTCAATGGTTGCTGATGACCCTGCGCGTGCCCGCGGAGCAGACCGCGCGTTCGAGAAAGGAGAAGAGCGATGCTGAGGTGGATTGGCAGTTCGTCAATTACGGCGGTGCGTGCAATTCCTTCACCGACCAACGGCCGCAATCCCGCGGGCGCAATGAGTACGAACCCGCAGTAGCGGCGGCGCTCTTTCCGCCGCCATGCAGCTGTTTGTTCGCTGAAAACCATGGAGTGAGCAATGGCCACCCTGCCAGCACTGGCAGGGTGCTTAAAGGTGCGCTTATATGCTTATTCACGAGTGGATCGACACGTACTTGAAGCTGAATGTACTTGCATTATGGTCGCCGATCAAGGACCGCAGCCCTGAAATAACTGTCAGAGGCGCCCTGCAAGTAAAGAATTTTTCTTGGCTTGGATACCTGATTCGCGCTTCATAGACTATGCCCATTTTGCTTTCCAGACGGCATAATGAAGCGTCTACTAAGCAAAACGCACAAAACGCAACGGTGTGTAGCGTTTAACTGAACCTAAAAGAAATAATTTAACGTACGGAAGCCTCCTGTTATGTCCAAACCCAGAATTGCCCCGTTGGCGCTGGGGCCCCTGTCAACCTTCCGACTGCCGTTCTAGTCACCCCGGTTTTACTGGCAGAAGCGCTGCAAGGGTTTGTTCGTCGCTGCGGCGCCGGCCTGGCCTAGTGCGCTGATGATTGGAGTTTTTTCGGGCTTGGTTTGAGAGGCCGTGGGCGGTGTCGATGCCCCCATTCGGCGATCATTGCCTCTGCCATTATCGTTTTTGGTGAACCCTACGCACCGGGTGGATTAACGCGGCGTTGCCCTTGGTGCTGCATATGTCTTGTGTTATGACGATCCGGTCTCACGCCTGGCAAGGCGATGACGGCCGCTGTCGTCAATTCGCAGCGCTGCTTGTTTCATACCTGGCATTTCCGGTTGGGCAAGAAGATTCGTGCTTCTGGCTGCCAGACACGCTCAGGCTGGCATCATCCTTGGCGGCCGCTATCGCCCGCGCTCAAACGCGTGTTTTGTTGACGATGCCGAACGCTTTCCTTTGCAGCAACCGATCGCCATCACACTGGCCCTGTGCCGTGTGCCTGATCTTCCGCCTTCTCGTTGCGATGGCCAAACTCAAGGCCAAGTACAGGTGTTTGCCATTATTGGTGGCCGGCTGCTTGCTTGCCGGGCTTTATGATCGTGTCCTGGTGGGGCCCGCTGGTAGGCGAGGGTTGAGCTACGACATTATGGGGCATCCTGATTCCGTCGGTCGTGCGGCCTGGGCGCAAATGTCGCCGTTCGCAATCGGCCTGGCCGAGCCTGGAGATGTTCCTGCAGGTATCCCGTTGGGCGATCATTACTTAACGTGATCCTTTTGGCCGACATGGTCACCGTTGAGGTTATTCGTGAACGGGTTGACCTGCTCGACAGACGAGCATCATCATACAAGCCCCACAGCGGCTCATATCTCCGTTGCCATTCGCAACGGCGAAATCCATGGGTTACAGCGCCGTTCTTCCCGACTCAAGGCACCATGGTGACGGGGTTCAGGTGATCATCGTCAGCGCTGGAGCTGGCAAGGAAAACATGAACAGCCTGCATAGCGGCCTGCATCCTATTATCTATGGGTATCTCCGCTGATGTTCTTCCTGCTACCGCTATTGACCGGTCTGCATCCTTTGCTGGGCATCGCGCTGTCACTGACACTGGTACTGACCGGGTTTGCCTGTGCCTGTGGCCATGGCCCACCCACAGAACAATACACGCCCGAGGCACAGTGCCCTGAATCGCGCCGCTCTGGCGTTTCCTTTGAGCCCTGATCGGTCTTACCTTTTGGTGTAACTGGCGACCTGCTGCTGTCGGCTGGGATGTCAATCGCGATCGCGATCCGCACGAGGACTGACCGCCTCTGGCGGTTAGCGGACAAGCTGCGAGCTTCAAGCTATAAGCTCCAAGAAAGAACCCCCCAGTGTTTTTGGCGGGTTTTTGGTTAGAGTTTGACATTGTCGCTACAGCCCAAACTGAGCGCGCTGCGCTTTTTACGAAGGAAACCCTGTGCGCCCTGATTCTGACAGTCAACTACAACGGTGGGCCGGTCAAACGGCGCATCGTTTTACCAGCCCTGATTCCCTAATCTCAACGAGTTTCGCGGCCGCGTTGCCCGGCCATGGCTTCTGCTGGTGGCCAAAACTGGCCTGGCGGGCGGTGCCTGGGCACTGAAACTGATCGTCGACTATTTTGAAACCCACGCCAATGGCATTTTCCGTAGTTCCCGTGGCGCTGTAGCCCTGTACGAACTGCTTGCGTTTTTCCAGTGTGTTTTTCTCAGAGTTGGCGATGCGGTAATTCTGCCCGGTAGCCGAGCGTGCCATGCGCCGGGTATCGCTGCGGGTTTTCGAGTCACCTGCAACCGCCTGGCCTGGCTTCCATCTGTCGCGACCACCGGTGGGCCTGCCCGATATCGAGCGCGGTCCAGGGGCATCAGCTTTCTGCTGCGCTTCATTTCTCATATCCTCCCACGCTTGCTAGAGATCGGGCCCTTGATAGCGATCATTCTGCTGCCAACTTCAGCCCCATGTATGCCGTATCACGGTGCTGGTCGGTGTGCTGTTGTGCAGTTTTTTTCGATATGGGTGCACCGAGTGGCGCCAAACCGTTCCGTGCGTGAGAGCAACAAAGCTCGAACCAACAGCTCAATACCCGCGCATCGACAGCCGTTGAACTACGAAACGTCAACGTATTTTCGCAATGAACGCTTCGAAGCGCAAAGGAGTTACAACTGCGCATTCTGCAAGGCTGGGAAGCAGCCCGGATGAAAAAACGGCTATCCCTGGCGGCGGCTCACTCGGGTCAGGCGTATGATCATTGCCGGTCGGTGACGCTGATGATGTTTTTATGCGGCAGCGCAGGTCTCCGCTGGCGACATGACTCCTGGTGACTGGTTCATGATCGAACGCCTATATGATCCAGCTGTTTGTGCCGCTGTTTTCTCGGCTGTTATCTACCGCGAGATTCGCGAGGCATTGACCATATCGAACGGCTTTTTTCGGCTTGCTCGATCGCCGGTCAAGGTCGCCGATGCGCCGACGCCCAGCCGCTAGAGATCACAGGGCGGCGCAGTGGACTTTCGCAGGTCAGTCACGCCACGATCCCGCTCGGCCGAATCTGCAGGGCGGTGGAAACCCTGCACATACCCGGTCATACCCTGGCGATTGGGGGCCCAGTGGTGGGGCCAGTCCACCCTGGCGCGCTTGCTGTTTCCGCTTCTATGACGTTTGCCGGTGGCCGCGATTCGTATCGACGGGCAGGATATTCGCGGGGTGACCCAAGGACAGCTGCGTCAAAGGCCCATCCGTGTAAGTGCCAGCAAGATACCGATGTTCAATACACCAAATCTGCTACAAACTCGGCCTACGTAAGCCCTGTGCCACGAGGAAGACATCTGTGATGCGTTGGCGCATTGCCCCAGTTGGAAGACTTTGTTCGCGGCGGCCTGCCAAAAAGGCTGGCTACGGCAGGTGGGGCGAGAGTGGACTGAAATTATCCGCGGCGAGAAACAACGCAATCGCATCGCCCGGTGCTGCTGAAGAACCCCCGATTCTGATTCCTCGACGAGGCCATTCGTCATTGGATAACCCATGCGAGAGAATTGATTCTCGACGCACTTAATCTGATTTCACAGAACGGACCACCCTGGCAATCGCTCACCGCCTATCGACCATCGTGCACGCCGAGCGCATCTGGTATTGGGAACAGGGGCGTGTGGTGGAGCAGGGCAGCCATGCCGACTGCTTCGCTGCTGGCGGGGCTTAGCGCGCTATGGGCTGGACCACAGCGTGAACAGCAGTAACTTCAAAGCATTCTCCTCTGGCAGCAAGGGCCGAGTAGAATCTCGATCAGCGCTGCAGCCGGAGCATACCTGCTATTCTTGACGCTTATGTGGCCTTGGGCTGACCGCGCGGGGCGGAGAAGATGCTCAAAACCAGACAGAGGAGCACGCCCATGAGCAAGCGTATGAACAGTGGCATCAGATCGTCAAACACCAGGACGCCAAGGGCCTGGATGCATTAACTGGCCGGAGGAATGTTGGTTTTCCATTCGCCGGTGGTTCACGACCCCGCAAACCGCAAGAAAATCACCCGGCGTAACCGAATGGCGCGATGCAGGTTGCTGAATGCACCTGGGCACTTCGTTATTTGCGTGAAGTGGAGCAGGGCAATCATGCCGGTGCTTGGAGTTCGAGACCCTGAATTCGACGGCGTCAGATCAATGGCGTGGGGATTATGATCGAATGGAACGACGAAGGTCAGATCATTGATTTTTAAAGTCATGGTCAGCCCTTGAAAGGCAATCATGCCCATTCCATCAGGCCATGGCTCGATGCTGGATCACGCTCAAGCCAAGGGCTGATCACGACCTCCTTGCGGGATGAACTCGGTCTTCCGGTGCGTATACCGAGATTCCTATCAAGGCCAGGGCGGCGGATCCTCGGCGGGTGGGGTGAGATGTAAGCGCGGCAGCGGACCACGTCACCGATTCAAACCAGGTACCGCTGGGCTTGTAATCCAAAAGCGGCAGCGGCGTCGCAGAGACTGACCAGCTCACACTGATGATGGCGCTGTCCGGGAGGCTGGCCCGTTCGAATCATGGCTTATGGTGTGGAGGCGGGCACTCCGCCCGCAGCAGCCCCTGCTGGATCTGCTGTAAGCGCGCTACCCCCATATAGAATCACCAGGGTGGTGCCCAACCCATCGCCAGGCCTTGCAGTTCAGGTCGCTAATTCGTCCTGGCGTATGCGCGTCACCAAGTCAGTTACCGCGGCTAGTGGCCGGCGCAAAGGTCAGCGGGATTCTCCGCCACATTGGTAGCACCGGCGATGCTGCGGTGATGCCAATTGACGATTTTTCCGATTCGATGCCAGGGCCGCCCGCTCGGCAGCAACCATATTGCGCCTCTTCATCAAACCGGCGCGCCAAAAATGCACTGGATCACCCGCCCTTCAAACGCACCAGCCCTGCGGCCTGGCGGGCGTAGCGCACAATCAGGCGGTTGATAAAGTCCTGCGGAGTAGAGCGGCATGCCGCCGCGTTGCCGACGCGTACAGCTTGCGCCTGCGGGCAGTGTCAAGGAATGCCGGGTTGACCAGATATCGCACTCATGAACCACACGGCCTCGCCGAGTACGGCGCTCACTGCCTGAGGTCAGCAGTTCCGGGTCGCGGGGCGGCCACCTTACCAATGGACAGAGCGGTCATGGGGTTTCTCCGGTGGAATAGTGTGTGATGGTTTCCGGCCGTCGCGCCGAGGCCGGCGCTCCCACAAAGCCACGCTATTATTATCCGGCAGGTAATGGCTTGCTCGAGCTGGTAGGCAGCGGCCGGCCACGCCGCGAAAAGGCCTTCTCATACCACACCCGACCCGGCTCAGTAACCCTGATCTCGGGTTTACACGCGTGGTTTGGGGTAGGCTGTCGCGACGAGGCCCGTCGCTCCAACCCGAATCTAGTCTGAGCACACTCGCAAACTGCGGGAAATCGTGGCCCCTGTGGAGCGAAGGCCCCGGTCGCGAAAGCGGTGTTTCATACCGCCGCACCGGCTCGGTTCAGCAAGCCCTCTGCTCTTGGCACGCAGGAACCACATTCGGTCCCGCAGCCCAGTTTCAGTCTTCAGTCCTTGCAGATCCAGGCCGCCGTTCAAATACCGGTTCTTGAATACGGCTCTGACTCACATTCATGCAATTGCAACAGGTGCGAGTTCAACGCAAACCGGCTGCGCCCCTGGCGGGTGCTGCAGGGGGCCAGCCAACCAGCGCCGCAGTGGCGCATCGGCTTCCTCCGCTTGCAGAACGGCTCGTAGCCAGTCCCGCGGCGCGGTTTCTCCGGTCAAGCGAATTGGCGGTAATTGCGACCCTCTCATCCTGACCCCGCTTGCAATCGCCCGCCGAGGGTCTGTCGTATATCAGCACGGCCGCTGTGCAAGTCCAGCAGGCTATCCAGCTTGGCAGCCAATCGGGCATCCGGTGCATTTGCGGTGCCGCGCGCGGATCAGCAGGGCAGGGCGATCGCGCCCGGCCAGAACTGAAGCTGGCCGAACGCCAGCTCCTCGCAAGTGTTTCACGCAACGCGGTGAAGCGCTGCTGCCATCGTCTTCCCAACCAGCACAACATTCCCAGGGAAGACCAACCGGCTTGATGTTGATGCCGGCCTGTTTTCGCTCGGCTGTTTGGACAGCGACAAATAGCGGCTGGGTCAGCACGTTAACGCCAGGCCTTGAAAAGCGATTGCCCCAGTGCATCGGATATAGGCCTGGCCGGCCGAATCCTGCTCTGACCGCCAGCACTGGCAGGATGCAGTTCACCGCGGCTGGCTTTGACCTGTACCAGTTGACCATGCCACAAGGCGTCGGCTGCGCAAGGTCATTCCGGGTGCAGGCTGATCTGCGCTTGTCGACTGGCCGAACAGCTGCGCTGCGGTTGCCGTATCGGCTCATGCCATGCCACTGTCGCGCAAGGCGCGCCGGAGTGTTCAAATGTCAGCGGAAAGCGCGCATCGCGCTGCTCCTTATGCGGCAGGTAGGAACTCGCAATAAAACGGCACGACCGTCTTGGTCGGAAATCGATTTTGGCCGTAGAGCGCGGTGCCCTTTCTGTGTGCCGCGGTCGAAACGCCACGCTGCGGGGCCCAGTTCGTCGATTGCAGCGCTAGCTCAGCGAGCTGTAATCCAGATCACGGCCGGCGGTCAGCCGCGGTATCATGCGAACAGCGATTGCGGCTGTCGAAGTCAAACAGACTGGGCTGACCCGGGCGTAACTGCGCTTCCAACGTGTGGCCAGGTCCGCAGACAATCGCCCAGTCCCGGTCGCGCTTTCGCCCGGGGTGCGGCAACCGCCGAACGCCGGCGCTGAATAGCCGCTCGGAATTTGGCACGCTGCGGCTTTTTCGCCCCAGCTGGCGGCGGCACATGCAGGTCGCGTAGTGCGTTTCCGGTGGTGGGCAAAGCTTCCTGCACCATCCACAAGGGCACGCGGCCAGCGCTTCGGGATCAGTGTCGATCCGGCATGGATTGCGGCAAGGGTTGGTACATCGCGATCCACAGCGCTTGATCTTGCCCCTGGTGCGCACGCCCTCGAAACAAGCTCGACACACTCAAACGACATTGCCCGGCAGGCTGTCGACACCCAATATCGCCACATTCGTCGCGATGTCAGCATTGGCGCTTCGCGTGGCCAGGCAACAGATTGGACAGGCTGCCGTCTCACAGCGCCGCCCATTGCGTTGGGTTGGCCGGTCAGCGAAGAAGGGCCCGCTACGGGTTTTTCCGATCTGCCCGGTTGCGAGGTGGTCAGATTGATCAATGCGCTAATT
>Ga0163217_1072949_pt1 | contig 19018 bp, 5 predicted proteins | sample SynspAceP_FD_185933 | JGI IMG/M metagenome (GOLD analysis project Ga0163217, IMG submission 185933) | Saline lake microbial communities from Ace Lake in Antarctica - Synechococcus sp. Ace-P (PacBio error correction) | ecosystem: Environmental > Aquatic > Non-marine Saline and Alkaline > Saline ...
GGCGGGACCCCCAAAAAAGCGCGCTCTTCTTCCTGCCCCGCACCACGGCGTCCTGACCTTTTGTTCTTTTGCACCACCCTTTGGTTGCCCGCCACTCTCTCAGTACTCCACTCGCCCCCGCCTTGCGCTTAAGCCCTAGGCGAGCAGCATTTTCGCCTGCACAAACTGGCTTCCCCCACAGGTCCCCCACCCCTTTGACCCCCACCTCTCTTGCTAAGCGAGTTTAAGTTATCGCTGGCCAGGACAGGCCTGTGTCTTATATCCACACCCTGCTCAACCTTATATACCCATCGCCGCCCACCCTGGTTTATCTTGCCTCTCGGTGACTACTGTTGCTCCACCAACCGCCACTGTTAGCGGCACATCCCTTTTACATATATAGCCCCCGCATTTCACCCAACATCCGAGCGCTGCTGTTCGCAACCCCTCCACCTTTTTCCAGAGCCACCCTATTGTCATCCCCTGGGTTTCGCTGTTTAATTCAGACAACTTACCCCTCACCTTGGCCTTTCACCCTTGACATCCCCGCCACATTATTCATCTAAAGTGGCAACTTTCCACTCGTCACCGCCCTTTCGACGCTTCGGTCCGTCCGGCCATTCCATACTCTCTTGCCGATTTTTGCGGTCCGGGTCCTTCCATCTCCACGTTTAATTTGCCATGCTCTTTTTTGCACTCCCCATTGCTACCATTCCGTCCCCCCTTCCTCTTGATCCCCCGTCACCGACGGCCCTTCCTGAGTGCCATCGGTCAGTCTGTCGCCGTGAAATGGCATAACACCGCAATCAGTGGCTGCAGCGATATACGTCTCGCATTGCCACCCTGTTATAATTTAGGGGTTAGACTAACTCATTGCAGGGTAATAACTCCTTTGAAGTCCGGCTAGCAGCCTAATACGTCTTTTGTCCCCTTTGTTCGCCCTCGCCGCCAGTAGCATCCGTCCTGCCTAACACTTAGCCCCCGCCTCAGCTACATTTAATGGCTGCCTCCTCCACGACTACGCTTTGTCCTTTGGCACTTATCAGCCCTTCATCTTTGTGTCGTGTGCCTCCTTTAAGGGATAAAGGTATTTCACCTTTGGCGCGTTCTGAGTGACAGCTGCGCCGAATTAGCTCAACCTAGAGAGGCTTGGTCTTTCAACCCGCCGTTGCGGCACACGGCATCACTTGGCTACAATCTCCTACGCAATTGAAACATCTGGGTTCCGTGTAAAATTTTCACCAAAACCGTTAACGATCATGTTAGAAAGAGCAAACACTGGCTGGTAAGCCTAATTATTCTAACAAACATCAATGTTATCAGACAATGAAGCAATGAAGTGACTCTTATTGTTAGCTTATGACGCAGTTTTTGATAGAATTCCTGAAGGAATCAAAAAAATGTCGAGTAACGATGAACTATAATATAATCAATGCACGATGCGTCACTGTGAAACGATTTTTTTTTTACATTTTTAAAGTCAGCCTGAAAGATCATCGAATACACTTATTTGCGAGCTAGGACAAGATCAAGAAGCCTGTTTTTGCCCCATAGATACAACTTAGTCTAAGGCTCTGTGTTTTATTGGGACTTGACGCTTAATAGAATATTCGTTTAACACTGATAAACAAAAGGTGTGATTTTATGCTTTATATTCAGTTTGGTTTTTGCTATATGTCTTTTTTCTCGTGTTTGTTTTGTTGGGTTATGAGTATCTGCACTAAGTGCTGTTTATCTCTGACTTTCCTTTGATAGGTGGAGTAACTTGTTGCTTTGTTTTTTATCCTACGACAATCCCTGCGGCATCGCAACATCCCTAGGCAGAAAACAGTACGGCTCTCTTGGCTGAATAAGATATCGGCAGTGAGCGGTAAAGTAACGCAGTGCGCGTCAAAAATGGCGATGGGAGCAGGCGGAGGTTTCTTATTTTTGTTGATACCTGAGTAAAGATCATACAGCCACAACTCCCGTGATAGAGGAGAAAGGCAAGTTAATCACCAAAGCGGCGAACGCTATTCAGAAACAGGGATCATGCACATTTCCAAGATAACGTCGACCAATTTAGCTCAACTATGACAACACTGGTCGGAGTCTACGTATCGCGCTCAAGAGGCATGCGCTTAGTCAATAGTGTTCCGAGACAGTGACGAATCTGACCAAAAAGTGGCAAGCTTCTAGCGAACAGTATTATCTCTTCTAACAAAAAGTCAGATATTATCGATAGTTAATTAACCAAGCGTTATTAAAGGGGTCTCTGAGTTCAGGACCAATTTAACTGGCCTTAATGCAGCATAGAAGCGGCGCGGGCTGGGGATCAAGGCAGTGGTTTGCCGATAGTGGCTGGTGAAGATCCGCTCATTATGGCCGCTAAGAGTGCAGCAAGCCTCAGTGGAACAATTTCTTGGCTACTGAAGATGTAGTCCGTCCGCAATAGCCGAATTTTAACCAACCAAGAATTGTCGTCTCTTAAAACACTGAACGATATCTTTGATACACTTCTGGGAAATATATCAGCGGAGCTTTATTTCCTCACCGAAGAAAGTTTAAAGGCATGCGCGACACGGTGATCTTCTCATTGAAGACTACCTGTGAAAATTAGGGTTCAACTAGTGTTACAAAATCTGGCTACGATTCTTCGGATTAGTGCTGCTTTGCGAGACAATAATTCCAGCGTAGTGATATCAATTTAGATCCAAGGAAGCATCAGGCTTGAGTAATCTGGTGACAAGAAAGTCAGTGCATATTAGAGAATCTGACTTTAAAGTCGATTGGATCAATCTCTTTTCTTACTCTGCATTATCTGCAGACTGCGAAAGCCTCGCAGAAGCTGATTACAAAGGTTTTGAAGCGGCGATCTGAAAAAGCGTGAACTGAACATCAACAAGCGTGTTTTCAAGAAACTATCAGCCCATCAAAACAACTAAGCACAAAAATTTTTGCACAGATTATATCCTTTTATGAATACAAACATTCCCCGCTATTCAGAGCGGTGCTTGCCGAGACAAGCGAAAGTTTTTTTGCGGGCGCAGTTGTGTGAATGGCTATTTTTCCCTACTCACAATAAAAATTCAGCCAGCCTTTGAGTGGTGATTAACGAAAAAGACTTAGTGAATAATCGCACCAAGCGAATTTTTGACGCATCCTAACCGGGTCGTCGATGTGGTTCACATACCGACACTTTCTTGATTAACAAACCTATCAACAGACCGGGAGAAATCTTACTGATTTGTCTTGCCTATCTTTGGTGAAGGGTCAGCACTGGGGTGGATTTCGCATGGGATTCCAAGTCAGCCAGCGCCTCTGGAGTTAATAAACTATTGGGGTACGAGCAACATTACGGACTACTAATTGAGCTTCCAAACTGGCAGCTAAACTATGTCTTAGCGCTGAATACGCTATTGCTCAAGAACCAACAGCCATTGTTTGGCTTATGTATCGGCAAATAAGTGTTCGCCTATCACTCGTTTTTCATTAGCTAAACGGCCCTTTGTTTTTAGCCGTTCTAATGACAATCAAAACTCTATGACGGCAATATTAGTGGGGTCGTGCAATATTGGCTTCAATACACTTATAAATAGCCACAACAAACCGTCCCCACCTTTCGGTTCAATATTGAGGAATTCGAGCCAAAACGGGTGGATCTTTGCTCCACTTCAATGCCAATGGCCACAATCAAGTAAACTACGGGAACAAATTGATTCAAAAAAACCGTTATTTTGACAAACAATCACCACGTTTTGAGTTTTGGTAAGCTTAAAACAGTGTGTCGTCTTTTCAGTCTGACCAGTTCGCAATAAAACAGGCTGCAGATAAAACTTTTACACACTTGAATTGTATTAACACATTTACTCTCACATAGGGTCCGTGCAGAGGTAAATGCAGACTATCTTTGGATAAACAAGGTACATGTTCGATTTAAATTTAACTGTGAGTGTTCTAAATGTGCGAGGAGAACTTACTCGCCGGAAGCCGATAAGTAGCACTAGCCTTAATTCCTTAAGAAGCCATTGACTCTTTCGATATTATTGCGGTGGTGGCTCGCCCCAAGGTGGGGTTTGCTAACGCTCTATTTTGTAATCGCGTAATTTTGGCGTTTTGCTCGGAGGTCGTCCGGTTACAAATAATAAAAATATGAAAAAAAAACAATAAACATATACAATAACTTAATAGACATATTAATCCAACAAAAACGGTACTGACTTTCCTTGCGGCCACCCGCGGCGCTGGACCTTGTTCCTGGTTGAGCCCTTCCGTCGGCTCCCGGCTATAACACTATCAATACCTGGTCGCACCGCTTGCCTGCCGGGGTCTCGCCACTTCTGCGGCTTTTGAGACCTCGGTGGTTTCATGACGCTTTTTTCCGACAGGTTACGCTGGTTAGGGTTTGTTACTGCCCTGGCAATTCCCTTCTTTTTTACTGGCCTTACCCCGAAGTTAACACAACTGCTAACACTTGGCACATACGTAACTCGCTATGCCCCTTACGCGGGCTTTCGGCCGTGCTTTTCCTTCATACTCACTACCATTCTTAGCCGAGTTATTGGCAGTTCTTCCTTGCCCTTGGTCTGTTTGTCTCGCTCACTGCCTTGAGGCCAAACTCTTAAGTCTGGCAATCATCTCGTACACCCGCTTGGTCGCTAACTGGGGTGCCCGTTGGCACGCCCTACCTTGCGCTACTTTCTTGTGGCGCGGTCGCCGTACACCACCGAGACTTCATATGAGTCCCCACCCTTGAACTTGCTTGGCTTTTGCCCTCTCACTCTTGGCTTGGTGTGGTGGGTTTCCTTAGCGTTCGCTTGCAATACGCCCGACCCTCGGTGAGCCCTCAGCTTCACGGGTACTCCCCGCGCCCGTAAATCCCGCACTGGGTCAAGGTCAGGTTTATTGCCACACCAACTACGGGTGCTGGAAACTGTTGGGGTTGGCCTGGCCGGTTTGCCAACATGCTTGCCCGTCGCTATCCATAGTTTCACCCTCCTGGTGGTCCGCGGGCGTTTCTCACCTTCCCGCGGTTTATTTTACATCTTCACTGAATGGGTTTTTTTTGCTGCTTGCTCACCCGATCCCATGGCCGCCTGGTTGCCGTAATGCTCACTGGTACTCCCTTGTCCAACTATTTCTTGACCTCGCTTACAACGCACAGACCTCCACCATCCTCCAGTCTTGTGCTGCTAGCCCCGAGTTGTGGTGGTGAGCTTTCCTCCAACACTTTCAGCCTATGGGTGTCTTGGTTTGGCGTATTAATTGGCCGCACTCAACTTCTTTGCTACTACCTTGGCCGTTTTTCATGGTGGTTCACCGCCTAGCAGCCCACTGCCTGCGTCTTCACAGGTTAATTGGCCCAGTCTTTTTTGCTCATCTGCACCCTTTTCCCCGCTTCGTTTGCTTTCAGACAGGCGCAACTTGCCCCCGGTCCACTTGATTTCTCGCCGCGCATTTTTGGCTATCACCTCAGTTCCGGCCTTAAGATACAGTAGTGCTTCACTTTCGACGTGAAGGCGCTCAGTTGCCTTCGTGGGCCTCGACCCGCCCAGACGCCTGAGCAACCAGTCGTGCAACAGCCCCTTCGGTGAAACATAACGCCATCCGGACTACAGTTGGACCACCACTCTGGCAGAACGAGCATAAGGGCGCCAATACTCTAGACTATAATCGCCTGTAATTGAACTGGTTCTGTTGTTCCCGTGCCCATCTGTGCGGCCGCCGCCTGGTCGGCCCCCGCTTCACCTCCCCTCTTTGTTTTTCCTACTATCGAGCGTTCAAGCAGCCTGGGGCGCAAATGCCTTTCAGCGGTTGCCACTTGGTCTCGGTGCTCGCAGTACCTAACTGGCCGACCTGGCCGCCCTTAAGACGCAACGGGGCACGTTAGCCCTCGTCCCGGTCAAAGCCTGTTGGCTGCAGCGCCGAACCCATTAAGCCGTCTTGGCATCGTTGCTATTGACCCAACAACGTCATGGTGTGTACTTCGCCGCATTGCTGCGCTAACAGACGCACGAATGCCCGTTTACCTGCCGTAGGGGGGTGGCGAGGGCACGATACCACCAACAAAGCTACCGTCAAAGGTTTTGCGAATACACATTGAATCAATTGCTGCGCAACCGTTCATACCCCTTCTTTTGTAAGTGAGAAGTACTTAATAAAAACACAACAGAATTTTTGATACGCCTACGACGGCCCGCGCAAGCAGCTGACAAACTATTGAAATAAGATTATTAGATGTGAGTTTGTTACAACGACTTGAGTGCCACTTAGTCTGGTACGCAAACAATGAATCGGCTCAAGCTGAAAAATTGGCCGCCGCTGAGACCGCTTAAAGGAGCAAGGTTTAAGCTGGACGCGCTTCTTTACTTGAAGGCAACTTTTTGATTCTCTGCAGGACTAACCAGCACAAATGCTATCGCTTATTAGTAATGGGTGCCTTTGCTCATTACCAAAATTCGCCAGTTTGTTTTAGGCTGAGCAATACCATTAGGCAAGCATGAACGGCAGTGGTTTCAAGCCCTTTAAAATCGTTAGCGGTTAAGCGATTCAATATACATGAGTCAACAACGACGCAAAAATGGTGAAGACTCCTTGTGGGTACAAGGTGACGCGGTGAAATCGCGGCACGCTTAGATATAGCCAATTTAACCATCAAAGACGTGATAGGTTAGAAAGACAGGAATCTGAGTTCGATTGATCTTACAAAAACCTAAGAACCTTTCAAACCGTCTAAAGTACTTAAACGCTCATTCAACGGTTGGTAGCATCGGGCTTAACAAGTACCCAAAAAAAAGGCATGCAAGGGCGGTAAACCCCGCAAACTTGTGGTACCAACTGCTGAACTCGCCTATGGGGAACGCCAAATTGCAACATGATTCCGCCAACGCAATTTCTTAAGGAATATTGAAATTGAATCTGATTGAAGTGCACAATCGAGAGATAATAACACAAAGGCAATAAATAGGTATTCATTTTGGCAACTTTTATCAATATCAACGACTGCCCTTATTGTGATTTGCAACGCAGTTGACATGGGTGGCGAAATTAATAAATCCTACAACTGAAAAGTTATTTGCTCAATGATGATGAGCAAACTGGTGCTTGATTTGATTACTGCCAAGATGGTAGCCTATTTGCAATTTGGCAAGACGTCCAGCCATAGGCGAATTTAGATATTGTGGCAAAACTTGATGAACGGGTGATAACAATAAAATGATTAACACCAAGTGCTTTAGCGATGATAATTGGAATACACTGTTTGCCGCTGTCAAATCTCCTACGCGCATTTTAGCCTAACCCGCGCAGCATTAGGTTGGGCTACACCGAATTTGCCACGCAATCTGCTTAAGATTATTTTCAAGCTAAAAAGAAAAGATGATCGATATGAAGCTTTGCATGGCGATGAAATCTCGCTCGAAAACCTAGCCATAGTCATTAGCTTGTTTTTTGACAAGAATACTCTCACGGCACTGCCTATTAGCAACACTTAGCATGGATGATGTACTAGTTTATCAACCTCGAAATCATGAGCATCGGTCAAACGCTTAGTTTTTCCTGCTGTATCAAGCGACTAATCGAACATACGCGCTCTCACTATGAATGAGCTTTATTTTTGCCAGGCCATTTAAATCAGTCCGTCATTATTTTCGGGCTAGTAGCTGATTGCTCAATCAAGCTCTGGCATACTGACCTCTAACCTTGAATAAGGAAATATCTAATCAATGGCATAAACTCTGCAATTAATAACAAGTCATTCCTAGCTTGAGTTTTACTTGTGTACAAACTATCGCCCAATGGCGCCAATTTAAATTGAGCTGCTTTTACAGCGAACAGCCTGAAATATGCACAAATTACACTGCCGCGCCAGCAGTGCTCGATAAACTCATGCCGACCTTAATCATCTACAACGCTCACTAGAGCCACTTGTTTTTTTGTCACAAGTTTGACGAACTATAATGTTGTTGCTTGGAAATCACAGCAATTACTCGCAGGCCTTGCCTTGCGTAATTGTAACAAGCAAATCTGGTCCCTGAGATGGAGTGATACCATACTTGAATTTGAGCGCCAAAACGGTTTAGTGACTTAAAAATAAACTTTTCGGTTGATTAAAACAACACCTCAGCGACCAGTCAATTTCTGATAAGTGGATATGGGGCGCATTCAGCTGGCTACAGCCAATTTATCTAGGTTTATTAGGATACCTCATTAGAGCTAAACAATTTGCCGCAGATGTAATCAAACAGAATAGAACACCAGCATATAGACCATATGCAATTTGAGCACTGCCAATAATGGACTTGTCTTGTAGCTGATTTATTAATAGTCATGCTTGAACGTCACCTTACACATGTAGACTGGAGTCCCGGCCACAAACCAGGATATTAATAATGAACTTGAATTGTATAATAAATGTACATAGGCGATGGCACAGAGTACATGCGCCCAATATCGTTTTTTAAATCATCTCTATTTAGTAATGCACAGTTTTAATTCACATTAACCTGTCAGTTTAGATGCCTTATAATAAGGCAGAAGAGTGACTTTCCTTACAGAAAATTATTTTTATTGTTTACTCAGCCTAAGTGACTACATTTAACTTAGAAGTAGGTTTATGCAGGAGTAAAAATTGCAGGACGCCCAGCAGTTGCTTCAGTTAAGAAAAGCCTAAACAGCAGCGCACGAGAGGTTTGAGAGTTATCAGGCGGAGAAAACGAACTTAGCTGAGCTTACGATTAAATTAGATAAAGCCCTTCTATGCTGCTAAAAAACTGCAGGCCGTATCAAGCCTCTCATTTTTTGATTAGAGAGGCAAAAATTAAGTTAATTATTTTGTTCTAATTGGCTTTTTTGTGTATAAAATGCGCGGGTAAATTGCAACTAAGTTAAAAAAGCTGATTATCGTCTTGGCGGTTGTTAGACGATTAACACACAACAACAATAAAATTATTCCAAGATGATAATAAAAAAGTGCAAGTAATCGTCCCTTCATTCGCCGGAATAGCATGCTAAATTATTAACTCCACGTTACTATTTTGTATGTGGTTTTATTCTCAACAAAACTGCAAACGCAAGATGCAAAAAACTTTATTGCAGTTTTCACTTGCGAAACCGCCGCAATTACCCACCTATATGTCACACTCTGCGGCCAAAACACAAGAGCAGCTGAGGTGGTGTGGTCTATTGACATGCAGGACTAAAGTATCGCAAGAATACGGGCATAAAATTAAATATTTTAAATCCATGCCTTGGGGGAAGCGGACAATTAATGAGAAAGTTAAAAATAGGCAAGAAAGACGCAAAATTAAAATGCCCACCTTATGGTCGACCAGACCGGGGGCCCAAACTTTTGGTTTCTCTCTACTTTTTATCGTTTATAGTGCGCAGTGTAATTAAATTAACGAACTAGAAGACGATTTCGAATTTTACCACAGTTGAGCTGACCAATCAGTCCCAACAAAAAGTCATTGGTAAACACGACGCTTAGTAATTCGTCGACAATGGGTTTGACCGGCTAGTAAAGGCACGGGAATTATCCGTTTATGAACCGAGAAAACTAAAACTTATAGATGAAGCATTGAGAGCTAGAATGTTGGCCCAGGCGCAAAATCGACGTAGTGGCCGCGTGCGAATTGCACTAAAAACATTAATAAAAGGCTTGCAACTCGAGGCATGAACGTTTTCACACTATAGGTTATGCTATTTCATACACAGATAACATCACCACCTCTTTACATTGCTTGTTGTCGGTCAATTTGCCCATAAAATATGATGTTGGAACTTACATATGAGGGATCTACTGATATGACAACTGCCTTAACACCCTTAGTCAATAGAGGACTAGCCTGTTCCTAATACCAAAACAACATCAAATAAATTGCTATACCGAGAACATCAAGGCATTTCAAAAAAGAAGGTGCTATAAATTAATTATCTAGACAGCTGAACGAAAAAAAAGATCATCTACTCGCCACAAATACAAAATCGTGATACAAACACAACATTGTCTCATATAATAAAAACATGCACACTTTGCAGAGCCCCGTATGGATAGGCAGACGAAGTGGTTCTTTGAGCCCTGTTATTTACAATTCAGATCAATTTCTAAGGACTTTACGATGTCTCACTGCCTGAGCCAATTAGCCAAGAGGCGCTGGGAATATACTCTCCCGCGCACAAAGTGGTGGAGCCTGCGCACCTCAGTTGGCTTGAATAAAGTCCCTGCTTTGGCAAAGTGGCTAGCGATGAGTTTTTTAAACGGGGGTACCGAAGGGTATTCAACCTCACTCCAGCAGATGATACTGCTGTAACTTAGTGGTGTCGCTTTATAGATGGATAGATTCAAACGCGCGTTAAAGAAATACTAGTGCTGGCATCTGAACAATATTTTAACTATTAGTTTTTAAAGGTGGCTAACAATGCGAACTTCAAGCATAGTAATGTGGGATTAATCGTTTGTATTTCTGGCGGGTTTGCCAAACGGTTGCGCCAGGAGCTGTATATTGAGTTTTTGCTGGATGCAGTTAAATTCTACCCAGATCCCACGCCTCATGTCTCAGGCCATCGCATTTAATAGATGGTCGGCTTATGGCATATGGCACAAATCACATGTAATCTGTGGCAAAAAGAGCCCAAATACTCAGGCTTAGTTAAACTCGAAGGTAAAATGGTATTGGCCGGAACCGGCTATCAGATAGCACACACATCCACGAGACCAATCGAGGAGGCGCATTAGCGATGAATCGACGATGCCGATGAGATGAGAAAACTCAACCATCCGGAGCCAAAGAGTGAAAAGATTCCATCTTTGTGATAGCCGCTTGCCCGGTGATGACTGGGCTTACAGTTTAAATGTGCCGCGTTGGTGGGCACATTTACTTGATACGGTAATTATGTTTGGATAAGATCATAACTGACCGCCCGCTTTGGCTAGTTAGCACTGATGCCATGTGCGTGGGGCAATAGCAAAGCAATTGGAACAGGCAGGCGTGGACAAAACCACCAAAGGCACCTACACTGGTTATAGTCATGGAGCCGATGGCGACCAACGGGTTTATTTCAGATGGTGCGACCGATTGGTCCAGCAAACATATTCCACCCTGCCCTTGCAACAGCGGTTGATGCATTGAGTGGAAACATTAAGAGTTCATCAGTTGGTATCCGCTTTCTGGAAGCGAAAGCAAATGAAGCAAAGTCCTTGGATACATTTTGGTGCCTTGTATCAAACAAGGCCAACTAAGCGCATCATGACGGTGGCTTTGGGCAGCGAAAGCATCTGCTGACGAAGCCGAATTTAGCCGGCCTTACTGGATTTAAAAAACAAGCAGAGCAATGTGGGGTAAAGGCCGATACATTAAAACTTTTTTGCTGATGGGTGATGGAGTTCCCAACCCAAACTGCTGGGTTGTTAGCCCCTATCTGGATGTCACTGGCAGCAAAACCGATAATTTTGGTGCCCTGTTATATTCCGCAAGCCAGTTAAAACCAATTTAGTCTTAATGGCGGTACACAGGTTTTAAGTTTGCATGTACATGCCAATTGGCGATGGTGCGGTGCGTGAAGTTCCTCGATGCTTTTAACGGCTGTACGTCACAATTGCCAACCGCCAACAGCCGCCTCAGCATGGCCCATCTGCAATTGAAATCGATCCCAACCAGACTATGCACACGTTTGCCAAATTGATGTAATTGCTTCTTTGCATTATTGTGGGCACAACCCGATGAAATACAGGCGTAAGATGCGTAGCCCCATATTTAGGTGCGTCACGTCGCAACATACTTTACCCCGCGGCTTTCATTGTTAAACAAGGTGCCAATCTGGCCGGTGGCAGCGACCTGGATGTCTCCCGTTTTACTTTTGTGCCATCGCATTGGGCAATCGCGAACTAATCTATACAACCCGCTTACCGGTAGTTTTGAATATTGGCCGAAATGCACTGAGTACTGAAGCATTGCTCAGTCCTATACAATTAATGCCGCCAAAAGTACTCGTCAAGCAAAATAATATTGGCAGTTTTACAGTTGGTAAACAGGCATGATCTTATTGTATTAGCGGCACCAATTAGCAATAGCATGGCCGCAGATATTGCAGCTACAACAAATATATTGGCCCCTAATTAAAGGCCATGCGTGTATGGAGAATTAAATCAACCAGTAAAAATGAGCGTAAAAGGTGCCACTTAACGATTACTTGGCTATCAAGATCAAGCAATTTGACCGTTCTCAGTTGCGCGCTGAATAATCTCAGAGTTTTAACACTTATCGATTAGTGGCTTGACGTAACGGCGACATAATGACTTGTCGCAACAAAAAACCAACATTACCCTTTAGGAGTTTGGAACAAAAAGTGATGGCGAATAATTAAAATAAGCTAACACCCAGAATATTACTGAGAATTTTTAGCAACAATAGCCCATCTTCTTGCCAACACACCGATGCAGATAACTTAGTCTTCTCCCACTATCAGCCGTTACTTCCCCACTTTTCTTCGAACATCCAATTTCTTTGACCTCTGCGTCAAAACCTATCTTGGCCAATAAAGAGCAAAGTTTATGTTGTTATGGACAGTATTTGTGCATGATAACAAATAACATTTCCTAGGAGAAGCTGTGGGTCAAAACATTCATTTTTCAATTCGAGCCTCCTTTTAGTGGTTTTAACGAGCCTTCTTGGTTGGGCTGTCAACGATGCAAGATTCAATAGTTGTTGGATCAATCAGCTCAATTTTGATATTACCAACCTTTGCTTTCATCCACACTGTGCTCAAAGGGTGATGAATACATTTTTCCCTTTCCTCCCGTTTTACTAAAGTCTGCGATAAACAGACGAAAATGCTCAAAATAGGGTTATAAGTATGCTGGCCGAAAAGCCTGTTTTGGGGTTACTTCAATGTGTAATGTTAAAGCAAATAAATTATCAATACGGCCCCTCTGTTTCTTTCCTAATTATCAACTCACTATCGCCCGCAGGGTTCAGCGTATGGGGGATTACCCCATTTGTTTGAAGAACGGATAAGCCAATATATCGAAGGCACCTCAACATCGCTTGATTGACAACAACACTAATCATCTTTTTGTGGGAAGGTTGTCGCCATTGTGGTGAACGAAAACTACGACAATCTTTGAAGATAAAATTCAATCAAGCTGTGGCGTTAATCTTCGCAAAACTCCCAAACTAGTTTTAGCGAATAGTAGTGTCATATGAATTTATATTCGCTTACTTCAGGGCGTTTTATAAGGCCATTTTTTATTGAGGAATGACTATCAAAGTCGGCGTTTTTCAGTTGTTAAACCCTACTGATTCGGGAATTTTTATAGTGCCTCAAAATAGCAATTATGGTTTTGATTTGGAGTTTTGGATTGTGCTGGAATAATGAAATGGTTATTGGAAGACCCTTTGATGCGCGGTATGTGGTTTTTGCCACGATGTGATTGATGTCTCGGTACTATGCTTCTTCAATCCTTGATATCATCATGTAGCACTCAGATGTGGCTGGGTTTTAATAATATTGGATATCGAACAGCGCCGAACATTGGGATTTCATGTATCAAGGGTACCAAATTACTCAGCAGTAATCAGTGCAGAGCCACAGTGGCAATTATCCTATGGTTTAAATCGAAACTGCTAAAAGCATCAAGAAAGTTATAGACAATATTTTTTGACTAGATGATTTAATTGGGTTTTTTTAATTTACGCTGCAAACCGTTTGGCGTGGTTGGAACCGGGCCTCAATAGCCGCGTGTTGGTAGAGATACTTGCAGGTTTTGGTTTGCCGGATTTTATGTTGCGACCCGCACATCTGACGAATTGTTGCCATGAGGACATCCAATATGTCAGTTTAGAACAATTGATAAAAGCTCAGATGTGATTAGTTTACATTGCCATCTAATGCAGATTCAAGCATATGATTGACCATGGCGCAGTTCAAACATGAAGACAAAGTAATGATAATTCAAACACCTCTCGGGGTGGCCTTGTTAACAATCAGCCTTGTTGCCGGGTTTGAAAAGTAGAAAAATCGCTACCTTGATAGACGTATAGAAATGGAGTCCTGAATTGTCGAATAAGGCTTATTTGCGACAATAGCGCTGAACTTATTTGAAGACTCGCCACTTTTCCCAAATGTGCTAATACGCTCATCAAGCGTTTTTTTACTGTTGAATCCTTGCAACAAAGTGCCGACACAACCCTGAAAACTTGCGTATTATTTTGCCGGTAAAAATTAATGAGCACTTTTCTTACTTTTAGATGATAGTACATGGTCCTTGCTGTGGAATGTGTATTTAGCGTTTCCACCTCAGTGGTCAGTATATTTTGTTTGAACGGTTTCTGCGTGGTTTCGAACTTCAATTATCAATCGCAATAACCTGAAGCTGTGGGAATATTTTCATTTAATGCTGAGATTTAAGTTCACATCGGTTTCTCGAGTTCACGCAAGGATTGGATTGCTAGGAGGGAAATTTTACCAATAACAACTTCCTTGCTCATACACTGTAACATGCCATTCAAACTATTTGGCAGATTTAGGGGAAGGATCATAAAAAAAGGAAGAACTAAACGTAGCAAGGTTTGTTCCCAACTGGGGTTTTTTTAAAATCTGGCAAATAATGCTCAAAAATGAAACGCGTATCTTTTCTATGGCCTTGCTGATAATAGGCTAGTGCACTTGGTTCGCTGCTGGCAGTATGCCGTTTGGTGATTTTATGAAAATCCGACAATGACAAAGGCTAGATTTTTTGAAAAAAAGGCGCCTATTCTAAGCATACTTGCTGGTTGTTTATAGGCACTTGTATCTTGCAAGAATTGGCGTGAATGGGTTGGCTTTTCCTAGGCGAGACCAAAATTGGGTAACCTAATAAAGTATAGGCTAACAATAAGCGGACATTCTTCTGGTTTTTAACTCCGAAAGTGAATAGTGATTGTCCTCTTGAACAAACAAAGTAATTTAAGTTCCAGCATATTAATGAAAACGAATAGGCCTGCTTAGGCCGTTGCGTGCTTTTTGCATTTCTCTATTTTTTTCTAAACATTGGCGCATTTTTTTCTTCTACAAGAGACCTTTAAGTGGATTATGTGTGCTGCAGAGCTATTGACTGCCTTATAAATATTGTCATTGACTTAAGGCACCAAGATTGCAGCGACCCGACATAGCCTGATTATTTTACTGCTGCTAATACTTGCCAGTGCAACAGCCTATTCCATTTATGGTTTTCTGCGCCCCAGAACAAACAACCAACATTTTTGTGCTATTATCGGCCTCGGGGCATTGTATTGTCGATCGAAGCACTGGGTAGCTCAATGGTTGTTCAACTGGTTAGGGTGGATACGGTTAGTATCACAATTGAAATGGGCCTTAATTCAACACTTTTTCTTCCGCATGGGATGAGCACTCTACTTAGCTGGTTTTGCCATCTGGCGCGAAAAAAAATTAGTAGAAAAACAATTGGAACTTGAGCCAGAAAGAGACCTGCAATACAGCATGGCAAGACGCGACTGCCGCAACCGAGGCCAAAAGCGCATTTTATAGCAACATAAGTCACGAAATCCTATCCAATGAACGGCGGTAATTGGCAATGATTGAACTGGTTGTCACGCTCAAAAACTAGATAAAGAACGAGAAAGATTTCCATTGCCACCGCTAAGCGTAGTGCCATTCTACTGATGATCATTAACGGATATCTTGGATTTTCCAGATAGAAAGTGGGTGAACTGATATCGAAAGAGGTTCATTCGATGCAGAGGCAACTCTTTTGCCCTGAAGTTGATTCATGAATCAGCAATTTCAGGCTAATAGAAAAAGGCTGAAACTCAAACTAGTGCAGCAACATCTGGAGCAAACGCAAGTGCTTGGGCGACCCTTTCGCATCACACAGATTATGAATAACCTACTGTCAATGCCATCAAATTTTTACTGAAATCGGGCAGCATTAATGTTCAAATATAATCTGAATGAACACTCGGCCGATAATCTTCGCTTAGATGTGATAGTGGGAGCGACACTGGTTTGGCGTTAGTGAAACGGTTACTTATCTTTCGACTCATTTTCTCAAAGCAGATCATCAACACGCCGAAGTTTGGTGGCACGGGACTGGGTTTTGTCTATCAACAAGCAGCTCTGTGACTAATGGGCGGAGAGATAACGGTAGAAAGTGAATTGGGCAAGGGCTCAGCCTTCAAGTTCTCAGGTTAGCTTGCCTATCCTAATCCCACAATTAAAGCGTGGAGCAAAACTCCTACCGACCCAGTCTTTTGCCGCACTACGAGTTTCTGCTAGTTGAGCCATTTTATCAATCAAGAGGTTATGCGTGCGATATTGTCAGAATTAGAAATTAGCGTAGATGTTTTGCGATGAAATGGACTTGGAGGCGCTGTCGATGCTCGCGAATCCCAGTCAGCCGCATTTGACCTGATACTGATGGGATTGCCTAGATCTAACTGGATGTTACGAAGCCACAACGACACGTATACGTGCTGTGATGCTGGCCAGAAGTTTAGCCAAATTCCTATCGCCGCACTCAACCGCAAATGTTTTGGATAGTGAACGAGAAAAATGGTCGTGGAGGCAAGTTTGAACGACTATCTTAGTAAACCAATACTTTGATGCTTTGAAGGCGGTACTGAAAGTACCTCCAAGCTAGACAAGCTTTGTTCTCCTATGCCGAAACTACCAGGGTTTTGAGCAGATTGAAAACATGTTTTTGGCTCGTTGAGCAGCGAAGAATTGCTTGCGACTAATTACCTTTCCACAAGGCATTATCCAACAGTTCCCCTCACAACTCATACTTTTGGATTGTTATACTCCGCTAAATAATCACCTAACCCTGAGAGAGATATTGGCTCCTCGTCGTATACACAATAACGTCTTTTGGCACACCACGAGCCATATTGGCAATTTACATAGCATCACCAGAAGAATGACGTCATGGGTTTACTCATCGCTAGCAATCACGAGGGTAATACAAATAACTTATAACGGCAGATAAAGGCAGGCTTCGCTGCTCAGCAGTAAAGTTTGCGCAAAACTGCTTAATACAATGAATAACGCAGAACGTTTTTAACGTATTGATTAATCTTAGCTTAGTCAAAAAAAAGAGACCCCAATAGGTCTCGTTTTATTGTTAAATAGCTGAAGTTTCGGCACATGAATGTTGTAAATGCAAACAATTCCCGGGCGTTTTTGTTAGCCCATTTTATTGCCTGAGCGTTAATTTTCAATTAGCTAGGAATCCGTTCGGCATTTTTACCTAAGTCGCTTTTACGCTACACGAGATTTACTGGCGAACATCAAGTAAACGCTCTTCCCGGTTATCGCTGCTACGATAACCTACATCAATCTTTAAACAAACAAGCGGGTGGTATCTGTTGTTCGATAATGCCCAAAAGATTGATTAGCATTGACCAAGCAAGCCTGATCTTTACTGACCGCTTGTGCCGCCATCAAACACTTTGCTGCGTTTTTGCGCATGAACTTTTTGGTGTGGTAAGTTCTGATAAAGGTTCGCGCTGTTGCTTGCGTTTTCTTCACCGGCGTAATTCTACAGGATTTGGCGCAAACAGCGCGTAAGGCGGCATAGCCACAAAATCAGGCGGAGTGATCAGGTTCCAGTTGATATCATGGATGGGCGGCACTGATGTTCGCTTTGTTCATCATGCTTACCGGCAATTCCTATGGCAGATATATATGGGCCAAGGCCGACACGCCGGCGGTGAGCCAACTGATATTCATATTGTCTGTCATAAGGAGTGAACTTGGGCACGATGTCGACGTGGCACTAATAGACGTACTGATGCCCCACATAAACATATAACGCGCCTAAAATGCAGTACCTAAATCTAGTATTCCTATTTGTAGAGTGGACGGGTAAAGCGAACAGTAAATTGGCACAACTAATTAGGCTAACAAGGTTTTCCTAAAGGTGTTTCTCCGTTCTTTTTATAATCATGAATTTTAGTAATTCACTTTGTTAACTCATCATATATGAAATATACTAGCAGTAACAGATTTTAGACTACTATTTTTAATTCGTTATGCCTGGCATGTCAGTAAAATGCTTGAGGCTTTTATGCACTGCAAATACGCCTAAGATTAAGCGCTCTTAAACACTCGTAGGTATGGGTAACGCGACCCAAATGCGGATGATGGCTGTGACCCAACAAATCAGCGCAAATACACTAGCAATCAAACAAAATGCCTTGGGGCAGAAAGGCAGAATAAACCTAACACCAAGATGTTTCCAAACCTCGGCGAGTCCGCCATATAATGCAGACTTTTTTTGTGCATCTTGGGGCTTTTCGATACCGTGTTTACTGGCCATAATTGAACGCTAAAAACTGGCACCCGTTGCCCATAACGAACAACATTAAAAAACTTCAGCAATCGCATTTTGGCTAGGGTCGGCACACAAAGCAAAGCCCATGGCCGAGTAAAATACAATCATGAGTAATATCTAAAAAACCACGGCGTCCTTGAAGGCGTGTTTCTTCTGGCAATGCGCATCAGGCCATCCCACAACCGATTTCAGTAAAATAAACTACAAGGCGAGTAGGTAGTGACAAAAATAGCGGCCCGCAATATACCCAGTTAAGCAGCAAGGTGACAGTATCGCCTCACTCCATGCTTAAATTAAATATTTTAGCTGGCTGCACATGGCTTTTTTCGTAGCCGATTTTAGTAGAGGGTCCAATCATGGTTTACCTTGTTTATCTTTGCGCTGGCGAATAGTAATTGGCTAGTTCCAAATGCTGTGCATTTGGCGGAATATTATTGATATCGTGGCTGACCATAATACTGGGCATACCTCGCGTCTCTTGAGTTGGGTTAAACGTCCCACTGACTCACTTGCTTAGCAGGGTTTGTGGATCAAGGGCTGCAAAAGGGTTCACCATCAGTAAGGCCTGTGTTGATTGGCCATGCTCTCACTAGCCTACTCGGGAACGTTCACCGCCCACTGAGTTCTCCATAGTGCCCAGCCGCAATAAGCAATATATCTTGTTTAAACATGCAAGTGTCCTTGTCTCTCACACTCTGAGCTTTATTTAAGTCTTTGCCTTGCCCGCCCTGA
>Ga0163217_1096979_pt1 | contig 19018 bp, 24 predicted proteins | sample SynspAceP_FD_185933 | JGI IMG/M metagenome (GOLD analysis project Ga0163217, IMG submission 185933) | Saline lake microbial communities from Ace Lake in Antarctica - Synechococcus sp. Ace-P (PacBio error correction) | ecosystem: Environmental > Aquatic > Non-marine Saline and Alkaline > Saline ...
TAGAGGGAAGAAGGAAATTTTTGGAAGGGAAACGGGAGCTTTCAGCACCGCTTTTTTTTTTTTTTTTTTTTTCCCCCGGCGTCAACCGGGGACCGAATTGGCGGGAACCCGGTGTTGGGCGAATGGCGTGGTCCCTCCAAGCCAGTTTCCTGGCCGGCCCAGCGATGCATCCGCCCGCCTGCCCAAAAACAAAGTCCCCCAGGCCCTTTCTTGGTGTTTGCCGCTGCAATACCACCCACGCTTTCGGGTCCTCAAACGTCTTACGCGCCAGCTGGCAGGCCTTGAGCAGCGGAACCAGCCTTCCGGCCAGCCCGCCACCCCGAGGGATCAAGGCCTCCAGCAGCAACTGCCGTGGGGATCAACAAGGTGAAACGGTCACCCTTTCAACGCAAAGACGTTCGACGATCTGGCCATTGCAACAAGAAATCGGCTGGAGCCCTCGCTTCCAACCTCCGGTGGGCCACGAACCAACAAGGCTTCCACCGTAGCCGTCGGCAGGCAAAGTTTTTTTGACCGACTGGTTTTTCCTGCACCGTGACCCTGCAAGCAAAAGTGGGCAATCCACGCCTAGGAAAGTTGTTCGTACGCAACCAACCGCAGTGGAGGCCCTTGACGTCAGGCCGTACAGAGCTGCACGCTCCGTTCCTCATTCCTCGTCGTCGGACCAGCAAACCAGCAGGAAAATCAGCCGGATCTGTTTCTTGCCCAGCTTGATCTCGAATTCATCGCCAGGGCTTGAAGGTTCAAGCAGGGCGGTGTAAGCCTTGGCCCACCACAAATTTCCGTTGACTGGATTTTTTGGCGGTGTAGCTCAAGCTGCCGCCCACCACTGCCCGCGTCCCCCTTTGCTAGTGCCAATCACCAAAAGCTGAAGGCCTTTGGGCCCTCCCAACAGGGCCCTCGGTAGAAGGGCCGTGAAGTTTCAGGCCCTCACGCATCTTTCTTGGTGCTCACGTAGCCGGCAAGCTCGCCACCAAGATCAAGATTTGGGAGGCCAATCCTCCAAGTTCTTTGACTTTGGCGAGCAGTTCAGAATCCGGTGGAGGGGCCATCGATGTAGAGCAAAAGAATGGAACCAACATAGCAAAGTGGAAGAAGATTCGGTGGCCAATGGTGCGGCCAACCGTTCCCCATCTCAAGGGCGCAGCAGTTCTGGGGCGCGGCATAGGAAGCCGAATCTCACTAGCAGCGATAGGGCGGCCAGCAGGAACGGAATCTGGAATCAGCAGCAGATCGGATGATCTTCTTGCTGCGGTCGAAGTCCCAGGGCCTGTGATTCCGCAAGGCACCTGCCACAACGCCTAGCGGCGCCGGCTGGCCCTGAATTCGGCATCGAAAATAGGCCTTTCTCGTCGCAATTGGCCGAGGTACTTCAGGACGAAAAGGCCATCCGGTCTTTCCACATCGCCAGGTTCCAAGTTGACCATCCCCCGATCACTTCGGCCCGCTGCGGCCATAGCGATCCACGGTCTGAAGAAAGGAGTGCACCTTGCCTGCGATCTTCAACGCGGCTCTGCAGACATAGTTGCGGCCTGTTCGCCATAGGGAGCCTGGGCCAGCTCCGGGGCGTTCATGCAGGCCAGGCGCACCGTGAATCGCTTGGCCCGCCTTCGATCACCCGGATGGTGTCCGCATCACCGATGGAGACGACAGTGGCAGTGGCGCGGCCATCGGGGCCGGCGAGCGCAGCCGGCAGCAACGAAGGGCCAGCAAGGTTGTCCAGCAACACCTCTCTCATTGCAGCCTTCATGCAGCTATCATGCAGCTGGACTCTCCAGAGGCTCTGGACCATCAACATGGCATCCACGTAAACCGAGTTGCCTGTGGCGAAAAGCCCCAGGCAGGGCATGCCGATGGTCGAATCCATTGCGCCTTCCGCAACGGATCCCGGCGGTGTTTGGTACTCACCACCAGGTTGAACTGCATGGATCGAAACCCCAGCCCGCCGGACGCCTCAAGCGGTGCTGGCAGAGGAAGGCTTGCCGAGGCCTTCAACCACGCAGTGCCCTGCCACCCACAATAACCGGCCCATTGGCCACATGGGGCCGCCAAGGCCAAAGGCAATTGGGCTTAGGTAGTAAGCTGCCAACCACCGCTCCATCGGCCATTGAGTGCCAACCATTACCGCCTGGCTCCTGCTCCCACCCCAACAGAACTCTCGCTCAGCGTCGGTTAATCGCCGGTCGTGGGGGAAGCTTTGTCGTCCGGGCGCCGGAAGACAGGCTCCAGCAGCCGCCACCCCAGGCCAAGTCGCTCCGGGGGCGGCTCACATGGGCGGGATCTGCAGGGGGAGGCCATTAGTGCGAGGAATGCCCGATCATCAGATCTGAGATTGTCTCGCCCCCTGTTGCCAGCCATGCCGTGAGTTGCTGCACTTCGCCAGCCATCGAACCAGCAGCTTGGTGGACATCACCGAGGCCTGTGACTGCCGTGGTTCGGTCGCAGTGGTGCGGTCCGATGGTCTGGTGCAACACGTCTATGCCCAAGGCGCTACAGCGGCCGTGATGACTCCAGGAGAACTGGGATGAGAGCGTGCAGGAGGACGTGATCGATTTCTGAGCAGCAAGATCCCCAAGGGGGTGTGTAAGCACATGCGCAGGGACGCGCAATGGTGAAATGCCCACCTTCAAAGCCGCCCTGGTGGGTCCATTCGAAACGATTCCGTTGATCGATTGGAACTGGGCCTCTCGGCGCTGGCAGAACATCTTCTTCTCTGCGAGTTTCGACGGGCCACGCGAGTCCGCAAGCGGTGGTGGTGACGGTGCTGGCCGACGCGCTGATTTTTGTTTGCGGCCGCTTGCCTGGCGGATCTGAACCACGAAGCCCAAGGGGTCCCGATTCAGGGATGGGGTCTGGGGAATCGCCGATGACAGGCCTGTCGGCAGCAGGCAAAAAGAAATCCACCTCTGAAGACTGGAATCAGGCGTTGATCGGAGGGCCTGGTGTGGGGAGGCCCAGAGTCCGATCTCCCTGAGTGAAGGCCCACAGGGCCTGGATCTGCCCGCCGGCCGCTCCTACCTCTGCAGCTGCGGCCGCTCCCGCCAGGGGGGGGGGGGGGGGGGGGGGAGGGGGGGGGGGGGGAGGGGGGGGGGGGGGAGGGGGGGGGGGGGGGGGGGCCCCCTGGGGGGGGGGTTTTTTGCCGGGGAAAAAAAAAAATTTTGGTTTGGCCCCCACCCCCCCCCCACCCCCCCCTTCGGGGCAAGCCCCGGGAAACTGGGGAAATTTTTTGCCCCCCCCCCCCCCCTTCCCCCCGGTGTGGGGGGGGAGTTGTTTTTTGTTGTTTTTTTTTTTTTTTTTTTTTTTATTGCCTGGCGGAGCCAGGCACCGGTGCAGGTGTGCCGCTGCGGCCGCTCTCAGGCCGCTATCTCCCTTTGCGATGGAAGCCATTGGGCGAGCGGCCAGGAAGCCCTGCGTGGAAGTGGTGGCAAAGAACAACCCCAACCGGAAGAAGAAAGACGCCTTCATGAAGAAAGCCGTTGCCCCCGTGAAGTCGATGTCGATCTGCGCCACAGACCTTGCGTCTCCGGTGGGCCGCTCGATTGTTCAACTTAATCGGTTTCGGAGGCCCAGCGAATGGATGACACTCCCCCCGGGTCCAGGTTGCCCCCAGGAGCGCGCTGGACGATCCGGTCCCTGCTACCAACATTCTCGACGTGATCACTGACTTCCCAGGCCGTGTGACGTTGTCGCGTCCACTGCACCGTTAAAGGCCTCGCCTCAGGTGCCCCGGACCAAAAGGGAGGTCCCACTTGTCAACTGGCCCCAGGCGCCAGCGTCAGCAAGCCTCCGCCCCCACAATCAAACTGCTCAAAGCCCGGGGCCTTGGTCCACTGGGCTTTGTCAAATGACTGCCCCAAGCCTGGGCGCACCAGCCTTGAACACCTCCCCCAGGCGGCGTGTATCATTCAAGGCCAACTTGCCACTCGGTCGGAGAAGCTTTCCGTTAAAGCCGTACTACCGAGGGGCCCCAGGCAACGCTTCCTGCACGTGCACCATGACCACAGCAATGAGCCCAGACGCCACTGGTGAAACGTGGTGCCCAGGCACGGGGATCAGCTCGAGCCGCTTCAACATTCCAGGCAGGCCGGCGGCATCCTGCACACGCGGGCCGCGATCCGGCTGCAGAGGGGACGGAGATGAGTCCAGCGGCCTCAAATTCATTGGTGCCGGGTGGTAATCGGTGGCGGCTGATGTTCATCGCCCGGGTCGAGCCGGTCATCCACCACATGCACCGCAAAGCCGAAAGCGGGTCCTGGCGATACTCTCCAAGGGTGTCCTTTCCTCCCGATCGTTCGCCGGACACGATCGAACACCATTAACACCGCCGGCTGATCACTCACGGCATTGAAGAAACTTAACGAGCGGCCAGTTGGCATTGCCGCCCTCGCTGTTTTGATCGTGACTCACCGCAGGCAATCGGCCGAGGCCACCACCCAGCTGGTGGCATCAGCCGGTAGAGCGCCGCGCCATCAAGGGTGCCTGGTCGATGAGCGAATCGGCCGGGTCGGGCATCGACGAGCCGAGATCAAGGGGCAACTTTCATGCTGCAGCAACACGGCCAACTGGCCCTTCCTGGCATGACCTTCTTCTGGGAAAAGCCAGGGCTCAAGCCGCTGAGACAGCTGCCGGAGGAACTGATCGCTTAGCGCCACGCCGTGGCCCGTTCTCCCGCCTCGCTGAGGCCCGGAGCTTGCGGTGGGCTGAAGCTGTGGATTCCACCGCTGGGGATCCAGCGCAGCTGCAACCGCGGCGAGAGGCTGTAGGTCCTCCACCTCCTCGCTTGCGCCGAAAACGTGTCCCCGTTTCCCCCTGCAGGATAGGGTGGACGTCTGCAAGGCGCTCAGGTGTTCGGTGGCAGCCTGCAAGCGGTTTGCCGGGGCGGGTGGAAGGGATAGCCCAGACAGAGGCAGCCGCGCACCCCCATCGCTGCGGTCAGCTCAATCGGGCCAGCAGGCTGGCCGCCCGGCGCCCATCGACTTTGCGCCGAATGAACAGTGCGTCCGGTGCTCCGTCTGCTCAAGCCGTGCCTGCTGGCGAATGCCTCTGCATGCACCCGGCATCCGATTGGGTACCTGACAACCTGCCAGGATTCGCTGCCGGGCCATGTACGGGAAAAACTCGAATGCCTTGCAACCGCAAACCCGACTCCTATTTTGCTCGGCCGCTGCTGACCTCCAGGACCGGAATCAACCGCACAGCGGAGAGGCACCGCCGATCCGAGGGTCTGATCCTGCTCCATCCGGCCTTGAGCGGATCCCCGGTGACTACAGCCAACGGAATGGCCCTTAGTGAGATCGAGGCCAAGCAGCTCTAGAGCAACTACCCATGGCGGGAAGCAAAAGCATCAGCGACCTACTGGGATTTTTCAGAGCAAAAGCATTCAGGGACTTGCAGCCAATTGGGAAATAACTTGTTTCGGATAACGTTTTCTTCCTTAGCTGATTCGTCGCGCCCCCTCTTGAAGCAGCTTTCGATTCCGCATCTTGTATCCAAGTGGAACCTATCCGGCCGGTTTGCGGTCCGCAATAAGATCAGGACCGTAAAGGGAGTTGCCTCGCCAAACCGTTTGCCAACCAAAGGGTTGCTGACCCTTGGCAGCGAACAGGACGTCGTGTTCTGCGGCCCGGAGGGGCACCTCAAGCGGTGGATAACAGACCCGCCATGATTAGACCGGGTTACATTAAAGATTGTAACCTGGTGTGTAGGATATTTCTGCGGCTAAGCCAATCGCTGAGCCGCACCGCGCCTGCTTAAGCCGAACGACGTTCGTGTAGAAACTGCGGCCACTCCTACTAGGCGTCACACATCACCCGTCCAACACCCAAACGGGGCAACATGTCAAAATTCAGCGAACTTTGCAAGCTCATACAGATTCACGGTGCGTCATAACTTTGACTATCGCGATAAGCTATTCGTTTGCGATGGACATGATTAATCGTTATGTGGAAATTCTTGGATATTCCCAACAGAGGAACACTCGCTTTGTACCTCTTGACATAGAGCCAACAGCGTAACACCACGTACACATTGCACGGCGCATGCATTTAAATGAAGACACCTTCTGGCACCCCTTGCTTTCCCAGATGATTCTGTACTCTGCTTCCGAACGTAATTTCCTCATCAAACCGTAACTGCTAGCTTCAAGTTCAGAGATCGAGGATGCATTTCAATAAAAAATATCTGCCGATGATAGTGGACACCAAAGTTCGACTTGGAAACCGCAGATTATCCATGACGTTACTTTGTTTTTCTTCAATCTAGATAGAAAGCATTTCCGAAATGATCTCACACACACTCACAGATCAGCCTCGCTCGCCAGAAATTGGCTTCATTCCAGTAATGGACGTCTAACAGAACTTGTATTTCCTGGGCGCAGTTTCATCGAGGGACGGCAGCAACCGCGAACCGCAATTTTGAGAACACCCGGAAGTTTTGCCAAGGTTTATCGGCTGGCCGCCGCCAAAGAAAACCCGCCGCCGAATGCAGTCTCACCAATAATCAGGTAACTTCAATACCATTGGCAGGAACGACCCTACAGTTTTATTTTCACTGACATCGATGAAAATCGATACTCCAACCCAGCCGAAAACGAGGCCTCACAGCGCAGAATCCTGGGCATCTGGCCACCATTTGCATCGAGAAACGAGCCAAAAGGCCATTCAAATCCGGACAAGCCAAGCCTCAAGAAGATGCTGAGCGAGCTCGCTGGCTCGTGCCCACATGACACACATCCCCGCACATCGCCTACAGACCGCCGAATAGAAGAGCTTTCCCTGAATCCGGGCAGCGCATGGTCTTCCCATTCGTGGCGGGAGCTACCCAGTTCCTCTCGCAACCGGGCTGCGCAACCTGGCATCGACGTGTCCTGTACTCCTTCTACAACTTAACACCGAGTAGCATCACTCCACCGGCATGGCGTTCGATAATGGTGGGCGTCGGCTCGCAGTAAGTGATGGCGACCAGTCGGCGCGAGCCAAGGATGCCCGCTGAGGAAGGATGCCAAGACGTACAAAATTCAGTCTACCACCAGAAAATCCCCGGCCAAAGACTTCTTGGTCTTCGTCGACCATTTATGAAAACCTAGACCGCTCAATGCTGGCAGACCGACCAGCATTTAACAAAGCAAGGATAAGGACATCGTCATCAATGGCGACGTCGGTTAATGTCCTGGTTATGGACGCCACGGTCCCCAAAGGGTGCATGAAACAATTGGGTTAAGGACCGCTGGTCGGCAGGGAGCCGGTGCGTGCTGGCTACGGCCGCCTGTATAGGCCCCGAGAAAAGCCTTGGTTCGGAACAAGACTGAACCTGAGTGAGTTAGAATTTCAATTAGGAATAAAGTCGGGCTACCCACCCCTCACTGCCGGAACTGCACGATGCCCGAGTGCCAGACGCCGAGAGCCCAACCGTGAACCGGAGCGGCAAACGTTGAAGCAGTTTCAAGTTCGACAATCTTTCTGTCAACCCCCAGGTATATGGCGCAAGCGATGGGGGGGGCAGGGCAACAGCTCTTCGCTTCTAAATGCGTGATAGATTCGCAATAGCTTGTCATTTGTACTTAACCTCTTGCCGCCCCAACAGACATGTCTACCACAAAACTTGACCACAGCACTGACACCGAAGGCCAGAAACACGCGTCGGACAGGCGGAATCGGTTTAGATATGAGTTTCGGCGAGCTTATCAATATGTATACTCAGGTGAGTTAATAATCGATCCAGAGTTTCCAGGTATTTTAGATGGGGGAGTGTTAGAAGCAAGAACTGATTCGATTGAATCCAATCTTGTGTGGCATGGTGCCGGTCCCGATGCCTTAATTCATGGCAGATAGATCAGGATGGCTAAGTGGGAAGTGGTTAGGCCTCAGAACTCAAAGCACTGTTCTTATCCTTCTTTTGGCAAGCACACACAATCAAGTCGATAACACTGGGCAGATGGGGGCAGGAAGATATATTCAGGAGCTTTGATGGCAAAAGTGTAACGATTCTCCCCTGAAGTTTCAGCTCAACATCAGAGAAGCCCCTGTAAGAATTGAAGTTTGTATAAGTGGGAATTCCTAAGTATGACAATGCCGGTATGAACTCTTCAATCGCTGAACACTGGTGGCTCACCATTAACCGATACGAAGTGGGAGCAATTGCATTTTCCGGGAAAGGTTAATGAATTTGTCAAAATGAGATTTCACGGCTCGCGTCCAACGAACTGCTCGTGGAATTGGTGGCGCGAGCGTCGCAAAAAGGCAGGATTATATGCTAGATAAGTTGGTCCTGAGATTTTTAACGCATTGCTCTGGTCGCAAGCACCGAAATAATCTTGGCGAGCACTGCCGAATACATTGAGGGCCTGCAATCTGAAAGGCATGGAGTTGTATCAAGAGGCATGAAAGAATTTAAATTTTTAAGAACTCTGAATGCGCTATTAAGGCAGGCATTGAGAAGTTTTCCAAGGGGCAAACTATCAGTTCTCCATCAAAAAATACGATGGGATTAATGATTGGCATCGCAGAGAATATCGAGCACTGCGAAGGTGATTCATCATTCGTTGCTGTGCGGATTTAACAGGCTTAATGCAGACAGTGAATTTAAATCTGCGACGGGTGTGGGGTCAAACTACAAGGAAAGACGTCAAGAAGAAGAATTGAAACGCGCGAAACAAATCTGTAATTTAGCATGACTGATCTACGCGAGGAGTTTATTTGAAGTGTTGGACGCCGTCACAGATATAGCGCTTGCCAAGAGATCCATATGCCTTGCCCGAACCGAGGCCCAAAGGAGTTTACTTTTCAGAAGGCATGTACTCTATTGATATATGCGGGCTCCTGGAGAGTTGCCCTGCAAACGAAACATGACTAGCTGCACTATGATCTATGGCCAGCACCTCACACATAATCTTCTGACTTGGCGCTACGCTTTTCCTGTTTTTAAGCATCAAAAGATCTTGCCGCATAGGCGAAGCTGTTCTGACTTACAAAAGAGGCACAAGCTTGCCGAAAGAGGTGAGAGAAGGCGGTTTCTGGGCCGGTCAAGACATCCAGGCTCTATCAATATAGAGTCTAAACCAGACCCCCGAAGACATTGATGAGCAGTGCTCAGTCGCCTTGATGAATTAAATATCCACTGGATAACCTGGCGAACAGGATTAAAACCTTGCTTACTTCGCTACCGTAATAACATCGCTCATGGGATCAGAATATGCCCATTGACATGATGCGGATCGATCAGTTCAGTCATAATTGGCTCAGTTCATACTCGGTAGAAGTAGCTAGTGAGTAAGTGACTGCAGGTCAACGCTTATTTGAGGCGATGAGGCCCGCTGTCCTCTTTGCCCACCATAAGCCCCCTCATTGGACAGCCGCGCCATCTCTGTTCGCCACCTCAGGCTCCTTTTGCCTGCAACTCAGGGCAACGTTTAATCTCTCAGCATCCCCTAGCGAACGTTCTTTTAGGCGGTCCTAGTTTCTACACGTCCCTCAGTAAACTTTATTCAGACCACCAATTTGGATTTTATGTCTAACGCTAGGCACTTTCAAGAATCCGATAACTCAAGCGAGACTGCGATTCTGATTCAGTCACAGCAATGGGTCTCAACTGACTGGAAGATCAAGAACAAGTGATTTATCGAGGTGCCCTAGATTGGCTGTTTTTTCTACTGGCCGTAACTCCGGGAAACGTGCTTCGGAACGTCGCCCAGTTTTGCAGATCGTGCACCACCACATAGGGAAATGCAGTGGATTGCGCTTCACAAAGTCTTGGTGGTAGGCCTCGGCTGGAAGAAGCGTCGCTGCTCTCACCAGGCTGGCAATTGAGGCTTCTCGAAGCTGCGGCCTGGGTTGAGCTGCTGATGTAACTGCCGCGCCAAGCTTCTGCAGCATGGGATCGGCCGTAAAGATCGCCGAGCGGTGCTGCTCGCCACATCCGGGGCCCCCTGGCGATTCAGCTCGGTGGGGTCGGTGGGCCACCGCGAAGAACACGCTTCAAGCAGTTCGCCGTAGCTCAACCTGGGCGGAGTCGTAGGTGATGCGGATGCCCTCGGCATGGCCCGTGGTGCCCGCGGCTCACTTCGGCGTAGCGGGCTGTGTCCGCTGAGCCCCGGCGTAAGCCGGTTTCGACGCTTTTTTTGGACCCACAATCTCGCACTTCCTCGTAGATCGCCTCCATACCCCAGAAGCAGCCTCCGCGAGCAGCGCCGTCTGGGTGGGGCCGGCTCCGCCCCTCGATCAAGGGGTGGGGTCGGGTAAGGGCCGCGGCGCTGGCGGCACGAGCCGCAATGTGCAACTCCCGGTTGAACACCAGTGGCCAAGCAAGCAGCACCCCCAGCCAGGACAGCCCGAGGGAAGGTGATCAGCTTTGCCATCCCAACGTGAACTCTGGGCATGGAGACATCCTGAACGCTGTCTCTGGTCTACAGCTGGAGCCTGGGTTTGGATTGGGGGGCTGCTCGCCGGGCCGCTTCAGCCCAGCCTTCCAGGCAGGCCAGGCATACACATCCCCAGCCCCAACGCTTGGCGCTCGCCCCGATACATCCGCAGCAACGTGCTGAGGGGCTGAAAGCCGAGCTGCACCATCAGCCGAGCACCCACCAATGCGGGGTCGGCCCCCACCGCGACACAATCTGAGGTCACAAAGCACGACACCCCAAACAGACGCTAGGATGTCGGGACCACAACTGCGCGAGACAGCCACCGTACGCGACCCGCACGCCTAATCGCAAAGCAGAGCCGCCCGACTGCGACCACCACGCGTAACACCTCGAGCACCCACGACCAGGAAACACGAGCTCGCACCTATTCACGAGCCCGAACGCCGCGCGTGACACTACCCCTCGGAAATCGAGAGCTCAGAACACACCCCATACGGCACCCGCGCGCTCCCCGCCCAGCTCTACTGCGCCAGGCCAGGCAATCACTGGCCGAGGCTACGCGAGCGCTCTACGCACCTCGCGCGGGATGCGTCGCGAACCGAGCCAGCACACACGCCCAAATGCGCACACGCGTCTAGCTCACCCACCACAGCTCACCCATTTCATGGGGATCGCGCGCCCGCCACCTCGTCCCTGTGAGCCACTCGCCATTCAGCAGCATGGGTGGGGAGGCCACTCACCCTACGCGACGCGAGTCACTCCAATCCCTCAAGCGTCCTGACGAAAGCCAGACTCACGCACGTCAGAGCCCAGCACAGCGAGCCGGTTCGACACTAGTCCCACATGCGCGGTGCCACACAGTCGAGACACGCAGCACTCGCATCGCTCCGATCTCTGCGCACAGTAAGTATCACATCGCCACACCTCAAAAGATCGCAAAAGCACCGCCACACCGCGCATGAAACACGTAGGCGTCTCGTATCCAACGAGCGCGGACGCCGGCGTTATTGCAGCCGCATCAGCACCCTGCGCGTGCGTGGTATATGCTAGCCAAGCGAACTTCACCCACAACCCGCTCGGCGATCGTTGTGTTCCGAAAGCAGGAGCCAATCGCCACCTCGGACTCTCGGATTCAAAGATACTCCCGTCGGGGCCCCGCCAGGGCCACCCAGCCTGGGGGATGTCTTGAGGGCAAGGGGTTCGGATCAGCCTCCCCCTCTCTGGAGCCGTCATGCGCGTCCACTACCGTCTTTCTGCAAAATCATGCCCTGCGACCACGAACCCGCGGTCCACGGCGGTCTCACTCGTGCCTCGCCCGAGGCTGCACACGAGTGTGCAGCTTTGCAGTCCACCCGCAACCCGCAACATCTCGGCTCGCACTAACACACTCTGGATGCCTGGACCCATGATTCAAAAACGAGACCACCCGCTACACAGAAGAACAACAGCGAGTGCTTATCTGACGCTGGGCAGTCGCGTTCCTAGACCGGCCACGGTGCATACACAGCACACAAGACCGTGATTGTCGCGTGGCACCCCAGCCTCCGGGATCTTTCGCCGATGCCGGAGCGAGAGCCCACCCACTACTAACCTCCATACCACCATCGCACCAACCGCCAGGTCCTTCTTCCATTTGTGTAGAGGGTCACCACGCTGCAAATACCCCAGTTCCTCAGAAAATACGACGGGCCACGCTCTGCTGTTGCGGTCCGGGCTCATCCGCTTCCTCACGTCAGCCTTGACGGCCTCGCTGTAAAAATCCCGCGCATTGGTCCTGTCAGTCAAGCCCCCCGGGTGTACTCGAATGAAGGGGGCTGACATCTTTTCCTGAAACTGGGGGGCAACTTGAAGATAACGTTTATTTGGGCATCCTGTTTGATGTCTTCTCTGGCGGAATTGGGTAATCGGTTCCCCTCGGGTTTGAACTTGTCATTCTTATTGACATGCAACCCAAGAATCATTAGGAATTCTTCCTTCTTTTGGACGCACTCAGCTTAGACTGGCTCACGGGAGACAAGCCGACAGAAAGATGGTCTATATGCGTTTGAAGAGCGCCTTCATCATTTACTGGAATCACCGAGAGGGAAGCCGTATAGCGGAGTTCCTGTGGCTACTCAATAGAGTGGTGCTTCAAAATACCCAACCACATTGGTCGCTTATTGTTCGCCCACGTAAACATTTTATAACACAGGGTTGACTATAGGAGGGGCGTAAGCATTGTGCCACAACTACGGCATGCGGACGCAAAAAGGAAGGATGCTCGCCTCTCTCGAGCACACCGTATCTTCACACGCATGCAGGGCTGATTGGATGCCAGTACCCGAATCGGCATGACAGCGACAGAAAACATATCTTATACTGGGCGTCAGGAATGCGGAGCATATCCAACACACGGAATCCTACGCAATATACTAGATCATTTTTCTCACCAGAACCATAGCACTTTCCGCGATAGCCTTTTTAGGCGACCCCGTAGAAATCGAAACAGACTTCGGCTCGCTCCACACGAAGTAACTGAGACGATCAGGTTGGAACAGATGATTCTTGGAACTTGAAGAACAGGTTGACAGGGCCTCTCTTAGAGCTTGTGAGCACAACAAGGCACAAATTAACACCGAAAACCAGACACACATGAGTTTCTCTGCTAACTGGCTAGAGTCCAATAAACTTGAATTGATAATGGGCAGCTGGCAAATACATCAACACCAGACCCCCTCGAATGTGGACAGTGCCCACCTCAACCAATCTGCTTCTCGGCCCTAAGGACTCTCTGCCTGCCAACCCAGGGCAGAGTGGGCGCCAACAGGAGAAGATCTATATGGCTCTTTCCGAATCACTTTTAAGCCGCAATTCGCAACAGCTGGAGTGGCTTGGGCTATATCTTTGGTGCTGGCAACTCGCAATGGCTGCGACCTCAGGAGAAAGCCGTCATTATTCCATGCGATTGGCAAAATCGTCGGGATTCAATCATTAGTGGCATTTTGCTGTCGGGACTACTTTTGAAACATTTATAAGCGATCATTAATGACACTCTCTCTTCTTAGAGAGGAAGAGTAACTAACACCTATACACACTAAGAATTCTACATTACTGTGCGCCCGTTAAGAGCTTACTGAGAGCATACACTCTGGCTAGTTATACCTGGAACCCGGTTTAACCATTTACCTAGCTCATCTTCAGGAGAAAATCTTGGCCGGAACTTACTTGGAAGGCGTACCACTCCATATTACCAAATGTTATCTGACTTGTACACACGCACTAGCTCCACTATCGCTTTCTCCAGAATCATGGGCTTTGCGACGAGGTCTGGCATGTTTCTCTTCTAAATATTCAAAGTCGAGCTGACAACTTAGCCGCCGCTAAAAACTCCAAACGTTAGGCAAGCAAGAGCCTGGGGCGTTGCGGGCCTAGCCACGCCCGAGCAGAACCCGGAAGCTGCCTGGCCTTGCTCAGTTCGGCAAAGACGGCTGCGCAAGCCGCTACGCTGACAGCCCCAAACGTAGCATTACCTTGCGCGAGACACGTCGATGGGACATCGGTTCCTCAACCGTATTGGAACCATGGCCCTCAACTGCATTCACCCTCACTGCGAAATCCGCGTACATCGTACATAATCCTCAGGAATGGAGATCAAAGGGAGAAGGTCGCTCGACCAGCTTTAGAGCAGAGCAACCACGACCGCGGGCAAAGCTCCGTCAAGAAGATGCCATGTCGGGTCTCTGCACCGACTAAGGCGCCTTCGCAATCACTGCTTTATCAGACACATGCATGGCACCGAGGCTGCCCACCCACCGAGTCACCTCACTCATAGACGCCCTCCCAGGCCGCTTCGCGCAGCGCGCCGGCCTTTTCTCTCTCCGCTCGCCTCTTATTCAAATCACTGTCCATACCAACGGTGTTGAGGACTTACGGAGTGCTCAACGCACCAACACGCTGATCACACTCACCTCGACAGCCGCGAGCCTTCACGGCAGGCGCAACGGTAGCAGACATCAGCAAGACTCCGGCCCACTCAACTCTCTCTGCGAACTACACAGAGGTACCGCTATCGCCATCGCCGACGACAACACTAAACTGGGTTCTGCTCAGCAGCCGAATCGCTCGAGCGGTTCTCGGGCTGGCGAGCGGCCGGCCGCGTCAGAGGTTACGCAACCAATTGTCGGCACCGCCCATTAGCCATCGGCGGAATCCACGGCGCGTGGGGAGGCTAGGGTTCTTTCGTCTCACTCGCGTGCAAGCCCAATACACACCGATTCCCCTGCTAGCGCCCCGTGCTGGCCTCACAGCTCGCCACACTCCTCCTCTGCTGCTCCCCATCCCTCTGATATATATATAATATATGGCTCAAATGCCAAGCTCTAACGGCTGTCGCGTCGAGCGGCAGCGGCTGGCACGTGGCTCATCAATAGCTCATGGCCAGACGCATCCGGGCCTGGGCAGGAGAAAGTCAAGCCGGTCGCTGTTTGAGCCACAACCCATCGCCACCGGTTGCCTGGCCGCGATCTCCAGCCACAAAGCGAGCAGCAGGAGGCCGTCAGGACTCCCGCTCTCCTGGGTCGTGTAGCACCGGACCAGGGCGTCTAAGGCGCCAAAACTGCCTGCATAATGGCATCTAGAAGCCGCCAGAAAGGCATAGGACATCGTCGCCCGCTGCGCTTGCGCTCTGCTCCTGGAGGCGCCCTGCTCCAGGCCGCTCACCGCCGCTCCCACTCGGAATTCCACTGCCTCGCGCCTGTGCCGCCACATCCAAAGCCAGCAGCCCGGCATCACCACAGTTCTCTTCTCCTCTCGCGCCTGCTCGGGCTTCGTTTTACCCCGCTGTTCGTGTGATGGCTCCTGGTGCGGTGTTTTGGGTTTTTCCAGATTTTTGCGACATTTTCGATGCAATGTCCCGCGCGTTTCTCATTCTAATGGGATAGTTTACTCACCTTTTGGATCTTGGTTTTTTATTTCGGTAACACCTCTGCTTATCTTGCACCGTCCGAGTTGATTGGTCGATCAATTCAATTCACAGCAAGATCGACGTGCGCCGTTCAACAGCTAATAGGAAGAACCACACACCGGCGTGTGCTGCCCGTATCCTTCTCCAAACAAAAGGCCCGGCAACAGATGTGCTCGGGCCCAGCAGAATTCAGTCCGTTGCCTCTGTCCAGATCAGTAGCCACTGCAGCTGGGTCAGCGCCTGGCGCCCGGCTGGCTTGGGTCCATAGCTGGCCAGGTTACAGCTCGTGAGGTGGTCGAATGCTCTGGAGGTTGGTCGTCTGGCGCATTGGCCATCGAACTCAGCGATCACCGGTGTTCGGCGCCAAGGCCGCCGCGCTGGGCTGAAGAGAAAACTAAGCACCGGTGCGTGCGCAGAATCGACCTCCACGTGCTCTAGAAGCAGCGAGTGTAGCCGTCATCCGCCAAGGATCGTGCTGCCCTTGCTGTCGATCGGCTCGAAGAAATGTTCACGGCCATTGGCATCTTTTTGTGAGCCTAAACTCAGCGCCAACCTGAGAGCGGAAATCTCAAAGAAGCTGCCACGGTTGTCGCAACCGGTAAACGCCCCTTGGCATCAATGAACAAGCGCTCCAGCGCCTGATCCTTGCGCAGCTTTCATAACACACCTGCTTGAACGGGCCCGTCAATCACGCTCTTTGGCCACCAGCTTCCACCGTTGCGTGGCAGCAGAGGCTTCCGAGTTTGGCGCTCGGCGGGTGGCAATCTCAACGTTCTCTAGCTGTTTTCCTTCTGCGCTCGGCCTCCTGCAGCCGCTTCGTACCTCATCGGGATTGAATCTTGGAGAACTGGAAGAGCCTTTGGCGCTTCAAAGGTGCGCAGATCGGCTCCAAGGTTGTTGGTCTACGGCGCTCAAGCCTTGAAAGGGCCTCGCTGATCTGCGCGCCGCGGGGAGCAGGCTCCGGCTCTGGCTCATCGCCAGCAATGTCATCGAGGGGTTCTCTGTCGTCCTGCTCCTCGTCGAAGCGGTTCATACCTCCAGGTCGGAGGTATCGGCTTCATGGTCATCGTCCAGCTGTCGCCGGGCCACTCCTGGTTGGGCTGGTGCTGCGGCTGATCACAAAGGAGACGTAGCGCTGCTGAGCCTGCAGGCGAGTTGATCAAGGAAAGGATTGAGGCATGGTCCACCCATCGCGGGATGTGGTTGATGGGAGCAGCCCGTCCGGGCCTGCTCCTGCCTGCTATTGCCAGCCGCTTAAAGACGGATCGAAAGAGAAAACGCAACCAAAGCGGCGAGTGATCGGGATTTGGGAAATCGGATCGGGATTCGGCGTAGGGCTGCTCTGGTGTCGGGTCCACACCCAGATGGTCAATCGGTCACCGAGACACCGCGCAGTTTCCGGTAGAAAACGGATTCCATTCGCCCAAGCGGAAGCCAGGTCGAGGGCCGGATCGCTGGCACCAACAGATCCTGGCCAGGGTCAGCTCACTGCTGGGCCGATCGCCGGCAAAACGTTCCGCACCAGGCCCAGCGGCCAGCTGGCTCAGCGCCGGGGTTAGCGATAAAGATCCGGCAGGTTGTACTCCGCGCAGGTTGGTCCTGGTGGTGTCATAGAGCTTCAGCGAGCAACCGGCCAATGTGGTCCCCTCCAGCAACCAGGGTGGCCATCAGCGCGAAAGCAGTTGCCGGGTTGAGGTTGCGCAGGGGTGGTCCACCGTGGTGCCATGACGACCAGCCAGCAGCGTTGAGCGTGTCGCCTTCCACGGTGGGTGATCGTTTCGTAGCTGGCCAGTTCAATGGTTCTCCTTGCGCAACGGTCTGCCACGGTGGTGCCGTACGCTTCCGCAATCACGCTCAATGTGGTCACCGGGGTGACCACCAGCACGCGGTTGGGACTTGAGCGCCACACCACCTTCTCGCCCACTGTTGGCTGCACACAAAGGCGCCGATGGCCACCGGAGCCATAGGCCCTGGCCCACCAGCAGAGAGAGAGGCCAAGGCAGCTCAGCTTCGCGGGCTGTGGGGGCAGCAGGCCGGGCAGGAGGCCCCGGAGATCACCCAGCAGCAGAGGCCCATCACAGGGGGGCAAAGCAGGTGGGTGGCCGGGGGCGTCGTCGTGAATGCCAGTCGGTCGGGATCCGGTGAGAATCAGGCGCTTGGTAGGTCCGGCGGGGGGGGGCAGGCCGCTGCCCTGCCAGGGCTGGCTGGCATCAAGGAAGTCCGCAGGCGTAAGGGGCGCAGCGCATCGAGCACCGCCGCCCGGCCAGGATGTAGCCCCTCGCAGAAGGATGTCGCCGGTTGTCCGACAACCAGGGCCGTTTGGTGTTGTTGGAGATCAGGCGCTGCTGGGCAATGAACACATGAGCACATGGCGCGCCACGATCACCGGCTCCCTAAACCCGGGTGAAATGGGGGTTGAAAGAGCAGCAGCCGGGCATTGGCGACAACCTGCAACGGCGAGGCGGACATGGGTCCAATCAGCCGAGCAAGGAATCCAGCCCTGGTAAAACTACTGGCTGGGGGTTTGCCGCCCAACTGCGCAGAAGGGCTCGGCAGGATCAGAAGAATCGTCACTGGCCGCGTGAAGACGGCGCTGCCTTGGGCCCCCGGGGGCCCGGGCCCCCCAAAAAAAAGCCCCGGGGAAAAAAGGGGGAAAAAAGGCCCCCCCCCCCCCGCCAGCCCCGCCCCCCCCCCCTTGGAAAAAATCGGCGCTGGGGATCTCGTATTCCGGTGACAACCTTTCTCCATGACAGATCGGTGGCGTACTCGATCACATCAGCTTTTTCGTCGCAGTTGCTTCGGGGATCCGGAATGGCAGCGCCGCTTGCGCGACACCTTCGTCACCACCGCGTTCCATGCTTGTGGCGCATCAGGGTCAAGCGGGGGAGGTGGAGCGAGCAGGGCGGCATCAATCAAGGCAATGGCATCGAGGCTCGCCTTGGCGTGGGATCGATCGGGTAGCTGGCCTCCCAGCTGCGCCATGGCGCATTGATGGCACGCACGGCGGTTCCGAGTTGCAGGCCATCTGCAGGCACGGCGGAATGCTTCGAAATCAAGTTGGGACGCAGGCGTTAGGGTTCGTTGGTTGGGAATTCGCTTCATGCTGGTGGCTGGGTACGGCGATCGATCAGCCCGTTGCTGCATGGGGTTCACCACGCCTGGGGCGCTGAAGAGCGCGACTGGTGGCGTAGCTCAGCGATGCTGATCACCCGCGCTCAAATAGCCAGGGTGAGCCAATTCCACGCAACTGAACGGGCAGGGGCCGAGCTGGCGGGGTGAGCGGCTCACGGTCAAGCCGACACCCGGCTCCTGCCTCAGCGGATCACCGGTGAGAGCGCACCAGTGCCCAGTCGGTGGAGAACACCGAGGTCTGTGCGTCGCCCAAAGCGACTGCAGGAGCGCAAAAGGATTGCCGCGGCGGTGAGGCCCTGATCTCCTGTTCACTGCGGCCGGCTCCCAATGTTTTTCTCGCGGGCAACGAGCGCATCCGGGCGCATGTTCTGATTCCAGCATCTGCCGGTAAGCCGGCGGTGCTCGGCCAGGGAGCCGGGCCGCGAAATCTTCCTTCCACTCGAAGTCCGCGCCGGCAGGTCAAGGTTCCATGAAGGTGTTGTGGAGAGCACACAGCGGTTCGGCGGGGCGCTCATCGCCATCCGGCATCCGGCACGGTGCCGAAACTGTCCACCAGGCCCGCTGCGCAGGCCACCGGGCAGGGCGCA
>Ga0163217_1052376_pt1 | contig 19010 bp, 24 predicted proteins | sample SynspAceP_FD_185933 | JGI IMG/M metagenome (GOLD analysis project Ga0163217, IMG submission 185933) | Saline lake microbial communities from Ace Lake in Antarctica - Synechococcus sp. Ace-P (PacBio error correction) | ecosystem: Environmental > Aquatic > Non-marine Saline and Alkaline > Saline ...
TCACAGACGCAAGAAGAGAAATCCGGGGCTGGGACTGGCCAAATTCGCAACCCCTGCACCTGAGGTCGTTAAAAACGCAACCAGACCTGCAAACAATCCATGGCAAAATCTGGCGGTTCCTGCAACCCCCAGGCAAAATACTCGCCGTCGCCCCTGATCACCCGCTGCACTATACGCTGGAAGGCGCCAAATACCCAGATCGTCCAGGCTGAAACAAGCCCATGCCGCTGGCGAAAATCAACAATGATGCAAGCGAAAGTTAGTCCGTTTCAGCTGCAGGCCAGGACGGCAGTGAATTCCGCGGCCCTTCCGTGCCAGTCTTCCTCTTCAGACTACAACCTATGGAGGACTGCGACCTCACGACTGCAGTATAGAGGGTGAAACCGCAAAAATGGTCCCTCGCTAGAGTATAACAGCGCAGGACGCATCCGAATCGCCGCATCCGGGTCATTCAAGTCCCCAGTCATTTTTCAGTCCGCGAGCATCCAGCTTGTGGGCGCGGCATGGAAAGGTTAACGAGGTGTGATCTGTCGAGTTGTAAAAAAAATTGACGATGCATTGTATTTATAAAAAACTGATATATTTGGCCAATCAAGAAGTATACGGAATCTCGACGGCAGAACAGTTTTCGTCTGCTTGTCACAATGAGTTCAGTGTTTAAGCAAGGAACACTCGAAGGCCGGAGTAATTTCCCCAACAACTAACCAGCACCTTAAAGTTGCCTTCGGTAAATGCCTGCTAATGTGCTGCCTTCGCTTGCGCCGTGCCGGCCCGTAAATTCCGGCCCGGCTAGCTCGCTTCGTGTACGCCGAGCAGCCGCCTTAGGGCGAGCCTTGCGCATTCGATTGTGTCTATCAACGGCGCACCTACGCCCAAGGACGTCAGTTCGTGGTCGCCCAGGACGCGCAAATCGGCCTACGCCGATTTGGCACTGAACGATCACACTCGCGCCGTCCCACCCAGGCCTTCTGGATAACAGCGCTTGATCAGATCCGCATCCCGTTGTAACAGCCATTGGGATTGGCTCACTAGCGCTGGCGCAGGACAATCCTCTCAGGGGTGAGATCGCCAAAACAGGCTACCCGGCTATCCTCGAATACTCGACAGTTTAACCCTCCGCCTGAAGACCACGACCCGCCCAGCGTGATGCGTTGCGCGCTTTGCGTGGCATCAAACGCTATCCATCCAGTACAAATGACTGTTCTCAAACGGGCTGAGTGCGTTTGCTATTTTTCACAGGCGCGCGCGGTCGCAGCGAGTCATCTATGCGCCAAGTTGGGATCCGCGCGCAGGTGTACGCCCGGATCCGGAAAATACGCACTGGCTCCGGTCAATCCATCCTCTGCGCGCGCTAAATCCCGATCGTGGCATCGATTAATCGCCGTAGATCGCGCGCCGAAGCCCGAACTGGCGCAAGCTGATGAGAAAGGTTTCTGCCTTACATTGGCACCCCCGACCGAACGCGGGTGTCACAGCATGAAGTGCAGCCGCCGCGCAAATCGCCGTATGTACGACCCGCGTGAGGTGAACTGACGCGCACCGGTGGATCCGCCCTGGGGCGGCGTTTGGAAGACATGGGTAATCGGGTTGATTATCTGCCGGTCGAGGGTCGCTGCCGAGTGCTTCCATGACCGTCTCTAAATCGGTCATCGTCTGATACCTCTGCCCGCCGCCTGACAGCAGGCTTCAACCGCTGGAAATGTCGGCGCTTGATGAAAGGCACTCCTGGGCTTTCCAGGAACGCCGATTGACGAGCGGCGATTGCGCAGCTGGTTGCAGCGCACGCGGCGTTCAGCAAGTTCACGGCTGCAATTGGTCCAATCATCGATCGCAGTTGGCGGCTCGTCGAGGCGCCGCTGGGTGCGCCCCGCGTGGCCTGACCGGGAACGTCCACGCAGTCGCGTCAAAATTGCGCCCGGCGCTGTGGATGACGCCGGGCGCAGCACACGCCACGTCACATGGTACGGGTGGGTGCGCTGCACCCTAGTGTTCAAGGTGCGACGTAATCCCGGCGCTGGATCTTGATCCCTTTGCTTCCGCAACAGGCATTGCACGGCCCCACAGCCTGCACCTGATTCACTCCGAAAAATGTCGGCGTATCGCTACCGTCACATTTGACGGCGAGGCTCCCGCGCAGAAACCGGTAACGCCCTATTCCGTACGCGGTAACTCAAATCAGTTCATCAAAGCCTACCCACGTGACCTCGTATCCTTTTATCGAGGGAGTTGGCCCGGCGGGCAATGTAAATCCCACCCTATCTTTCACGTAGCTGGACCCCCTGCTCGCAGATCCTCGCCCAATGAACGGGAGACCCGCCGACCACATACCACAGCCATCCGTATTCATGGCGCCGAGAGGGACATCAGCGGAGGGCTTTCCCGTGCTGACTACGGCTTAAAAATCCCATCCCGCCCCGACACAGGATTTCAGGCCGCGAGTGTTCGGCGCGCGGACATAGTTGCCAGCCCCTGCGCCCAACGAACAAAGCCGGTCAAATATTTCTGGAGCGCGACGCGATACCGGATGCCGGCGACCATCAACTCCCTATCAAGCAGCATGCCTCAACGTCAACGCGGGGAGACCGCCTGACCGGCCGACCTTCACGACCGGCTCTTATCCGCCTGGCGCGCGCCAACCCCGGCCGCCCTGCAGGTTATGCGCAACATCAACGAGAACGTCACACCAGTGGAGGCCCTTATACGAGCTTTCGAAGTGGTCGACAACTTCCGAGTGACCGACTCGCCGCCCGCATGCGCGGTCTGCATCTGTCTACCACTTTTTATTCCCGGTACCAAGCAGCGGCGATCACGGTGTGCGATATTTACCGGCCTGCTAGCAGCACCGCGTCCCCTGGGAGAGCGATTCTGCTGCGCGCCACGGCCTGCACAACCGCTCGCGGCCCGTACCAGCAGTGGCGCGGGCAGATCGCGCGCTGCAGGGGCTGCGTAACTGTGCGCTGGAAACCCCTCGCAAGGCTGCCCGATTGATGGCATCCCGAAGGTATTGCCGTGTTCCTGGACTGCTCTCAGGTCGCTATTTCATCTGATGCCGACCGCGCTGTCGGCGTTGCAGCTACCGAGACACGCGCCACGCTGGAGCGGCCAATGTGCCACGACTGCCTGCGTTATCTTGTGAACGGCGATCCAATTGTCTTGCCGGTATTCCCCCATCGCCTCTCCGTTCGTTCAGCTTTCGCCCGCCCGGCTTGATTCGCCGCGAGGTTCAAGGGACGCGGGGCGAACGCTCTGGCATTCTCTTATCCGACAAACAGTAGAGCGCAACTCGTCTGCGAGTAAACCGTACGCGTCCCCCGACGCCGCGTTCCCAGCGCCATCGGCGGCGTGCTTGTATTGACTACAACACGAGGAACGCCTTCCGGCCGAGACAGGAGCGGCCGACGAATGTTCCGCAAGCTACGCGAAGTTGCTGCGCCGCGTCCCGAGGACAGAGCTGCGCTGGACCTGGTCGCCTGATTGATCTTGCCAATACACCGAGCTCGCCGGCACCTGGTCCAATTGCAGACAACCGTGTGTGCGCTGACGTATACCGCGCACCATTGATCGCTGATGCGAGCACGGCGTACCAGAGCGCACCGCGCAGGCCAGCGAGCAGATGATGAACCCTTTGATCATCGCACTGTCGTGGAACAGGCGCGCGCCTCGGGCGGATCTGCATTGCAAATCCAGATGCCGGTTGGCTGCTGATTGGTATCACTTCCTGGCACACCGGGTCCTGAAGAACATCTTGCCTATCTCCCAACTGGCGGCGCGCTGGTATCTGGCCACGGGCAATCCGGCAAGCGGGCGATGTATCTGGAATCGGCTGCCCAGCGACAACGGTCGAGGACCGCCGCTACTACTGCGTCAGCTATGACGCGCTGTTGGCATGGGCGCAGGCCGACCAGCATCGCGGTGCGTCAAGGAAATGAGCACGCTGACTGCGGAAGACGCCGCCCTGGTTGGAGCAGGGTGCAAATGGCGGTGGCATCCACGCAATGGACGCGACCACATGTGACATCCGCTGGGGCGACTGCAACCCCTTCAGCGAACCCTTGCAAGCCCGAACGCGCTGATTGCCCCGGTGATCTGCGCTGCCCCCGGAAATACCGGCGAGCGTCTGGGCCTGCGCCCATGCCGATCCGGAGCTGTTGCCCAGAGGCCAAGTTGGGCGAGTGTTTTTGTCGTGGCAGAAGGCACTCGATTACTGGTCAGATATTGAGCCTGCAGAGACCCCGAGGCCGTGACATGCCTTGGCCGCCTGGCGTTCCAATTAAGGACTGAGCGTGCAAATCGCATTGCTGACACCGGCGCGGACTCCAGACTGAACCATGAAAGCTCGACGCGGTGGTCTTTGGTCATGACTGGCCCAGCCGGGGCGACTGAAGCAATGTCTGCGGCAGTACGTAACCTTCCAAGCCATCGTCGCGGGGCAGCGGCTTGATAACAGAACTGGAGAGCCACCCAGCAGTTTCACCGCGGCAGACCGCCGTATGGCAGGACATGTCCGAGCTCGAACTTGACCACCACAGAGCGCTGAATGGCCAGCCGCCCACTGGCGTAATATCACCAGAACGTGCCTGAAATTCTCGCATTGATAACCCAACACAGACGACCCCGAATACTGGCCGACCTGTGCCGGTGGCCTGGGAGCTGGAGCGGACACGATTGCGGCCGAGTCTATGAGCGCATATCTGCGTCAGGGCATCGCCTTGACACTGGCGAGCAGAGCAGTTGATCGAATTTTACCGCCAGGGGCAGCGCCGCAAGCGCTGGACATGTCTGGAAAGGCTGGCGCAAGCGGGGTAACCCGAGTATCGACTACTGGCTGATGGACATGCACGTATGGCGAAATCGACCTGCTGCGCGAACTGCTTGTTTGAAGCTCAGGATCAATCCGTCCGTGGCGCAGGGATGCGCGTGTGCTTGCAGGCCTGGTTGGCTGAGCGCGATGCGCACTGGCGAAGCACGCGCATCTTCCTCGCGCTGGCCTGTATCCGCGTACCCGATGGTGCTGAAGCTGAATGTGGTTTCTCATAGACCATCGCCGTGTAGCGGACCTGCCTATATGACCCATCGCTTGCGCCTTCGCGCCAGTCCCACGGCAACAATGTGGCTACCCTATCGCGCCCTGCCAATCGACTCTGCCGGCATGATGAAGCCCTGGCCTGGTATCAGTTGCACTTGCGCTCCTAATCCCTACGATGGCGGCACGGCAGCCTAGTCCGATGGGCTTTGAGCCGCGAGCGCTTCGTCTGGCCAGCGGTTACGCCATCAACTGTCGAGGACCTTCAAGATCGTCAGGCTCCCAGGCGGCGAGTTGATCTGTAAGCTGCTCCCAGCGTATGCATGTGGCTGCGGCTGCTGGCCAGCAGCCATTTCAGAATATGCCTCCGAACGTACAGGCCAATGCAATGGCAAGGAGGCTCACACGGCAAATGTTGCAGCTGTGGTTGATCGCATGCTGACCCCAGTTGACGAGATCACAATCAGTCATCGCAGAAGGATGCTGGCAGGCCTGGGGACGCCGCCGTGGCTGAGAAAAAAATTCCCAAAAAAATGTCCTATCACAGCAGCAGGAAGCACCTGCGCAAACTATAACCGGCGCTGTACTCGTCGATCTGTCGCCAAGGCGAGCTGATCCCGCACAAAGCGAGCACGGATCGTTTTGGGCGAGGAGGGCGAGCCGGCCCTGGCCCGAGGCAACTGGCGCCGCCAACGCGATCATTGTCGATTGCAATTGCGCTCGCCAGCGGGATATCCAGTCGGCAAACGAACAGCCGCAGGCGTGCGGGTCGGCTGATGCGCGAGATCTTGGTGGCGTGTGCAGCGGTCCGCAGCAACCCTGGCCCGGCATTTCTGGATGACTGGTACGCACCTGACCTCAAACGCCAGGACTATAACGCAGATGAACTGGATAGGCATTTACTCGGGGCCGAGAACACCGGCGCGGGTGGCGCTGATCGCAAACTCGAGAGCGGCGTGCGTCCGTCGCTGACAGCAGAACCCGTCGAATGAGGAAACCGGCGTGGGCGTGGCGCTGTCAACGTTTCTGCAACTGGTGCGCGCGACCAGATTGAGGTGGAGTGTGTCAATCAGGAAGAACCGGATAGCGCTTTCATGCGTGCCGTCGGCACCGCAGGATGCGGTATGGATGCCGGCATTCCGGATTACGTCACCGCGATCAGCTGTCCTGGTCAACTCGAGCACGTGCCTACGCACTCGCTACGGCATAACCTGGCAACGGCAACCGCGTCATCTCGAATTCAAACAGATACACGAGCATTTTGAAGCCGCCTTGGGTCCACCCGGCGGCATTGATATCAACGCAACCACTAAGCTGGTCGCGAGCTAGCGCCTCCGTGCCGATGGCGGCCCGATCCGAGGCCGAATTGGTGACCGCCCTCCACCTGTGCAAGAGGAATATGGCCGCTGTATGCGGCATTCGTCCGCAGGGGCTGCCCTGGGCGCTAATCCCGGCACCGGATACAACCTGGCTGAGCGGATATGCACGGCAGGCTGGGATTGGGTGAGATAGTCCAATTCACCTACGGGCCTCAACACCGTGGTAGGTCCACGCGGTGCTTGGTGTGACGCAACGGCTGCTGATCTTCGGTTACCAGTGCAACGCCGAGAGCGCACTGGAAGCCGTGAGGCCGGCGGATTGGTGGGACTGACCTAACAGCAAGAGAGTCGGACCTGATCATGTCTTCAAACAGGAGAATGACTTCAACATGCAATCGAGAGTGGCCTGGGCCCATAATGGTAATCGACGCGTTAACTGCTGTAGCAACCTTTACCAGCAAAGAACGCAAACATTCTGCCTCGCGACGAGCTGGGCCGCTGGTGCCGCGGTTCAACTATCGCAGACCCCGCAAGCGGGCGAGCGCGGCGAGCAGATCGCCTCACGTTCTCATCAGCGTGGCTGAAGCGGGTGGGTTACCCAGACCGCGCAGGATGACACCCTGTGCTGGCGACAGCGAGCGTCTGGCTGCGGGATGGAATGGCACGTCGTCAAGGATCGACTTACGTATGTTTCACCCGGCAGCGATGAAGAGTGCAGTAACAACAGCGGCCTGGATGGTGGAAGCCCGCGTGGGCATAGCCTGCGCCATAAGTGGCGCGCGCTACCGGTTAGTGATCTGGAGCAACAGTGCGCCGCTGGCTGGTCGCGTGAAAGTCTGGCGCAACCGCGCAAGAAAGTCCTGCGCGAGCTCCACGTGACGACTTGCGGTTGGACTAATGTCGACCGAATCCCCGTACAAGGACTTTACCCTCGCACGCGTGCCAGTTGAGACTGCGCTGCGTGGTTAAACGGTCCATAACCGCATTGGCGGTGGGCCTGGGCATTTATTTTCATGCCTGAAGACCATTGCGTTGCACGAGTTTCCCATGGCCGATGCTTTGCGGCCCTTGGCTGGTTGGGCCTGCGTTATGGATTCGTCAAGGTCGCTGGTCCATCGCTGCCTTGCTGGTCGGGCAATGCTGCTGCTGCGCGAGTCGGGCTGAGTGCCATCCGGATGCCGGGCACAATGATTCTATCGGGAAGTGCTGGTTATAGCATGAAAGTGGGTGGGCGAGTTCCGTACCTTTGGGAATCGGCGTTGCAAAGCGCTGCCAATGGCCAACGAGTATCGCATATCGCTGGGATAGTTTACCCGTGCGCATCAATTTTGCGTATATCTCATGACGCCTGGACTGCCGCGTGCCGTAGCGACCAAGCCTGCGCACTCGCCTGTCTTGCCTGAGCGTCCTACGCGAGCTTCAACCGTGCAGGGGTGACCACTTTGACCCGCGCTGGCGCAGTCCTATCAATTGGCGCCTGGACCTGGCGCCAATACGCGTCCAATCGGGATTTGCCGGTCTGTATGCGGTGAAGGACGGGAAGATGGGCCTCGGCCGCTGCCACACTCGTGACAATGGGTGCTCTGAATTCGGACGACCGATGGTGCGTCTGTGTCCTGAAAGAGGCGAGCTGATCAGTAATTCCGACGCGTTTCTGGAGCCGCGGTGCACAGAGCATATTCTCCCACTGCAGGGTTTGCGTGCCTTTGATCGAATACCGAAGAATACAACCTGCTGGCATTATGGGTTCGGCAATGCCGTTCTTCTCGTCTCAATGACCCGTACGCTGAGCCTGCTGGCGCTATTGGGCCGGCCACGGGCGGATCTGTTCGCAGCGATGCCACCGCTCCTGCAGTTGAGACGATCCGACGGTACCCAGACTTTTCTGCAGCAGTTGCGCCGCTCCTTAATCGATGTCGAGCAGCATGGACTGGAGCAGTCCTGTGCATTGCTCGAGCTAAAGATCCCAACCCAGGAGCTGTTTGCGCTGTTGGCCAATAGTCAAGCGCGCCTGGATTGCAAGATTCATCTGGTCAACAAGCGCGGTAAATAGTTGCATTTCCTGGTCCTAATGCCCCTGACCGTCGACCGAGGCTTTCGCGAGGCTACCCAGCGGCCTGCAGTAAATCAGTTGGCTGGAACGTTTTGGCCAAGGGTCGCACGTTGAAGTGTGGTGTTCCCAGTGTCAATGTCTGTTCGAATGGATCCCGTCAGGCAGGGCGCGATGGGCCTCGCAGTTTCCTTAATCACGATGGTGGTGAATATATCAACAAGTTTGCTATCTTAGCGGCGCGCTGTTTTTCGAAGTCCCAGTTGGTTCAATGCTATCCAGTGAACCAACCCTACTCGAAGGCAGCTGTACATCGTGCTTACCGCATCGGTTGGCCTGCGCGCTGCTCGCCGGGTTCTGTGGGCAACTGCTGGCCGGGCGTTACAAAGTCCGCCGCTGCCCGGCGCCGTTGTTTCCTGTCACAATCGCCTCTTCATCCCCGCTCGGGCATCACGCGTTCATCTGCTGGCGTGTTTCCGGCCTGTACAATGCAGCGCAAGCGCTGAAGAGCAGGTCTGGCAGACGCTTGGCGTACCTGGGCTTGCCCTTTCGCCCGTTGGAAGCGTCCGCACTCGCCGATGTTTCAGATGGCTGCCTGCAGGACGTGCTTACCTGGCGACTGATCCAGAGCGGCGTCTCAACGCGCTGTCTGGCGGACCCGCGCATCGCCGTCCCATGCCATCATGCGATCTGAAACTGGCCCTCGCGCCCCGCCGATATTACGCCGCTTGCCTATTCGAGCTGGGATCAGAAGGAAACAGTGCATCAACCAGCGTATCGAGTCGCCTGCTGCGAGCGGTTGAATGACAAGGACCCGACAAGCCCCGAAAGCAACACACGCCGCCTTGCTCGTGGCTATTGGGAGCTCGGCTTATCTGGACTGGCGCAGTAGCGTACTGGATCACGGTGCTTGCCAGGCCGCGCCAAACACGCCGAACGTTTCGTGGGCGCTGCCATCGAACCCCGGAGATCATCTGCTGGCAGGGCGTAAATCCGCTGGATCCAGCGTGAACGCTAGCGCCACTCGGCCTTTTCAAACAGGCGGAATCCGTGGCATCATTGAAAAAAATTCGCGCCCTTCCTTGCTGAAGCCGCGTTCGCCGCTGCGAATATGAGAGGTCCTCCATTGCTGGCCAGACTTCAAGCACAGTCCTACCGGGCCGCCCTGCTGCACTGGCGAGTACTGGTTAATGAATGACCAGCGCAAGATTGCCCACCTAGGCCTAGCTGCGTCTGCCTGCTGCTGAAGGGCTACCTGTCCTTTAATGTGCGCGGCGGCCGTTCAAGCTGGAATCAAATCAGCTGATTCTCGCCTGCCTAAGTGACTTTTTCGGCTGCTGTTCATTGGCGTTCAATCGTGAAAATCCTATGGTCAGCGTCACTACGCCGTGCTGCCAATGTGGCAATCGAAGAAGTCTTTATCGAAGATGCTGGAATTTCCGCCCGCAGTGGCGATGACGCCAGTCAGGATCGAGTCCAGATCTGAACAACATGTAACCTGCATTTCCCATCATCCGGACCAGCCCGATCAGCCGCAACCGCGATGAGGTCCTGCAAGCCCTGGCCGAATGGTCAACTGACCAATGCAGGACGTCGCGGCACCGGGCCCACTGGACATGCGAATTAACCGCAGGCTATCCGTGAACCCACTGCAAAGCGACCTTCGTTATCAAACTATTCTGGACCATGCCGCACCAATGCATCCACCATGGTGAATGCTGGCCGACGCCCCGCGCCGTAGCCCAGGTCGACCACTGCCTTGACAGCCAATATCCACCGGCTACGCGGGCTTGCCCGGCTGTATTCGCTCAAAGCGCCGCTGGCAGTTGCATCCATTCTCAGCGAGCACGTATCTACACTCCAGAGGACGCAAAGATTGCACTGGCCCCAGGCCAGTTGGGTTGCGGAAAAACCGCCGACGAAAGCCTGAAACAGCAGCCTGGATCCGAGCTCAAGGCTACATCGCTCCCTGTGATCCGCCTTTCTTTCGAGCTATCGGATTGATGGCTATCGCAATGGCGCCTGATCCGATCATCGCGCTCTATGCCGCAAACCGCCAGCCGGCAAGATCTTGATGGCGCCGACCCTCTGCGCAACGCGGGGTGATCCCAACGGCATGATCTCCGCTGGATCCGCCTGCGCCGAACGCCGCGCCCGCAAGGTATTGCGCCGGTGGTCGGCATGATTCGGCCGGGTGTTGCCCCATCAAGGACAATTCAAACGCTTATCCGGGCCATTGCCGCTCGTGTCGTCACCTGAGTCTCCGAAACCGAAAGGTTGGATCATCGGGCCCGCAGGACGAAGACTGCCGAGTATGCAGCCGGAGTGCCGCAGCCTGGTCAGCAGTATGGGCCTTGGAAAACATGTGGCCCTTTCTGGGCTTTCAGAAGGTTCGACCGATATTCTGCCTGCAGTTGGTGCCGTCATGGTGCCTGACCTCAATCAGTGATAGCGAGCCCGCTGGGTGATTCTTGTAAGCCTGGTGCGCCCGTAACAACCGGGTCAGCAGTGATGTTGGCTCGTGCCGCGAGTTGATTGAAGGCGGCACGGCGCCGGACCGTGATCTGGGGCAGGTCGGGAGGTCGTCCTACGCCGATTCCACAGGCCAACCGCGCAGGGTACTGGGCCTGTTAACGCATCTCTCTATACGATGGAGGCGTCGGGCGCAGGCGCCGGGGTAGCCAGGGCCCAACGCCTAGTTAGCGGCGAGGAACCGTCTGGAATGCTCGAGACTGCTACGAGTCTGTAGACTAGCATCGAGCGAGAGACTGTAACTAGTTCGCCACATACTCTGCTCATTAATGGCCGGTACGTGTTCCGAGCTGGCGAGCCAAGATCCTGGCGCTGGGATTCCCTACTCGTTCCACGCTAACGCGCTTATGTCTAGCGCCGTTTGCTCAAGACGCCTGCCCTGGGCTGTCCGATCATCAGCGTGATCGTAGATCGTACGCTGAGTATCGCATCGTGTTCCCCGAGTTGCCTGGTCAGCTGCAAGTTTTCTGGTCACCACGACCTACCTGTTTGGCCTGCTCACTGATCGCCACGGGCGGGGCTTGAGGTCTTTTCACCCGCTTGTCTCCCGATCTCGCTTCATGAAAGCCCCATGTGGATTCTGCCGCAACGCGTGCTGGCCATCAATGCCTTATGGCCACAAGTGGTGGCGGCTGCTGCGTTTGTGCTGCTCTGGTGTCTGGTTCGATGGAGCGTTCTGTACCGGCTGCTGGTATTGACCAACTTCGTCACGCTGGCAATCTTGGCTGGTCATGGCACTTCCTGTCCGGCATGAAGCAGTACACCGCATCCTTGTTGACCATGGCTCGGCGGTTAGCTCGCTGGACGGTGAGTGAGCTCGTTTCCTTCCTGCTGCCATGGGGGTCTCAAATGTCTGCTGTTTGCTATCTGTTTGATTGCCCATAGGGACGCTGCTGTTCGTGTTCCCATCTCCGTAATCTTCTGCGTGAGTACCTGTGCGGACTAAGCTGATCGCTTGAATTTCTTGCAACGCAAGAATCCAATCAAATTTGACGAGGTCTGACACGTAGAGGTAGATCTTGCTACTATAACATGGGGATCTGGCCGACAAGTCCATCTTCATGTTCACACCCCATGACTCTCTGGAACAGGTGACTGGCCCGCCTGCCAGGCGTCAATGCTCGTAATGACCCTGCCGTCTTCCTCGCCTAACCTGTCGATTCATCCCGGGTATGGCGGCACTGCCTGGGTGGCGTAATAGAAACGGATTTTGCCGAGCTGGTCATGAGCGGCGCGAGTACTTGTTCGATGCCGTGCGTTGATGGCCAGACTTTGCAACATAATCGCCAGTTGAAGAGCGACGATGCCATGAGCGATACTCTAGGGTCCTGCAGAAATTGCAAGGTTCAGCGGTATCACGTGGTGCTGTTGTTTCCTGTTCGCGCGCCACCGCGCCTGTCGTGGCCTGGGCAGTCTCGCACTTCTTTCGTTGCCGCTGTCTTTATATTCGACTGAATCGGTGGTGAGTCTGCAGATGCTGCCTGATGGGGCGTTGCTGAACGTGTTCTTCTATCTGACAAGACGCGGCCATCGTGCTGGAGCCTGAGCGTGCTCTTTGTCCCTGTTGAACATGCCCCTGTGACGCTCCTCAGCCAATAGCCTGTCGGACCAAAGCTCTACGGTTACGTTCAATCCATCGCGCTGCCTGTTGCCGTACTGGCTGCGGTCCAATGAATGCGTTTGAACAGCGCGCCTTGGATGAGCTGGGAATACAACACCCTTCATGCTCAACCCGCTGAGGCTTTCGGAGACCACCGGTCAAGCCCTGCCCCTGAGGGCCTGGCGGTGGTTACTTCCAGTCCTTGTAGTCGCCTTGTCCAGTGCCCGTGCCTTCATCTTGTTCGTACAGTGCTTGCGTCGCGAGCCCGGAGCTGCATCATTAACGGGCTGATGCTGCCGCTGGCAGGCCTGCAGGCGCTCGGAGATTTCAGTGCTCTGTTCGAAAGCATCCAACATCGTCGGCCAGGGCTGCTGCCGGTTGCCGTGGCTGGGCGCTCTGCCTGCGCGGTCCGTGGCCTCGGGGTCGCTCCAGCGCCGAGGCGCCATCAGCACGTAGCGTTCTGCCAGGTTGCGTAATTCACGCACTTGCTGGCCAGTCGTGCTGCACAGGGCCTGCCGCCTGGCCGGCGTCTCAGTGAATAACTTTCCCGTCGATCGTAGCGAGACGCGGCGATCAGGGCGAAATGGTGGAACAGTGGGCACGTCCTGCTTGCGTTCACTGCCGTGGCGGCGATGTCGAACTTGCACCACATTCACCGTAAAAACAGATCCGCGCGAAAGTCCCCAGCACGCTGCGCTTGAGGTCGGATTTGTCGCGGCAATAATCCGCCGACACGACCGGCATATCTGAAATTGCTGCCGAGCCTTCCACCTGCGCCTCTTCGAGCACAGCGCAACAGTTAACCTGCGCACGCGCCAGCGGCATAGCTTTCCAGCTCGTCGAGAAACAGCGTGCCTTCGTGGCATACTCGATTACTTGCCAATGCGGCGCTTCTCCGCGCCGGTATGCTGTCCGGCTCGGACCGAACAGCTCGCTTTTCAATCAGGCACTTTCCGCTACGGCGCCGCAGTGATAGCCACAAAGTGTGTTTCGCTCGCGGTGCTGCGTCATGGAATGTAGCGGGCAACGCATCCTGCCGGAGCCGGTCTTCAGCCGCGCAGCAAGGAATGTTCGGCGTTGGTATCAAGCAACGGGTCGTAGCCATGAGATGAAACGCCTGCATGCTTGGCGAAGCACCCAGGCAGTCTGGGCCCCGGCTTGGTCAATGGTGCAGTAATTGCGCTCTGAGCTGCCGTTCTCCAGGGCGAGGTGGCGTTTCTCCAGCGCACGCTTGTAGTAATTCTGATCAGCCCATCATGGGTGAATACGGCTTTCGAATAAAGTCGTAAGGCACCTTGGCGCATGGCGCTGACGGCGGTGCTGTGTCGGCTGTTGCCCCGGTCAGGGATGATCACCGCGAATGCTCGCATCCAGGTTGTTCGAATCCGCTGCAGCAACGCCCAGCCCATCCAGCCTGCGGCGAGGTGATAGGTCGCAACGAGGACAAGCCGGCAAACTCCGGTCGGAATACTGGCCAAGTACGCGCTGCACGTCAGCGAAAGCAGGCGCACGCGAGGTTCCTCCAATGACCAGGGTTTGGCTAGCAACGACCCATCAAGAGATATCCGCGCGTCGTCGGATAAACAGAGGCATAGCTTGAAGCTGGCAATGGCATGTCACTCCATCTCGGCTTAGGCCACCGATGTTCATGTCGGAGCGCGCGTCTCTGAAAGCGTCGAGTATAAACCGCGGCGCCCTGAGGTCGTCGGCGCATCTGCCCAAATAGCTTGCACCACAGCCAGGGCAATCATGAATCTGGGCGCGAAATGGAAAGGCCACCCAAGGCCCTGGTTCATTCGACTTTGTGGTCACAGTAAACGGCCCTCGAAAATCGCTCGGTATTGGCCGCAGACCTGAGCGCGTTTGTCGCGCACCAACGGCACTTCGCAATCGAAGGTAGAATTCCGCGGGTTGCGCTGTTTTGCCCCACAGCCATGTACGCGTTGGCGAATCAAGGTTGAACGATAACCTGCGTCGATACGGAATCAGATCAGCCATGCACACATGATCGCATCATCCGGGCGTTGCCATCGATGGAATCCCATGTTGCTGTCCTTGGGCGCGAAGCATTTCAGCGCGGCATCCATCGGCAAGCGCCAAGGTCCACCTGACCGAGGGCAGGCCCCTCGACTTGCGGGCAACACCTAGAAACTTGCCGGGTAAAGCTCGGCCATCTTGTCGCACAGGCTGACGATTTCCGCCATATTGGCGTGCCACGCATTATCCACATCGCTCGCGCGCTCCAAGAAAAGCGGCGGCTGTTGCGTGCAATTAGGCCTTGAATCAGCGGTAGCTGCGATTAATTTCATGATTCAAGCCGGCGGACATTTGCCCGGCACCGCCAGCTGTAGGCCGCCTGAATCAGCTCGCGCTGGGTGCCACTCAGCTCCCTCTTCGTCATCGTTCGCTAGCTCAGTCGGATTTCATTCCAGTCAATTGCTGGTTGGAGCTTTGAGATCGGCGTCCGTTCTTACGCTGTCTGCTCCAACTTGCTCGCTGCGCTCAGCCAGCTCAAATCTCCCCGGCGATATGCGCTCGCGCAGTGTAGAGGCCGACGCCCAGCAGCACCTCGACCAGCGAGCACAGGCCGAGCGATCATGAAACGTATCTGCGTCCAGAACGAGCCGAAGCGGGTGCCGATCAGTTAACGCGCAGTGTCCCAGTCGCCGTTGGTAGCGGGTTTTGCAGGCTCAGAATACTCATGGCGTTGGCCGTTTTCAAATTGATGGCTACGCGCTCTTGATATTGTCCCCGACGCACCCCAGCTTGGCCGGATCCCAGGGCAGCTGATGCTGATGGGCCCTTAAGCTCCTGGGCCGCAATAAGCGTGCTCGCGTGTCCGGCCGCCTGGCCCCTCTTCGTCAGTGGATTCGAAGCGCGCGATAATAGCCAGGCTGGGCGGCTTGCAGGAAGCTGATGCCTGTGCGTCGGTAATCAGCATTTTCGGCCCATGAAGGAGGCAGTGGCGGCGCCACTTGCGCTTCCAGTTCGCTACCTGGATCTTCATCGCGATCATCAGCCAATGGGGCCCGGGTACTGTCGGTCAGCGGCATCACCACAGCGCAAAATACAAACCGCAGCAACTCCGAGTGGTTCCCAAGAGAAATAGAAGCAGCTCATGAGTGAAGGGCGTTCTGGAAATGGTGCCGCGAAACTGAAGTTCGGCTCTAATGGAAGTATGCAACTTTGCGGTAGTTGCTGGCAGCAATGGTCAGCATCCCTGGATAGGTCCATCAGGATAGACGTCGAACTGGCAAACGATTCGCCATCAACTGCAATGATCGGTTGCGATCACCATCATTCGGCTGTTTGGTGAAGGTCCATGTCTGGCGCAGCAGCGGGTCTTGGCGGCGAGGGAACAAGGTTGTAGCGTGAATCTCTGTTGCTGATCAAATTGCTTAACGGAAAGGACGCAACCCCTCGCGTTCTTAACCTGCCGGGAGCCGAAACAGCGTTCCGTTTGCCAGCGACTAGCCCGGCCAAACCCGAGAAACTCACAGGGCGGAATCCAGAAGGGGTGTTTCATTTTTATTGGCTCATGAAAACAGCGCAAAGATTAGCTGGCCAGGTGCCAGGAACACCCGCCAGTGGTCGCGGCGGGTTGTTATCCAGCTACAGAGGCCTGATCGGCAGCTGTCTCTGGCACGACCACTTTTTCTGCAGTGCAAAGGCCGTACCGCAGGCGGTCTAACGCCCGAGAATATGCGAATTCAGCCACCTCGATCATTCAACAGTGCTGAATCCAGCGACCAATAATCCCCGCGTACCAACCATGAGCGCAAGGTTATTGGCGAACCAGCCTGCACGGCGGCATGAGAGCAGAACACGCCCAACTGTTGCGGTCACCAGCGCCTGGGCGATGCCGGCCAGTAGTCGTGTCATCAAGAGGCACCGTTGTAGAAGAACATGAAGGCACGATGCAGGCGGCAGGCCGATCTGAATACTCCAGCGAGTTCCACGATTCGGCTCCGGGAGATACACGCTGCCAGCGAAGGACGCCTAGTGCGACCGCTGGAGTGATAGCCGAAACCAAACCGCGAAGTAGAAGTACGAAGAAGTGGGCGGTCAGTGGATCAATACCAGTTTGACAGACCAGTGCGACCACACGGAGGCGCGACACCGCATAGCTGCGTGTGGCAGCCCATGCCCATGACGAGAATCAGCATGGAAAGAACACGCCCGGAAATGCTGCAATCGCCATGGGGGCGCACAGCAAGCGAGGAAAAGCCGCGAACCCACACCGTCAGCGAAATAACCGCCGACGATCACACCGGCGCAGGCAACAGACCACGAGATCTGAATGGCCATGAATTGCCGGCCAGCTTCAGCGCCTGAGTATGCCGCGTATTGCCCCATCTTGTCGCGACAGCCAACTGACAACGCCCGCAGAGATGGTGCCAGCGTAACCCGCGCGGTAACCGAATAGCCATAAAAGGCGAAGATTCAATACACGATGGGGATAAACAGATACACCTGGCGAAAATCAGCTTGCCAATTGTTGGCACTCAACCTGCGCATACCGCGCAAATACCGTTTTTGGCCGCTCGAATCCACCAATGAAGTACACGAAACGAAGTTACAGAAGGGCCGGAATAACCGCCGAATGGCGATCGGTATAAGGATAACCGGTGATCTCGCATGAGATGAAAGCACCGGCACCCATGATGGCGCATGATCTGCCCCGCCAGTGCAAGACCCTTCAACGCAACCACCGTCCTTCTGCTGTAGCCTACCTTCTTCATCAGCGGATGGCAGCGAACGGTCGCCACAACGTTACCGGGCTGGTCCGTGATCAGCCCACAGGTCCGTAGGGCATAAATCGAATAACACTGGCTGGCCGCCGCTTGGAACGCCGCACAGGCAAAGGCGAAGTTGAACGAAGTACTCGCCGACTTTCGAAGGCCTGCAAAAAAGGCGCAAGATGATGGAACAGACCTGATGTAATGTCGAGACAATCGCAGTAAGTTGCCCAGTACACCAATGTCGGTATATCACCTGGCTGATAGAACGCTTCACAGACCCAGCCCAGGGTAGGCCCACGGAAACCCGCATATAGGGCAGCTGAACACATAGCGAGAAACGCACAGGGCATGACACCACGCCATACCGCCTACACCGCCGGTCATTTCCATGATTCAGCGCGGTACTTTGCCACGCGCGGCGAAGGAATGCCGACAGGGAGAAAGGAAAGTGCCGTACCATGCGCAGTGGCGAGTTATAGACGACAGCAGGTTAGCTCGCTGCGGCAATCGAGCAGCATGATTCACAGCAGCAGAACGGCATAGGCTGAACTGTGCGCGCCTCCACGGCGGTGAACAGCTGAGAGAATAATGCCGCAGCCCGGTCGCTGCAGACAGTGGCCACCATAGGGGCCAGACTCCAGTTCTCTGCCTCATGCGCATGGTGCCGCTCTGCACAGGCGGTTACAATCACACCTGTCTGCTACCAGTGCGTAAGGGCAGAATCATCAACGCAAACGCCAGGGCGGCTGAAATTGGCTCCAGCGTTGAGCCTGGACGGGTGCCGCGGTAAACAAACGCGTAACCGTAAGAAGAACAGAATACCCAAGATCAGTGCGCCGTCACGTGGACAATACGAAACCACGACTCCTAAGGCGAGATATTACATACATACAGAGGAAAGCCGAGTAGAGAATCCGCCAGCGAGCGGACTGACCGCAGCATCCAGCCGGCTACCTTGCGGCGATTGGACCTCGACCGTTCGTCATCAAACTGCCCTCGACCCATGGGGTCAGCGCTCGCCATGGACGGATCAGCGAATCCTGCCGCTTGACGCTTGTGGTGTTTGCATGTTGCACCTGTAAGCCGAAGAGTGAAGGGGGGGCCAGCTAGGTGCTGGCCCAAGATCAACGCGCTAGGAAGAAAGACAGTTCTTGACGGGCCGAGCTGATGTCGTGCCCTGCTCGTGAAAATAACGCCACACCGGTGCCAGGCAGAAAGTATCTGTCCAGATGCTCGGTGTGGCTTGGTACAGGCCTGGTGGAGATTTCATCGGTCGTGTTTCCATGGCAGCTTGGTGACCTGGTAAATCAAACTTCCGGCAGATCGCAGTTGCGTGTGAAGTCACATGGATACGCGCCGGGAATCTTCGCTGAGCGGCTGAAGTATCAGCCGAATGTGAATTCGGCGACCGGTACGTTTCCCCGAAATGTCGCCAGTCGGCTTCGCTGAAGCCAACAGATATTCACCTTGGTTGCACTTCGACTGCTCACGTGGGGATAGGTACGCCAGCGGCAAAAACCATGCATCCAGCAGGTCCGTCCCTGTAACCTGGCTGCCGAGTCATCCAACTGCCGTTTGCGAACGCACCACTTCACGCCCCGGGTTCCAGCATCTCGGAAATATTCATCCGAACTGGAAGCCGGCCGGGCAAAAACGATGCGCGCGTTTGGGCTGATGTCGGAGATGCTCTTGATCCCGGAATCTGGCCACGCCGCCATGGTAGAAAGGCGTTCGTACAGCGGAA
>Ga0163217_1046538_pt1 | contig 19005 bp, 6 predicted proteins | sample SynspAceP_FD_185933 | JGI IMG/M metagenome (GOLD analysis project Ga0163217, IMG submission 185933) | Saline lake microbial communities from Ace Lake in Antarctica - Synechococcus sp. Ace-P (PacBio error correction) | ecosystem: Environmental > Aquatic > Non-marine Saline and Alkaline > Saline ...
AACACACCACCAAAAAATGAGAAAAAAATTTTGGGCCCCCCCCACTGCCCAAATGGTCCAATATCCAAAAAATAACCACTGCCCGCAAAAAAAATCCGCATCAAACCCACCCTTCTTGAAAAAACAAAATGCCCTGCCCCATGGAAATATTACAATAGGAAAGGCCCGGTTCGTTGTTTTTTAAGGGCCCAAAAAATTGGGGGCCCATTGGTGGCCTTAAATATACTCCCAATCCGGTATTATGAATTCACTTTTTAGCTCCCCTTCAAAAAATAAAATTACGGGTCCGCTTCCCCTGGTTCCCCACCGTCATTGTTCAGTTAAAAACCAAACCTCTAAAGGGTCTTCATCTCATCCATAATGGGAAAAATATAAACCGTACATACCTCAATGGTCTGTTGTAGACATCGGCAGTGTCTGTGCTTTGTCCAGATATCCTTGAAAAGTTCAATTATTAAGGGAAACGTTATGTAGTGGCAGCTTAAGCTCACTTGTACGCCATCCGGATAACTAACCTGATCTTTCATGCTTTTCCACATAGTTGTTCAATGGGGGCAATATATGTCCCCAATCCATTCTATCAAATTTTTGTATCCGAAATAGGCTGCCCCACCGTTGGCCCACCTGAAATTTCCATGGTAAGCCAATATTAGCGCTGGTAAAAATTCCTATTTGTAAAAATGGGCCCTTGGGACGCAAACTAACTTGAGCATATAGTTTTGGGCAGGAATTATAATCGCAGTTGATTTAGTCCCGTAAAATAATTTTGGTCATACTTTTGGCTCGGCAGCGACCTCTACCCACGCCATACAGAGGTCCGCTTTTAACCGCTGGGTAAGGAAATTGGCTTCTTGATTTAAAAAATTCTCTTAAGAATAATCCCTAATATACTGGACATATTTCGTTCCGTTCCAAATAAGTATTGAATATTGCTAACTGGCTTACTATTGAAAGCCACCCCCCATTCCTGTCATTATTGGGCCTTGTAGTACCAGTCGCGATGCCCATCTGCCAGATAGGGTAACTTTTCCCTGTAACATTTTTTGTATACGAACACATTTTTTAGAATGGTATCGGCCAGCCGCCACTTCTCCGCGTTCGGTTATTTTTAAGGAATTTCTTTTCGTAAAGGGTCAGAGGTAAGGGGCTCCATTTTTATAATATCCAATAGTGGGCGTTGCATGCCCGCTATATATTCCATCTATGTCTAATTACCTTTTTCCAATTCCTGATAACAAGTTGATTTGATTCAGCATATTCTATCGGGTCTCGGGATGTAAAGTGATAACAATCTTCTATATTATACTTTTCCCAATTTTGCTGTGCAGTTAATTTGTTCAGTATTGCAAAAAAATAGAAATCTGAATATTGGATTTGGATGATTTTAAGCTGACTTATTTGAGTGAAACTTGTTTAATGCAATTGTTTCTAGATCATGTTGGGTACTCAATTTTAATTTCCCCTTCATTGTCTACTGCAATCCTACAAGCCGCATAAAATCGCTCCGTTTTTGCGTTAAAGGGGTTTGAATTCGACTTTCTCCATGATGGTTTCTAAAGAACCAAGCGCTTACGAGGATTAAATCGGCTTGCCAAAAGCTCTTTTATAAAAACCAAATGGCAAATATAAGCGGGAGTATCCTTAAACAAAGATTTATGGATGATAAACTCCCCAAGCATTTTTGTGTCGTAAAAACTTAAACAGTATTTTGTTCCCCTTTTTTTCACAGGATTCAATTTCGGCTAGAATCCCCATTTCGGGAGTCCTAATTGGAAACTACCGCTAAATTATTTTCACCCATCCAATAATCCTGTTGCTCCCGCTGTTGTTTTCCTTGACTCTTGTCCATTGCGTTCAATAATAAATTAGGTTGGGGCGTCATGAAGTGCATTACTCTGGTAATTGGTAAAGGCATAACCTGGAAATTGGTTTTTAATGAATTGTCTTCAATGCCAACTATCCATATAAGTTCACGATTTGAATTCCTCCAAGCATACTCCGGTACGGATCAGTCATAATAGTTAAATTAAGGCATCCGTTTTCTTTTTAAGATTTAATTTTAAAACGTAGCTTTTAAGTGAACTCCCGAAATAAGAAAGTTTTTTTGGCCCCCCTTCTTTTCTATCGTTGAACACCTTCGAAAATCCACTTTTCACTGGTGATTTTTTATTTTATTGTTGAATAAGATTACTCTAGCTCGGAACTTAAGTCTTAAAAGCTTCGACACATTTGCTAACTTGTGACCAAAACCCTATAGGACATAGCCAATAGAAAACAATTAAAAAGCTCTTTACAGAAATGTGTGCCATAGTGCTTTTAATTTTATTGTGAAACTGCTTTCCTGTTTAACGATAAATTCTATCTCATCGAAAAATAATATATGTGGATATTATCATTTTCAGAACAACGTTTAAACTACTATTTTCTATTTGAAATACAACCAATTTTCTTGTTAACGATTTAAAATAATTATCTGGACTTTTAAATTTTCTTATATAGCCAATTAAATAACTATTAATGTCCCAAAAGAGTAAGTAACTCATTTCCCTTTCCTTGTTATATTTGATATTTATATTCAACCCTTATGTCATACCCAAACTTATCGGTCTTTGATTTGAAGTTTATTCTGATGCAGAAAAATCAACTTTACAAACAACAAAGGAGATTTCCTTCAAAGTATTGTCAAAAACAAGAACGATATTGAACTCAAAGCAAAATAGATTGGAGTCACAAACACTTTATTGATAAAAGCAAAATTACGGGATCCTATGATTTCTCCGTAAAGAACACCTTTAAATCTGTATTACCAAAAGGATTTAAAAAGAGGCTATAGATAGAAAAATTATTTTTCGAATCGCATCCAGCTGTAAGTACAGCGCTTTTTTATCCTCAGGAAAAGAAAATCTGCCAACTATAATTTTATAAGCATGTCCATGGACTGGCCATTTAGAAGCGACATCTATCAACATGTTATTTAAAATCTGGTTAAAAAAGCTTGCTGTATTTGCCTTTGGCCCTTACGGACAAGGGAAAAAGATTATATCATTTGAACCAAACCAGGCAAAAGTCACGCTTTTATCCAACGCGTTGAGCATATTCCTTTCCTGGCCAGTTGTTTATCAATGGGAAAGTCCTACGGCCAAATAAATTTTGGGACGGGATTCTGCAGTGGATTATTTATTACGGCGGTAAGAAGTGATCCAAGTCCGGATTTGGAATCCCAGAAAAGGCTGGTGAGGTCACAGACAGCCTCTATAGCACCTTTGATAGCGAATAAAAAGCAATCAAGCACCGAATGCTATAATCACACCTGGAATACCAGCTAAAATCATGGCCTCAAACCAGACAGATTTTCCTAGGGGGTATTCAGCTTGTTTTTGGAAACCATCAGATCTTTGGAAGTGAGGGCCCCAACAACTTTGATATACCACAACGCGGGATAGTTTAAGAATTCCAGGCGCACGTGAACTAGAAAAAACACGATTGCCCTAACAAGCTTTTGGTAAAGAAAAATATGAATGATGGTAGACGACAATGCGTGGGCATCAATCAACCTGAAAAACAGGGAAGCCATTACCCTTTTCAAAACATTTGATAACCCGGGAAATTCCCAGGATGGGGGAAGTTTTATTTTCCAGTAAAACGAACTGTATGTTCGGAAAACAGGCAACTTTCAACATCGGTCGGTTAGCAAGTTTTTATTTGCAGTGAATAAAACCTTTGACCACGAAGAAATGGAGATTTTGATTGGGGATAGGCAAATATGAATCAACATTTAATCAATTTAAAAACAAAAGTAGAACAATTATTGGTTATTCCAAAAAGTGCCCAAAAAAAGGGAAAATTGATATTTTCCGGAAAACGAATTTGAACCTATTACCGTCAATAAATATCTTAAAGGTCTTGAAGGGATAAAATAATTCCATTTGTAACCTTTGTAACCGAAACAGCCCTGGCATCTGCTCTTACTTGGACTAAATTTGCAGGATAAGGAAGCGACGAACTTATGCCAATTCCCATTCAATTTGGCCAAAAAAGGTGTTACCGTATATTGTCCCTGATTTACCGTGTTTTTTTGGTGAATTGGGTGGCCAGTATTTTAAAGGGAATGCCTATTTGAACAACACCTCTTATAACCAGTGTTTGCCGTATTTGTTAATGGAAAAGTACGTGCCATCTCATTAAGCTATAGAAATTACTTCAATCTTGCGTGGAAGAATGAAACTGACGCTAAAAATAATCGAATTATCTAAGTGGCCTTTAATTCCTAGCCTTTTGCACGCTGCAGTTCATGGGGAATTTCAAATGTTGTTTTGAGCCAATGCTTTCGTTCGAATCCATGTTTTCCAATGAAAGATTAATGACATCGGCCTAATTCCTTTGCCCGTTGCAGGCTTCCACAATTACGACCTCCCCAGACCTTGTCGGCACGGTGGTTTTTCCCCCTAGGAAACTTAATGTTAGTTATCGGATAAAGATACTTTTGGCAGTCTGAGGGTTAAGGAGGCCTTTGAATTTGTAAGCAAACACTATAATCCATGAACAAGGCCAATAACTTTCTATCGAAAAGGTTAATTCACAGAAAGGAAGCGATGAATTTGTAAATGAGTTTTATATCGGACCTTTAACGGGTTTTCATAAAATAACCTTAGTAGCATAAATAAATTAATCTTGCATTATTTAATCTTAAGTATAATTGGCTGTAAAGATTCCTAAACCATTAATACAAAGATGTCCTGAAAAGGAAGCTCACCTGTTTATAAAGCAATGAAAATGCATTTTGGGCCGTGAAGGGATTTATTAGGATGAAAATTTGTTCATGCTGGTTGGGAGATGGCTGATCCCTAATCCTTGGCCTAATCCAAGAAATCTTGAAACTGACTACGACATATGAACGCAAAAGATGCGCGGCCGATAATTTCCATTTATGTACTCATTTCTTTTTTTTAAACCGGATCAGGATTTATGATGGGCCATGTTGATATGTTACATTCGAAAAAAAACTCAACTCCTAGAGTTAACACCCTTCCCGATACCTATTCATTTTTGCTAAAAAGGATTTTCAAATGAACAATGGATATGGCTGAAAATATTTTTCGGACTTCTGAATACATTAAAGGATGGCTTGCTGCCCCTTACAGAAGTTTAGGGAAAAGTCCATGGTCGCATAGAATGTTAGAGATGTTGTACGATCTTGAAGAATGAAGTAAATGTTCGCCGGAATGATATCTAAAAATGTTCCAATGCTAACCCGGAGGAAGTGAATGCGAAATTGCTACAGATTCTTTTCCCCGAATATACTGGATACGGGGGATGAAAAGTTCTTGGACGTGGGCCGTAGCAATTGGCGATTATTATTTATTGGGCAACCACCCACCCCAACAAAAGAACTTGGAAATACTTAGGCTGCGAGTATTCATGGTTGCGAGTTAATATCAGCTTATGTGAATTGTATGTTCCACAAGACTCGCCGCCAAACAAAAGGAAGCCTACGAAAACCATTGGCATGAGATGATGGATAGGATTGAAAGTTGGTAGAAATGGAGACGGATTGTTTTATGCCTGGTATAATCCCTAACAGGAGAATTTGTAACAAGGAACGCCCTGCTTGATAATGGGTGATACCCTTAAACGGATTTTATGCGTTTAATTTGTTGATAAGGATCCTACATATAAGGAAGCCATATTGGAAGATAAATTCATTTTAAACAAATACAACCAACTATATTGGGGAAGGTAGTGCCTATGGGTTTCGATTGCCACCTAAGCGCCAAAATTGGTATAAATCCGGATTCCGATGCCTCCGTTGCCAATGGATGGACAGTGAAATAAAAGTGATGTGGGCTATGCAGCAAAAAGTGTCATTATAGAAAGGTTGCATGATGGCAATTTTTGGGCCAGGGATCTAACATTAAATGTATAATTTATGAAAAGCAAGGGTTTGTATAAATGCCTTGAGAGATGACCTGTTACTTGCGCGGAAGCAAAAAGAGACTCATTATGATCTCAAAATTAACATCTGAACTAACTTGGAAAAGGAAAACTATTTTTTGATACCTAGCACAAGCGAATATGAAGTTGCCTATGATTGGGCCAAAATCATCAATTTCCTGAGTGGTTTTACGGCCGGATAGGTCCGGAAAATATACCTTCTGATATTACCAGTCCAAATCCATTAAATTTCAGGGCAATCAACTTATAGATGGTATTGCCATTGAAAATAAAGGATAACAAAAGAATGGTGGTGTATTAGTTTCTTAATTCACCCATATAATAAAAAATCTAAATTGTAATTTTAATGAAATTCCAGTCAATACCGTACCCTAAAGTTAAAAATACCCCAAAGGCTTCGCCTGAATAAAAAGAATTTCTCTCCGCTGCCGCTAAATTGTTTCCTTATTCACTGGATTCCGAAATTTTTCAATCCTTGCAACCAAATTGGGAAGAAGAACGAATTTTGATATGTTTGTATGAATTTGATACCATGGCGGTTATGAGCGCCTATAATCAACATCCGATCACACAATTTGTATCGACTTATTGGCCAAGTACGTAATAAGTTTTTGAATTGGATTACGAAGCAGGATTTATTTTCGTAGGAAAACGAAGCCTTATGTCCCTGGTTTGAGGCTCGGTTCTTTGGACTTGAATGGACCGCCTAATTTCCATTACTTCAAGGCAATCTTCCCAGGTCTCGATTTCTAGTCGCTCCAATACTCCTTAGTGTAAAAAGTCAATGCGGCAATAGCATACGATTGTCCATTTCATAAAGCCTTTTTAAAGATGGCAGTTTTATTTAACGGTCCCAAAGCTATAGACATCAAGGCCGCCCCGCCCGATCTGTTTTTTTTTCCAAGCAATCCCAAATGCCATTTCATCATCAAGGCCCCTCTAGCGAATGATAATAATAGCGGTCTCTTCAATCAAAAAAACTCCTTGGCACCAATAAAGATGCCTCTGTCCTTAATTTAAACAGTATCATGTAAATAAAATCACTTTCTTTGATCTTTCTAACAGGTTGTCATTTTTCTAATCGCACGTTGGCAATTTCTCCTTATTTACTGGCATAACCAATAACCTTGCCCTAAAACCAAGCGGCAATTCGGCCATAACTGGGTCCCACATTTGCCACAAACCATTAGCCCCAGCTATTTTTCGGCAATATCAAGTCCCAAATCATTCCTTGGCTCGCATATCCAACTTTATTGTCATTTGTTTTGTAATTGGCAAATTTTTTGCCAGATGAGCAATTAGCAAAACTGTGCAAAGGCTCTTAAGCAACCGTCTCTTCCGCGTATTCTGGAATATTGACAACCAGAGCGAAGAGCGTCTGTTCTATGGTGGTCAGCAGGTTGATATCAATGTCATCAATTCCTACTTCGTAATGTTATCAACTTGCTTTGAGCTTTTTGCCGAATTCAATCTATTTTACGGTAATGTAGGGTGTAGCACGTTAATGAGTGATATCGACAATCCGGTGACTTTGCTTTAGCCAGTTATAGTCGTTTCCGATACGGCAGTCCGGAATAAAACTAAATGGGTGGCCTTGTTCCTTAAGGGTTTTGGTTAGCAAGTGGAGTTTTTCTAGCTCCGATGATTCGGTCCGCTGATACTATTGTTGCGCATGTGATGGTGAAAATCCGTAATGATGTGGGGTTTGTTATAAATAGGGAAGTTTCTAGGCTTGTAGATACTTACCTGTCTTAATCAATATAGTAGATAAGAGAATGGTAATTAGGATATTAAATTATAGTTATTGGTCAGAATGCTTTATTTCCTTCAAACGAACGTACTGTTTTAGTACTCCAATATTTTCTATTTGGAATTTGGTCTTTAAACAAAATCATGGTAATCCTCTAGGCTTTTTTTGTATGATTTTAAGATAAAACTACTGCCCCTGCTAAATGGTACACTCATGAACCCTCTTCTCCTAATACTGAAACCTGTGCCTTCAATTTCTCTATGAAGGCTTCATTGTGATATCGCATGGACTACTTGGCAATATTAACGGTGATAGACCGTCCTATTGTTTTTGATCTTCAGAATGGCACAATATTTTTTAAAACCCTTTGTTTCCAACCGACGATTCTTTCGTATACGGGAGAAGGAAGGTTGAGATGCTGGCAATTTCTTTGGTCGTTTTTTTTGATCTTTTTGTAAAAATCCTAGAATATAATTCAGTTTGATCAAGTTGCTCCTAAGTATCTATAAAACTTACTTTACAACAGATTATCTATTTAAGTTAAATATAAAATAATTTAAAGTTCTACAATTAAGTTATAATTACTTAATTATATATGTAATTTACAGATTGAACTTGGTTATTTGTAATTGATAGTAATTAACACTTTTGTTGATAACGAATAGATGAAAAATTATAATGCCAAATCGGTAATCGAGCCAACGGACAATTGGTTCGGTACTGACCAAATGCACTACAAATTGATTTGTGTCGGCAATTAATCGTTCGAATACCATAATCCATCTAATTTTTCATGGTTTATTGAGGTATTGATGCTCTGATAGAAATCAAATTCAAAAGTAGTAACTAAATACATCCATTACGCAAGTGTAAATCATTTGCGCAATTTAAATCATGCCAAGGAGAGCAAATCCTTTGCCACCCTGGATATTGAACATTATAGCATGTTTGTCTTTGCAGAGTTTGTTTGGAGTATCTGAGAATCAGCGAATGGATCAGTGTGTTTTTCAATTCCTATTCCGTTTTTGGAAGATGCCCTGCGGATAATACCTTTCCTAATAATTGCCTACATTCTTAACCCTGCAATCTGTTTATGGATGAAGCAAGGGCCCGCCGGGAGAAAACTGTGCACAATATTATTACCTTGAAATATTGTGATTGATGTAAGGTCCATACGCTATCCGTGGAGTATTGGCTACAATCCATGCCAGCGGTTGGTACTTTTTACCGATTTTACGTCTGTGAATATTTTCACCTAAGGCGGTAATTTGTGATAAGAAGAATTAAGTTGCTTCTTAGAAGTAAGATACTACACTTAACCCATGATTTTTTATGGAGACGCATAAGAGCCACCATAGAAACTCATGGAGCACTAAAGAAAGATTACCTTTTAGAACTGTATAACTGTCCGAAGTAAAGTTTTTCATCCAAGATTATTGGAAGGAACAATCCGTAGATTATTATCCTGATTTTTCAAGTGAAATACGACCCGACTTCAGCAGGTAATTGCATCAACGATGGCCTAATTCATCAACGACACCGAGGCGTTAAAGATGGGATGGAAGCCGAGTTACACTTAAGTTAATTACCCGATACTATATCGAAAAAGCTTAGGAACATTACCGGAACCCGATCCAAAAAATCATTAGGTATCCTTTGTAATTCAATTTGAACGGCATATGTCTGTCAACAATAAAAATAACTGAGAATAATTATTCAACAATAAGAACGATTTACAGAAGAACTTGGAATGCCATAAAGCGGATGTTTATAAAGGAGGAAAGAATTATTACCTACAATCCCCAGGTGCAGAGATCAAAACCACCAATTACTCAGAAGTACTAAATTTTTGTGCCAACAACTATTGGTCTTTCCCGCCATCCGATGTTATTATAAGCGCAAGATCTACGACTCCCATTGGTTATGAATTCGTCCGTTCGTTTATTTGCGTACCAGATTACATAAATGAATTGAGCGCAAGACGCCGAGTTTGGTAATGGAAGATTTATTTTTATATGCAGCCGCCTTCGAATCCATGGTGGACCTTTGAGCCTATTTTGGTGCTGAGGAGCTATTATTTCCGAATCACTTAACCACTAGCCTCCATCATAGACGGTATTAGGCCCCTGTGTAAAGCAAAACGTTTTAGTTTTGAACATAATTCCATGCCGGACCTTGATACAACAATTCAAAAGCAAAGTTCCGAAGAAAATTAATTGTGAACCCTGATGTTCCTTCCAATGGACGGAACCATCGCCAATTGATAAAATCTGTGATTTGCGGATAAATATGATCCATGGTTAATGATTACGAATGTCACTCACAGTTCTTGGGTTCCACAGCCGCGACCCATGATAATAAAATTAATTGAATAATCATATATTACAGGACTTATGCAAAGCTCTGGAAGGCGCATCCGCGGATTTACGCAGCGAGAACGGAAAATTGTGGACATGCTAAGTACAGCGCGCTCAGACCCTATCGTTTCAATACATGGACCTTTCAATAGTAGGGGCTTCCATAAAGGTTTATTGGAACTAATTGCTTCTTCACCGCACTGCGTGATAAGTGGAGGAGAACACGATATATTTTCGAGAAGCGATACCGCAGCAGGTTTGATATATTCCGGGAGAATCACCCAAATATTCCCGTAATTCTTATGAAGCTCCCTTGGCCCAAGAGTTTTTTTGCCCTTCCAAATTGTTGATGAACAGGAATATCATGTAATTGGATTTTTTCTACCTGTCGTGCATCAAGCAAGCCAGAATTAGGGTTCAATGTCGGCCGCCCACGACCGGTCACCATTTTGGAAAAACGTTGCAAAGCATTTACCAAAGTAGAAGGCGCTCAAGGTAATTAACCCTATGCCTAATAGTTGGAAAAGGGTAACTGCTGTCCAAACTTTGGGTCCAATCTTAAAAAAAGTATGGTGCACTGAAAATAAACTAACATAACCACATTTGCTTTAGTCTTTTGTTATTTTTGCCATCGCCCAAAAAACGAAACCAGGCCGAAAAACGAAGGTACTGCTCCTTTGTTTCCGAGACCCAGCTGTAAGCGAAGGCTTAGTTTGATCGCCCCTTGCCTAGTAAGCGCAATCTATCTCCCACAGGCCGCACTGCCAGGCCGCTTTCACTTGGGTAAATAGCCAATGAACGGCTTTCCATTAGCCCAAAGTGGAAAACCACTTGATTAAATTTTGAGTTGGGCCCCTTGTTGAAATCGTAAATTTTTATTAATGATAAGCGTGTAATAATACAAAAACCACTCCGCAACTGACCAGGAACTGAAATTTAACATAGCGCCATAATATGATATATAAAACACTAGATTAAATGCAAACGCGGAAATATATTCAGTCTTTTTTGGTAATGGCCAAAGAAACCTGTAAGGATTGGCTATATAGCCATAGTCTCAATTATATTTCGTCATTTTAAATTATTAGGTCCTTTCTCTGTAAATCCTTTGGTTCACTTCATTCTATTTTAAAAATTCCTTCTCTAAAAAATTAAAGGACTGTCGCTAGTATCCATTACGGTCTGGTCTTCCTGCTGTCCAATATTTCTCAAAACTGTAATTGTTTATAGCTTTTCTGTAAAGTAAATCTGTTTTTCTTTTATCCCGTAGTCTTCTTGCTCCACATGTCGTTTTTTCATTTTATTAAAAATTTTCACCACGGCGATTGAAAACTGTAATTTTTCCGATATTTCGGTGATGGCATGGTCCTCGTTTCTTGCAAAAGCAATAAAGATCAATTTCCAATTTGGTTCAATATCCAGTCCTTCAGTTTTGTACAATCCTTAGTACTATAGAGAGGGATCACTTTATCTCTTTGAAGCCTACTGGTAGTTCCACAAATTCCATTTCCCGTTAAAAAGTCTTCACTTATTGTTATTTAAAGTAAACTGTTAGCAAATGTAATATTTTCCGTAACCTAGTTACATAAATTAATCAATTTGGAAAATAATTAATTTTTCATTGATACCGCCACATATAAAAAAATTGATAAAGTAAATTATGAAAGACATAGCCGCCTGCATAATAAGCTATTTATTTTGAGCAATTTCAACAAAGTCCCCTATCGTAAAAATGCCCAGTCAATCCTTAAAGGTCTTCCAATAGGATAAATTTCCATTATGTGTATATCTCCGATTTCTTAACCTAGTACCGAACGGACCAAGCAGCACCAAGAAAACAGCCCAAGTACGGCCCCTACGGCCGCGACCTTCACCTGTGGTATAACCAAATACCCAATCCCATCTGGATCTCGAAGCCGCCACAACAATCTGGCCAATACCACTGCACCTGAAAGAGTCCAATAGTTACATTAACTTTCCTGCGGTCCCTTTTGGTTTTGAATTTAAATCAACTCTCGGGGCGGAAAACGAGCTCACTTTTCTTTATTCCCTTTTAATTGCAAACGGAGTCCGATAGTCAAGATTTTCCTTACCAATTTTTTCTAATTAAAATCAATATCCCGAACAAATTCCACATTGTTACTCTTTGTTGCCCATATAGATGTAACCAATAAAAATGCTAGATTATGCAAAAATATTTTTCATGATGTATATCTAAAAGTGAAGGGGTATTTATTGGACCATTGTCGAATAAATGATATCTTAGTTAGTGTATAAATCTCCTGATAACTTGTGTTTTACACCTATATTAATCCTAATATTAAAATAAGGGAACTGATTAACAAGGCACATTCATTTATTTAGAAATTCTAGATTGCGTTTCAAAATAGTGCCCTTCTAGGTCTATGAAATACACATCCAACCTCCGAAAAATGAAGTGGTATACAAGCTTACTTTGCTCAGTTTGATCCATACAATTGGTTATTGTTTTCGGAAAGTGTAACAATATTCCCAATAGCCTTATTAATTGAAATAACAGCTTTTAATCCCTTAAAAAAGATTGAAGTTACGCTACGCGGGTTTGAATATTAGGGAGAATTTGATTAACTTTCCCAAATTAATAAAGAACCATCCATGTATAAAAAAACTACACAGCCCGTAATTTGGCCGATCGCTTCCTCTTTGGATTATCAACCTCCTTATTGCACAAAACAACCAACCACTCACAAGACCATAACGCATCATTCAACATGAAAATAATCTATAAGCCGATCACCAGCATGCCCAATGCTCAGATAAATGCCTTCAAGCAAAACTGGTTACAGGCCAGGGCGATTTTATATTTCAATGGAACCAGGATTAACGGCAGCTTTTCCAGAAGAGGCACACGAATTTGAACCGGAATCCGCACGCCGCATCATTCACTGAAGTCCAACACAGGAATATATAAATACCGGAATTCCGGGTACGGACTGTGTTCCTTAGCCCTGATCTACAAAGTGCTACTTTGGGCCACGATCAGCGCTTAAAGGATAAATTCATGGTATTGTATTCTTTTACTTCACAAAGGTCAAAAATATCTTCGCGTAGCACATGAAAGAGAAAAGAGTACTTGAATGACTTTGATGCACTATTGTAATAAAAATTTTGAAAGCCTCAGGCACTGAATTTAAGAATTTGCCCCTGCCCAATGAGTTCTTTGCATCCAAGGACAGCATTTGGGTAAACCGATGTAACTTATCTGAAATCCACACCCTGTATGGTAGCGCATGGGTATTCTGCTGATTTTGTTAGACAAAAAAGAAAAAGGTGTGTTTGACTGGGGGAACTTGCATGGGTTTGAAAAGAACAATCCTGTCCATTTCAAACCGCAGCATGGAAATTTAATGCCTCACAAAACAGCATATCCTAAAAAGTGCCAATAGGCTGCAAGGACATCGTAAATTTACCAAGAAGGTAAGTTTGGAAAACTTTTAATGATATACCCTGAAGGCAGTTACTAGTTTGTCTGTTGGAATCTTCACGGAATACATACTTCCTAAATGCATGCACCGCACAATTCGCGAAAACAATCGCTCCTCTTAAATGTCATACAGAAAAATTTGGTGGTCGAAGACATCAACCCTGGGGTTTGACATCTGTCTTGACAATAATTCACCAGTTTGGCCACACTTTTTGTTGACTAAAAAAACGGAACAAAACAAGCCACACTTTACCTACTGTTCATGGTTCACACACACACCGCGCACTTTGCTGTTTTAAAAAAATGGAAAAAAATAAAAGGCAAGCCCTCCTTGTTTTAAAGGAGGCGAAACCTAATTTTTGCTGTACTACTTTATAGGGGTCAGATACAACTCACTCAGCGATAAGCCACATGCCATGATCACCTGTAATAGATAGGTCCCTGGGCTTACACATCGAACATGCCCCAACGGTAGACCCCAAACGCTGGTGTCAATTTATTTTTTTTGCCTAAAAGATCACGGTCACTCACCCAATACTACGTGATACAAATGACGCCATTCACCTGCGGTTTTTCGGCTGCCATACTTAGGGGAATGCGACTGTATATGCCCATATTATGGAATCCAATTCTTGCCATAAGCAGTCACACTACTGAAATCTCAATAAAGTCCACGAAGTAAACCCCCTTTAATTCTTCGGGTACGTTGACCTCCACTTAGGTTGAAGTCGTTAAATCTTGTAGCTCTCGAAATTCCTAAAATGTGCTACCCATCTTCGGGGTTGCACCCGGGTCGTTCATCACGTGCCCCTCCACGACCTTAAACATTGGCCTTTCTTCTGGGAATCATCACTTCCAGCCACTAAAATCCCTTCCATTGAACAAATTTGATCCGGTTGTCAATAAGTTACTTTGGATAAGTCTGGCTATTGGCATGGCAGACAGTCCGGTAAAATTTTTACGGACACCCGTTTCATCACTATGGTCCAATCATGGACCCTTCAAGGCAATCTCCCACTTTTTTGACCTCTAAGGTATAGTTCCGGGTATGCTGTCGATCGAACTCCTTCTTTTAACCTGAATTGTACGGGTAACCCACTCCACGGTATTTCGTCAACTAGGTAAACTTGGACACGAACTAACACTACCGCTGACCACAATGTTCGAACATCACAAACCTTGTCCTCATTACGTTAAAGCCACCCTGCACCTCCCTTACATATTCTCCCACATACCCATAAAGGGGGTGCGCCAAAAGTGTAGTTCGGTACTAATTTGCAAAGCTGTTACAGACAATAAACAATATTATTACTTGAAGAAAGTGTCCGTTTCATTGCAGCGTCTACTCGAGCTATCTACTGCTTTTACGCGCCAATTATTATCCTTTAATATAAAATATTTTAGACCCCATACCACAAAGTTTCAATTTCATCCAGTGTTTTAAATTAAATCAAAACTAGATTGCAAACCCCTCACATTGATCCCACAATTTGAATTGCTTTGGTATTTATATCCATTTACAGAATAGGCAACTTAAACATACTCAATACTTCCTTACTCATAATGAATTCTTACAAAAACCATATCAATGTTGCCCAGGAAAGGTTATCTAGTTCGCTCAATTTTCATTCCGGCTGCTTTCATGTCCTTCACCGCTTGCATTCCGTCATTTTAATGCAATTGTTTTATGGGTCACATTACATCTTCACGCCTTTAATTCGATCAACAAACACAACACACAGCTTCCATTTCCCGCAATCCGTTTTTTATGGAAGCCACGAATCTAAGGATAATTAAACTCTGATAACTCTAACTAGGAGCACCTTATCTACCGAATTTCTCGTAAGGTTGACATTTTTTCGCTTCCCCTTTATGACCGACACATCTTAATTCCGCTCTTCTTCCTTTCGCTGACTGCTTTCTCCATATAGACCCTCACTTGATATCAACAGCTAGATAAGCCCCCCTGCCCTCGCCATAAACATCTGAAAGACGGTAACCCGGTCCCGCGCCAAATGTCCCTAATAATATCCTCCGGATTATGTCATATCTGTAATAATTGTAGTGGGTTTCCTCTCCTCACGATCAGGGCGATTCTACCACTTGATGCCTGAACCCCATAACAGGGCAATTTCCCTGCCCATGATCCCATTTGCTCAATACCATATGTCCATTTTAAAGGTGTAAATAGCTTTTTGGGTACCGATTCACTCAACTAATCGCTCTACCAGTAATAAACCAAAAGCAAGAATAAAACTTGAGGCTACCTTTTTTCATATTCAACTGAGTTAGTTTTAAAATATAAGTTATGCATGGTCAAATGCCACTTGGTTGTACAACTTTCCTTTCTACCTATTGTCAAGGTTTACACAACCACGACGCACACACGGAATTCCACGTTGGATTAAAAAATGATCGTTGGGGTTTTTACGGTGGACATTTAAATCACCCCTATTTATAGTCTTCATTGTCTTCGTTTGGTCAATTATGATTCAGCCTAACGAATAAAATAGCAACCTAGCCTCATACCTTTTCTTGATTAGAATTATCTATTATTTTTTTAATATGTTGCGTGCCTACCCAGACACTCCACATCCCTCCGGAATAATCATCTGAAATTTACATCATAGGAACAAAATTCATTCAGAAATTGTGAATATCTATTTTGCCATGGAGTATATTTTCTAAGACCTATTTGGCAATCCTTAAAAAAAATTAGAATATGATCAACGACTCACACAACACACAACAGGTGAATATACGAAAAATACATCGAAACTGAAACAAAAGTAAACTACAGAAGTTATTTTGTTGGATGCGATATTCGTATACCGAACGAGAGCCAAAAATAAATGAGGAATGCCGCTTAACCACTGAGAAATCTTGATTAAGAATAAAGTCGCCAATTTCTCTGATTAAATCCTTTCCAAAAATTCGGATAGGATGTTTAAGTCGAAAGTGGCGCTAATTCATTCGATGAAAAATGTAAGAAATGAAAAACCAATTTAAGTCTTGGTACAGGCAATGATGTAAAAGAAGCATATGGATAATACCATTCAGGCTATGAAAGGTACATGGGCGATACACATTCCTGTTTTTCGATCCCCAATAATGGATTGTTTCTCCTTATTCTTTTCACGAGAAGAAGAAGACATGCAGAATTGGATAAAGTATGCCTTAAAGTCTTCAAAGTTCTTTGGAACCTAATGAATCGGAAGAGGAAATTGGATACGTAGAGAGCAGGTAGCTGTCCCGCCAAGTATAACGAGAGGTTAGAATAGCCCATACATTGCTAAATAAAACATAAATGAGTCTATTAGGCCTCTTTAAATGTTTAATTGGCCACCCTGACATTCAATAATATGGAGTGAAGGGACATTGCCACCCCCTTCTTAGCTAATTATCCGCATCCCCAATTGTTGCTGTCAATATGGTCAACAACCGAAGGTAATCTTTGTAGAACGACCCAATAATCAACCTGCACCCCCCTCATCAACGTTTAATCTCATAGTTGTGGTAACCTAGATCAATAGCTTCAATATACTGATCCCATAACCATCCACCTTTGATCTTTGTTTCGCTCCAGGAGCTCTTCATTGTCGCGTAAACAACCATCCAAGCCCCCTCTCTTCTCTGTATGCCAAAAATGCAACCAAAGTCTCCCTGTTTCTTATATTGAGTGCGGGGAGGGTTCCCATTACCTTCCTGCAAATCACCAATTCTAGAAGGATGCCCAAGAGACACCACATCTGAAAGTATATGCTCCACGCCCATTTTCTCAACCTCTCGAATTCATCAATCAACTTACCGGGTTATCTCTACACTGAACGGTCTGGACATCACGCACGCCTTGATTGGATGAGGATTTTGGGGATCGTCTTCTTCCAATTTTATTTTTACAGAAAGATCGACCTTCCTTTCATCAAAGTGTACAACCCAGCCCACGAACTAAAAAGTCCTTCCTCTCCGTCAAGGGTAACGAATACAAAAAAGGCGGTCCCTGTTCCAAATTTTCCTTTCCACGAACAGACATAAATATAAATTCATCCTTTCCTTCCACACATAATCTTCTTGATTAACTCGGTTTTCAGACAAGGTAAATGTTTTTTAATTCGTGCCACTCAGGATATCAATCGACCAAAACGATAGGGAGCACACACACCCTACCTGCATCATAGAAAAAGAAGAATGCCTCTCCCATCATGGCGCCATGTAAGGAAGTTTCCCACAATGCGCATAGAAAACCCTGTGGTGCGAAAAGTCTATAGCCTTTTCCAATGTTTTTAGTTCCGTTCCTTACCAATCCCCGACATAACCAACTGGGTCATACCTTCAACCTTGCAGTCGCCTCACTACCTCGGCCAGCCATACTTACCCTGATTGCCTCCAATTGTGTGATTGTCTTAAAATAAGTCAAATCTCCATGAGTACATCGACGACATGTTCACCCATTCAGCAACCAATGCCCCCTTAATTGGCCGGCCATCAAAGAATTGGTTTTCTTCTTGTAAACAACATATGTTCAGCAATTTTCTACCTTAAGATAGTTCTGTTTCATTTAAACTAACTTGTTTGTGCCTTGAATTTAAAATGCAATAATAAACAGAAATAAAAACATTTTATACTTGCTATTTAGAGTTGAAATAGTTTTTTTCCATCATACTTTACTTCTGAATTAAAAACTAGCCAATTAAGTATCATACGTTAGCATTAGGTTTGATAATCAATTTATTCAATTAAAAAATTACTCTTTACTTCCTTTAATTATAAAAATCAGCTTCTAGTTTGCCAGGGTTTTCAACGCGCAAATCCAGGTTGCTGTTGAGTTCCCATTTAAGAACATATCTAAGGTTTTGTCATTTGCAGCCAATGTCTCACTGGTTTTGACCAATAAACCAGAAAATCTCCTTCAATTTCAGATTTCAGTCAAAATGGTTTCAGTTTCATACCTTCCCCAATATTTCAAAATCATCGTTAAGCAAATAGTTCCCGTTCGTATTGGTATGTCCAATAATCAACTTCCGTAATAACCATCTTTTTCTTTTATTAAAATTCTTTGAAACGAAATTACCATAATACTATCCGCGTCCTGAAAACCCCAGCGATAAATCCCAATTGTCAACGCTTATGAAATCCATTTATATACATTATGTGAGCAGCGATATCTGAAGTTCCAACAGAATCATATTATGATATACAATACCGGCTTTGTTATTTTTATCTAAACCATGAGTTTAGCTGGCCAAATTAATAAATTCTCCTTTACAGGAACATTGGATCAACAATCAATAATCCTATATCCAATGCAAGGTAGTTAATTTTCCGCCAAAAGCATCAAACCAGTTTTCCAAAATCCGGGCCCTCATGTACGTTATATCAAATTCGTCTACCACTCAGACGCTAAATCTCCCAAACCCCCAATAAACCATATACCACTCGTCATTCAAAACAGTTGGTTGTGTTGGTATGCATTCATCCACCCT
>Ga0163217_1098375_pt1 | contig 19003 bp, 19 predicted proteins | sample SynspAceP_FD_185933 | JGI IMG/M metagenome (GOLD analysis project Ga0163217, IMG submission 185933) | Saline lake microbial communities from Ace Lake in Antarctica - Synechococcus sp. Ace-P (PacBio error correction) | ecosystem: Environmental > Aquatic > Non-marine Saline and Alkaline > Saline ...
CCAAAAAGGGGAAGGGAAAAAAGGGGCGGAAAAATTTGGGGGGTCCCCGAAAATAGGGGCCCCGTTCCCCCCCCCAGGAAAGCCCCCTGCCTGCCCTTTTCCCAAGGCCGTGGGTAAAGTTTTTTTCCTGGGCCAAAAATTTTGGGCCCCTGCCCCTCAACGGCCCCCCAAAAAAACGGGCAATTTTGGTTTACCTCGCCGGTTATTTCGAAGCTGCCCCGTAAGGTCCAGAACCGCCGTCGGTTTGTAAAAAGTTTTGCCCACCCTGGCGTGTTGGACGAAATTGGGAAAATATGCCGCCCAATATTTGTTCGCAGCCCCCCATAACCGGGGGTCATTGGTGCCTCCGTACGAACCTTCCGATGTAGCCCGACGTCAAGCCGACGATCAATGTCGATAAAAAGCGCTGGTATGCCGCCCTGTTGACGTTGCTGGGTACCCCCGTCGATCAAGGTCCTTGAATGCCATTGATAAATAGCCTTCGGCCCGTTGAACGCGCGGAAGGTCGGCTTTTGCCCGATCCACCGCAACCTTGCCGGGTTTCGTGTCCAACTGGATGCCGGGCATCTGGCCGACAACTCCGCTGTTTTCAATGACGTTCTTTGTCCTCGACCATATCGCCCACCCAGCACGTCGACCCGCAGGTCAGGATGCTGCTCGCGGGTAGCGGGCGAAACTGACCTGGAGTGACATAAGAACCCATCGGCCCAGAGTGAACGGGTGAGCTGCCGGTTTGTGCGACCATGAGTTGACGAAAGAGAAGCGCTGATTTGCACTAGTGAATGTGGATCTGCCTTTCATGGGTAAACTGAACGCCCCTTGAGCTGGACATAAATAGAAACGGTCAGCTTCTCCGCGACTTGGACGGACACCGGGACCATACTGATCGTAAGGAATTAAATGCCTGTAGCAATTGTTATATCATAACTATGTTTAAGGGCAAGGATTTTCGAGCCGTTGAAGTCGAAATGATGAGATTATACGGGATGGAGGGATTCGCCGGAATTTGCAACGTTTGGACTACAGCGGGTCTACTAAACCGGACACCGACATGGGTGGTAAATTTAGCCGCCCCACCGCCATAGCTGAGGTGTTTTCATGAGAAAAGACCAATGTCGTACCGAAGCGCCCTGCCTCAGAAACCAACACATAGCTGCGTGGCGTACTCTACAATAACCGCCTGTGCCGGCCATGGTCTGTGGGCCGAAAGCGCGGTTGAAGCTCGGGGAAAATCCAGTTCACGAACCACTATCAGGCAGGCCCGGTATCTGCCGCGATTTCTGCTTGGGCATCGGATGAGCTTCAGATCATTCCAGCCTGGATAGTTGCTCGTGGCTGTGCGCAAGCCAAGGCCCTGTATAACACCTTGAAGTCGCGAACGTGGTGGGATCTCGCTCTGAGTCAGCAGATAATGCAGGGGCTCGAGCACACTCCTGCTTTGATCCCGGCCTGCTTGAATGTCGGTGCCGAGCTTTCAGCGCCAACCTCAATTCGGTTTCTGAGAGTGTGCACGCTGATCATTTCCTTCCATGTACTTCAATTGGTCAAGCAGACATCGAGCAATGAACTTCGAATAAACTCACAACAAAGCTTTCAGAACCTGGCCCGGCCAGTCTAGATCAGCCACGACGCGTCTGGGCTTGTCTGCGCCTGCTGAGCCGCTGGTATACTCCACCCTGCCTTTTTGCCAAGCGCCACGGGACAGCGAACACAGAGGGGCAACTCATTTCCCAGGTGTGCGCTGCAGTGAGTAAGATGCGCACACCCGGCCATGTACCATCCGGCAAAGGGTGACGAATGCCATGCGGTGGTGGTAAAAAGCCATGGCGCAGACCGATGCGAGTACGTTGATCCGTGCGTGGCCATACCCGATCCTTCATACGTATCATCAATCGCGGACAAGAGTCAGGGGCCGCGCGTGTGCCCTACCCACCCTGAAATAATCCTGCCACACTCAAAGAGGCGCATTTGCCGGCTGCAGAAAGCTATCCATCCTCGTAGCTGTCGCTCATCTTCCCTGCGTTCTGAACAGCGTTCATGCAAAGCGTTCTAGCCAATTTCAGGGGAAAACATATCGCGGCCACCTGATCTCCGCCTTTCGCTGCAATAATGAAGAGCTCAAGCCCCTGATTGGGCATGCATTGTGCCCTCAACTGAGAGTTGTTTCAACTCTTTGCACTTTTGCGCCGGCTGCCCTTCTGCCAAGGGTTCCGCGGCTCGGTATGGCTGACGACTCGATGAGGTTCGTATAGTACGTTTGGTTCAACTCGCAGCAGTCCGGCCCAGCCGCTCGGGTGGTTGCCTGGGGCCAGAAACAGAGGAATTGTGGAGCGCGGCGAGAAAAGGGCAGCTGTTCTGCGGATGCAGTAAAGAGGGTGGATAGCGCCCCTCGCCAGGCAAAGAGGCTCCAACCAATGAACCCCTCATCAATCCGTCAATCCTGCTTCCATAGTCCCTCTCTTACTCTATGCGTTGCCGCAAATTATTTGCGCATCCAATTGCGCACCTTATAATTCGTTGAGAGCTAATCATTAGCAGGGTTTAACAGGACATAATTAGCAATTGGTTGAAAGTTAAAAATTGCGGCATTAAAATTGCGCAATTGCAAATGGCCCAGGGTAAGGGCTCCTCATTGATCCTGCAGACTAAATTTCTTGAGCGACCGCCCCAGACTTAATTGGTGAACCAGCCATAGCCTCCTGAGACAGCGCAGCCGTTTCTAGCAAGCATCCGGCCGACAACTGATATTGCCCGGGCGTTTAGGGGAATCGGGGTCAGAGTGAAAATAAAAGGCTAATAACAGTTTCTTAGGCAAGGCTTTTCGGAAGGTTGATGCGGGGTGATTGGGTTTGTTATGTTGTAAATAGTGGAAGGCCTGGGGGTGGAGTCCTGTAAAGGAGTTTCAGAATAAATGCTGGTGCGTTTGAGCGGAGGCCTGGGATTGGCTGCGAAAATCGCTTTGGCGATTCTGGGGCTTTGCCCAGTCGACATGGCGCTCTCGCCCAAAAATCGCTGCGCGCGATTGTCCGAACGTTGGTTCTCGTCTGCAATCCGGTACACCGGTCAATAAAAAAGCCCAGCAATGCTGGGCTTTTTTATTTGAATTGGCGCACCCGACTGGATTCGAACCTAGTGCCCCCCTGCCTTCGGAGGGCAAAATTAATTGGCGTCTATAGCGTAGTTGTCAACAATGATGTCCGGTAAACTCATGCTGCACATCTTTCACTTTTCCGTTACCTCCTCATGGCAGTGGGTCCGGGTTAAGCCAGACACTATCAAATAGGTCTCCAGTTGCAAGTGTCGGAGCGCTTTCTCCAGCGCAGCCCGAGGAATTGGCCCTGTTTTGGCGCTTCATATACGCGGCGCTGCGGCTAGCCATTAGAATATCCCGGTCCAGACCAGCAAATGACGCTGCTCCGTGTAAGAAACGGATCCCGCTGTGCCGGTGCTCCTGTTATATCGCAGTTTCACGAAGCGGTTGCACCCCAGGCACGGGCCTGGGCCGATGTCCGCGAAGCCGCTTTGCAGGGTCGGTAGTTGTCAACAATGATGTCCGGAACTCATGCTGCACATCTTTCCTTTTCGCCGTTTTACCTCCTCATGCAGGTTGTCCGGTAAGCAGACACTATCAAATAGGTTCTCCAGTTGCGTTCGGACTCTTTCTCCAGCGAGCGGATTGGCCTGTTTGGCGGCTTCAAATATAGCGGCGCGCGGCCTAGCCAGATATCCCGGTCCAGACCAGCATGACGCTGCTACCGTGTAACGAGCGGATCCCGCTGTCCGGTGCCGCTGTTTAGCCATGTCCCGGCCGCGCGCGTCAATATAAAGCCACGCCCTGATGATCGAGCTATGTGAGCATCGGTGGCCATCAACCACCTGGGATTTAGCAACGGTAACCTCAAGGTAATCTGCGCCCTTGTCGGCGTAATATCGGAAAAGTTTCAGACGCAACGGTCCGCGCGGAGAGTGGAGTACGCACGCATTCGCGTCCATAACGCCAGGCGTTTTAGGGGTAAATCCAGCGAGCCCCTCGACGTTTCTCGCACAATGGTCTGGCCAACCGATAGCGCACTGCTACTATGGCCTGCCCATCAGCGATTTCAGGCCGTACGTGCTGCGTCTGCCGATCAAATATCCACGTGCAATGTAGCGCCCGCCCGGTAAGTCTCTCCGCCAACGACATGGTGCGCCTGGTATCGTTTTTGCTATGTCCTCAATTGCTTTGGTGGTTTTGTTCAATCTGGTCTGCGCGAAGGGCGGTGCCATAAACCTTTGCCCTATGGGCTTTGTGATACCGTTGCGAGCGATGATCGATGCGGTTACGTTCGGTGGTATCCAGAGTTAGCCCAAGCCGGGTACTTGTACTGTCTGATCCAGCTCGCTGCCACCAGCTTTTTCAGCTGTCAGGAAGCCCATGCCGCCACTCTTCCTTGGGCTGAACTGGATAGTTGTTTCAAACATCTCCCAACGGCGCCGGGTTCGGGTTGGCATTGTCGGCGCGCCGCGCCTTTGAGCCGAAATACAATGCGCCTTCCGGACTGTTTTTGATTGAAGCCGATTCGTCTGCTGTCATAACTCCGATGCTTTGTACGGAATAACCCGGGGAGCGCTGTCATGTAACAGCGGGTCTCCTCTCCATGGGGTGGCAGGAATCACCACCCTTCAGCTGAGATCCAGGCCATAGCCCGGTTAGAAATAACCAGAAACTGCCACCACCAAGGTTGTTTTGGCCAACGTAGGACTGGCGGTTCGAGAAACGGGCTTCATACATTTTGATGAGGGCCTCGATTAAGCGGGGTTGCGGTGTTCCGTTTGGAATTTTTTCCTCGAATCAATCCCCATCAGCACCGGCCAAGGTGACAGATAAGCCGCGCCGCTGCCATGGCAATAGTTTTGGTGAAAGCCACGCGGGCCAAACAACCGCCATTCCTGAGCTTCGAGAGTGAAACACCGGATGAATGAAAAGGGTAATGATCAAACAGGAGAAAAACAGCGCAAGCCCAACCTCGACGGCCGCAATCGTGAATCACCTTCGCAGTCGCCCTCGCCTTTCAAGTGAGTCAGGATGCTCTCGGTGCCGCTTTCGATATGTTTGTGGCGCGTTTTCAAACCATGACCGATGGCCCGCATCCACCATCGCCCCAATCGCCAAAATGCGATGCCGCCCAAGGACATGAATGTTGGCGTTGATGCCCGGCGCTGCAATGATGGATAAAAAGCAATTCAGGATGCCGATGGGGCAAGGAAACCAATCGCCACCAGGGATGATCGCAAATGCCACAAGAAAAGCGCACATAACCAGTGCCCACTGATGAATCCTAGAATGAGTTTGGAGCTGAAGGTTTTTGACCGCAACTATCCATCAGCTTGCTGCGTCAAGGTCCGTGACGATTTCGACCCCCTCAGGGAGCTTGCCTAAGCTCATCAGTTGCTCTGGACTGCGGCGAATGTTTCCCGGCGTTCTTGCCGCTACCGCAAGATAACCACCCCTCCCACCACCTCCTATCCTTACAGAAATTGTAATGAAGATTCGCCTGAACATTGGTCAGTTCATGTCGGTCGTATTTCCATGTGGGCGACTCTTGAAGGAGCTTCTCCAGCAACTATGTTTAAACGAATGAAAAACGATTCCGGAGAACGCAATGACTAAATTCCATGTCCAGTCTTGTATCCAGGCAATGTTGGGCATGTGCTCAGGCATGTGAAATTGTGCGCCTTAATCCGCATGCTTGCGTGAGGAAGCAGTGAAAGCGATGGCTCGTTGCAATTGAGCTTGAATCGGGACTGCGCAGATATTTGTTCGCTGGCGGCCGTAATTAATGAGCCGTGATAGTGAGCTGGCCAAGGATTTTGTGCGCTGTGTGCGAAGGTGTGGCCGGGCCTGTGCAGAGGAATCGCGGGAAACATCAGAAATGGAATCAACTGCAGAATGCGCGGAAGCATGCAAGGAAATGTTGCAGAGGAATGCGAGAGGAGCAGCATAAGTCCCTGAACCGCGTCTGCCTGTCCGTTACCACACTCCCAGGGCAGCGGGCCGTTATTTTAACTCCGTTTTTTAGAGGCAATCGAACTCAAAGGTGGTTGCCTCCCGTGGTGAAAGCGCTTGATATTTCCGCCATGTGCTCAAACAATCGATTTGGTGATGGCCAGGCCAAAGCCCGCCCCTTCGCTGCTACGTTGACGGATGCGTCGGGCCTGTAGAAGCGTTCAAAAATACGATCAGGTGCTTCTTCAAGGTGTGGGCACTCCCCGGGAATTCTGTATGCGGAATTAAATTAAACGTTATGGAGTTTATTGGAGGGTCGCTTTACGCTCTGCTCTCTGGGGTATGCCGGATTGCCATTGGAACAGTAAGTTTTTACTCAGGGCCGTCGGATCATAAGTCGGTCGCCAAGTACATGAACGGCTCTCCGGTTTTTTCCAGCGTACCTCCCCTCTTCGCCCAAGCGCTGAAATGTCGAACAGGTTGTTCAGCTTCTGATTGAAAGATCGATTTCGCCAGACCTTCCGGTTTCAGCAGCTGATTATCGCTTTGAGCAGAAAAAGCATGTCACCGACCAATTTTTGGCCATGCGATCATATTCTTCCAGATTTGAATACAACCCTTCCCTGTACTGTCACACTGGCGCGCCTCGTCTTGTCTGCTACCTCAGTCCCTCGTTCGCAAATTGGTAATGGGTGTCCGCAGCTCGGCGCGATGTCGCCGGAAATCCGATTAAACGCCGGAATACATCTTCAAAGCCGGCCAATCATGTCGTTGAGGAATCGTCAACGTCTACACTCAGCGGGGACGGGAGCGCGCTCCAGACGGATTATGCAAGCTGATCGCACCTGATGCGTCCCATCTCCGGCTGATGCGTCGAATAGGGGCGTTGCCTTGGTAAACTGCGAACCAAGGTAGCCCAGAAGCGCTATCCAGCACGCGACCAAGGGTGGACCAATCCGAAGGTAACTACGGAAAGCTGTCCAGATAAGTGAAGATAAAATCGATACCTGTGGGCGACCGCGGAGTCTAAGCCTTGGCGCGTCTCAAAACTGGCCTGAAAATCAATCCACAAGAACCGGCCAAGGAACGTTTCCTGTGGGATCATCCCAGCTCTCACCGTATGAAGTGATGTTCTTCTAACAGGGTGGGCGGTGCGGCGAAGGTTCCAGAATGACCCGTAGTCGAGTAGATTACTGCCCCGCCTATCAGTACTGATGACGGTTACTGGGCGTGTACGGTTGCCGGTCACCAAACGCTAGCGAACGATGGTGTAGCTCGGTCCGGCTGATAAATTTGGCGAGCGTTCGTGAGGGAGATTGCGTCAACGCCTGACTACTGAATTAAAGGCGCGATCTACGTCCCTGTTGGACGAAGGATTAATTGGAATTGAGCCTCAATCATCCAGCCAAAAGTGACAAAACGCGGGTTATCAACAGCACCAATGGAAAAGGTGAGCCGGACGAACCAGAAGGAAAAGGGGCCGTCTTGTCAGGGCTACCTGGGCAGTGTCTCATCAAGGACATAAACCCCCATGCCGCGGATGGTATGAATTACTTGGGTCCAAAATCATCATCGATCTTCGCGCGCAGCCGCCGGATAGCCACAATCGATGACAATTGGTGTCACTGTCAAAATTCATGTCCGCACAACCTGGGAAGCGATCTGAGCCGTGGTAACCACTTCCCCTTGGGGGCCCGCACAACGGAGTTCAAACGCAGGGCGAACCCTTGTTTTTGGTCAGTTGAATCCTCACGCCGTCGCTGTGCGCGACGGCGAGGTATCATCCAGCACACACGTCGGTCAGCCTGAAGTTGATCCCTGAAAACCGGCGCAAGCACCGCGCCGTAACAATTGTACGTAACTCGTGCCAGCCAGCTCCGAAAAAGCAAAGCTTTGACCAAGATAGTCGTCCGCTCCCGAATTCCAGACTCCTTGACCCGGTCTTCTACACTGTCCCCTTGCGGGTGAAAATAAACACAGGCGTGGTGGATCTCCTGGCCTCTCTCAATGACTGCATAATTCGCCCATGCCCATCCACCATCAAGGCAGCATTACATCAAGGACAATCAAGTCATAACGAGCCGTAAGCGCCAGGTGGTGACCACAGAGCCCGGTCCGGCCGAGATCCTAACCTCAAAAGTCCGGATTCCATGAGGCCCCTGCGATCTATAATCCGCCCAGTTTTCAACTTCAATCCTTCTACGATGAGAATCTTCACGTTCCACTCCGGCCTCTAACAGTTCCAGCCAAGGAAAGCCAAGTCCATTTCATTGTCGTCAATATCAATTTTATAAGTCCCCTTGAAAAATCTGCCCACAACATGAACCAGAAAATGACAAAATCTGTAATGTATTGGGGCCGGAAGCCTAGGTTAATATCGGTGAGAAAAGCCGTTGTTCGCATAACATGACTAAAATGAATGCTTGGCGGGAGCAGCCTGGTCATCTTTAACTTAAGCTTATGGCATCATGATTCATGTAATCCTTCCTCCTTTAAGAAACAGCTTAATACGCGGTTGCAAACTGCCCTGCTAATTTGAAAAGGTGCCTTATCCATGGCGCACGATAATTCTGATTCTTCCTCATTGTCATCAATCTGCTCCCTCCAACACGGGCTCAGGGGCTTACAGACCCGTCTGGCGGCATGCAGTAAACGGCAGACTCTGCCCGCCATGTTGAGCAAGCGGGTAAAAACTACTACTTCTGCGCAGCACCAAGTGCATGGATGATTCCCAGCATGACCCCTGAAGTTTCTTCGCCACCAAATCGCCGTCTCCCTCAGAAGCGGCGAGCGGCAAACAATTTATACCTGCCCGAGCACCAGAAATACGACAGGATCATCCCGGCAGCTGCCTAAATGTGGATGCGCTTGAGTCCTTATTGCCCCAGCCTGAAGATGACAATCCCGAACTGGAACATTATTTTATCCGACAGGTTCTGGTGGACATTTGCCTTTTACAGTCATTGTCACCGTGCTTTGTCCATGTTTGGGCTACATGCTTGGCTCGTTCGGAATCGCGACGCAAACGTGGATAAGAGCTTGTACTCGCTTCCCGTGGTGCTTGTGGGCCGACAGCCGCTTCTTCGTACGGGGTGGCAATCAGTGGTCAACCGCAGTCCCTAAACATGGTGACCGCTCAAATCCGGTTTGGGGTACCGGTGCCGCCTTTAGTCTACAGCAGCTGGCACCGTGCTCCCGGTATATTCCAAAACATTCATGTCAAATTACGGCGTGTGGCGGTTATTTTCGAAAGACTGCAGTGTGATCATTTCCTTACGCTCTTTGGTCAGGTTCTGGAACTACTCGCCCGCTCCCCGACTTCCGCTGGCCATCCCGGTCCATTGCTTGGTCTGGCGCCACAGACGGCCCGCCGCATCAAATGCAAGACGGAACCCGAAAAGAGGAATGTACCACTTTGACGCATGGTAAACCGTGAACGGTGACCGTTTGCGCCGTAACGTCCCGTGAAAAGTCCCGGTCGATGCATTGTTGAGGAGGGAGCAAGTTCCCCTCGATGAGTCCAATGTTGACTGGTGAGAATCGTTTACCCGCCATCAGCAAAGCGTCCCGGCGATCAAGGTCTATTAGGCGCAACGGAGTGAACACCACGGTGCTACGTCGGATACGGGCGGAGCGAAAGTCGGCTCGGCCACTGTGAGTCACAGATTGTCCATGTTGTGGGCTCAAAAGCTCAAACGCCTCGGGCGCCAATGGCAGGCGGTGGCTGCCTGGTGGCGGTTTAACTTTGTCTGGCGGTGGTTTCATATCGCATCCCACAATTGTCCGTCTGGGGCTTTTTTATGGCACGCAGCCAGATGGTCCTATGGCCTGATCAATGCTGTCGCTTCTGATCATCGCTTGCCCTTGTGCGCTGGCGGCTTCGCAACGCCCCATGTCCAGTCATGGTTGCTACCGGACGAGGCAACCACAGGTGTTCTGTTTCGTGATGCAGCACAAATAGAGAATCTCGCAAAGTCGATACGCTCATCGTCGACAAGACCGGTACCTTGACAGAAGGTCGACACCCGCAATTTGATCAGGCTCCTTCCGCTGGGGATATGGATACCGATGAAATCTTGCACGCCTGGCTGCCAGTCTCGATCAAGGCAAGCGAGTTCTACCCTCGGAGCTGACGCTAATTCGTCCACGCGGCGCGTGAAAGCGTAATCTGGTGCTAAGGGGGCCCGGTGGATACTTTGCTCGGGTAAGTGCATAGGGGTACGCGGTCAAGGTCGAAGGCAAGAATACCTGCTGCTGGGCATACTGCACTCAATGCAACTGAATAACATCAATGTTGATGGCCTGGCTGATACCGCCGAGGGGCCTCAGACAAGGGGCTGCCAGAGTGTAAAATGTTACCTGGCGTTGGTATCTCTACACTGGTCGGTCTGCTCGCCGTTTCCGATCCGCATCAAGAAGAGCACCCCAGAAGCGTAGCAGGCGCTCAAAGCATCAGCAGGAATCAGGGTCATCAATGCCGCCGGTTGACGGTATCTCAAACGCCAAAGCGTCGCCGCCCCAGTTAGGCCATGATGAAATACAATGGTGAGTGAAGCCCGGCCGATAAAAAACTGGAGCTGGTGGACAAGCTGCAGTCCGAAGGCTGCAATCGTTAGCGATGGCGGGCAGACGGCAAATCATGATGCCCCGGCACTGGCCAGGCGAAATGTCGGTAATTTGCTATCGGAACCGGGGACGGAACGTAGCGGATGAATAGTGTCGCAAGTCACGCTTGGGTAAAAGGAGACCCTGCGGGTATCGTCGATTGCCCGGGATCTGTCAAATCAGACTTCGTTAATATGAAGCATAGAACCTGGGTTTTGCGTTCATTTAATAATGCGCTAAGGCGTTCCGCTGGCCGCTGGCGTTCTGTACCCGTTTGCCGGGCTGCTTCTGCTCACCGATGTTTGGGCAAGGCCTTGGCGATGAGTCTGAGTTCAGCGTCCCGTTGTATTCAACTCACTGGCGGCTTCGCGTCGGTTTAACTGGATACGTCGAGGGGGTAGGCGGAAAAATGGCGAGTCTCTACCTCGCCATTTTTTCCTTCGTTTTCTAAGCTATACGAAAAAGTACCCCCCGTTCGCAACACCCTGCCGTCATATGCTGACGCAGGGTGGTTTGTTTTTCTGCGCGTGTAGAACCTGCAGGTGGCCCAAGGTTACTTTTAATGTAAGCCAGCACTGCAACATATCCTCATCAACCAGAATATCCGGTATGCAGGCATATCGCTTTCCGTAGCCGCGCGGCAGCAGTTACTGCCGGAACCAGGCGCATTTTCTTACCGATATCCACCAGCATGGCGTCCGGTGTGCCACGTATGTCCGGTTTGGGTCAATGGCGGCGCGGTAATCTCCCATTGGGGAGAGCCGCGCGCGCCAGTTTTTCCTGCCCTGCAGCGACTCCCATGAACAGACCGCGCAAATGCGTTACGTAGAATGGACTGACCAAGGCAATGACCAAGATTCTGATCGACAGGATCTAATGAATTCTGGGCCAGAACTCACGTTGTGGCCGTATAAAAGGAAGGCGACGACGCCAATTATCGCAACGGCCGTATCGCTCCTAATATTTTATTTCTTCCAGACATTATGTGGCTCAGATGACTCACCTTGCTACCATCCCAGCCTCGGTAATGGCCTGGAAATATAGGCATGCAAAATCATACCTTGCCCGGCTGAATCAACTGGCGCACACCAAGCCGCCTACCCTTGCCTGGTTGTAGAGTAAATCATGTTCCGGCTGTTCGTGTTCCATACCAGGTGCTGCAGGCATTTTCAGCTGCATGCGCCTTGAGCTTTCTTCTAATTGGAGCCAATCACCATTTATGCGGCACCTGTCCTACGTTCTTGAATAAAAAACGAAACTGTTTCGCCCAGCTTCAACCTGGATATTGCTGGGAGTGAAGCGCATGTGTCATCCATGATGGATGTCAATTCGTCGGGAAACGTTTCGCCGATACGCCGGGCTGACCACCTGTAGAAAGTAGCGTGCGAACATGTCGACATGTCTGTCCCGTGCATTCCCGTGCCATGTCGTGCCCCGAGTGGTCAACTGCTTGCGAATAGCAAAGGCTGGCAGGAGGCTGAATGCGAGAATGGTAAAGTCTTTTTTCAATATTGAATGCTCTCCTAGAGTTAAAATGGCGGGGGGCTGATTGAGCTACCCATTAAAAGCCACTGTCAGAAGCGGAAGACCTCAGGCCGGTGACAAACGGTTTCCTGTCGCTGGAAACTCAACCCGCCGCCCTGGCGTAATCCGCTGGTTTTTACGAATTTGCTGGAACCATTCCCACGCCCGACATAAGGAACGAACTGGCGGTGAATCTCAATTATTTGACACGAGCAAAAACCTGCAGTGCCGTCCGTCATCCGTTGCCGCTCCCCAGCGTTTCATCGTCTTGCCATGGAAATTCCAATCCACGCTTGGCTGGAGGTAGATGCTTCTTGGGTAAGCGTATGTCGTATTCCGCTTCCAGTGCCCAAGGCCGTACGTCCCGTTGGGGCCAACATAGCGGTTGCATCCCACTTCAAACCAGTAACGGGCGCCAAATCACCTTGAAGCCAAATGCCAGCCACTCCCGGTTTCGGCGCGCCCGTTAAGCATGGTCAAAATCGAAAGCCAAAGCTCGTATGCCCAGAATGTTGAAACCGCAATGAACGCCACAGCAGTTGCAGTCCTCGGGCCTCCTGTAGCTTACTGCCAGCCACGTCACCCTGTTCTGGCCTTGACACAGCGGCGGTTTATAGGTGCTGCATAACCAGGCCCTCGCCCTCCCATATGCCGCCCATTCCTCGCCTCGCGCCTTGACGTACTCCAACCGGTTCGAAGTACAAACGGACCGAAGTTATGCATGTCCCGACATGATTTAACGCTTCTGATGGGGGTAGCAGCATATATGACCCGCATGTGGCGCACCATAGCCATCGGAGTAGGCATCGGGATCGCGGGCCCATCGGACGGGGAGCCAGGACCGTCCTTTGCCATCTGCATATCGCCCTCGCCGGTGATCCAATTTCGCCACTGCGTGATCCATACCCGACATATCCATGGAAACCCATGATCCATACCATGACATGTCCATGGCCATGATTCATGCCAAGGCCTCCACCGGGTACGCTGGACTTCGGCGCGGCAGGCATGTGGTCCTGCATGTCCTGCATGTCCTGCATGTTGGGTTTGCCCATAGGGCAAACACGGCAATCACAGCCTCCTGTAGCCATCGCTGCGGCAAGGAGTTTCTTTTTCAAGGGATTGTTTCATGACTCCGGATGCCTGAGCTGTTAAGTGTTGTTTCTCCAATGCCACCACCACTTCACGAAAACATTCCTTTGTCCATAATGTAGCATCAGGTGGCAGTGCCCATGCCATCGCCCCCAGTAGCATCAGCTGTCACGAAGGACTGGATGCGTTTGAGCAGGTTGCACAGGAAATTGTTGTGCGTGTGCCAGAAATTGTCCCGTCAGCGCGATTCAAAGTTCAAACGTCCACATGCCGTGCTAAATGCATGGGGTGCGTCATCATCGGTTCGTGTGTGCCAATGATGACCAGTCTGAACCCGCTGCCGTAATGAAAGCGCACCGGCGTCGATTTACCATACTCCACACCGTCGAACGACAGGTTATAGCGCTCTCATATTTCCGTCAGATGGAGTTCGATCTCACGCTCTGCCCGCGCGGATCATCGGGCCGCCGACGGTGTGCAATTCGCTAGCGTGAGTACACGGCCGCCCATGTATTGCGCAGTGCCGATGCCTGTGGTCGTCAGGTTGGTGCGCGGCTCTCGTAATCTACCCGCATATTCAATACTTGCCGCCGTATTTCTGTCCTGTGCGTGGCGTATCTTCGGTACTGTGGCGCCAGCTGCCGGCCATTTGGCGCCATGATCCATCCCCGCCAATATTTGCCGTGGTTTCATGCCAGCCATAACTGCCATGATCCAATGGCACACCATGACTCTCCCTGCGCAATGCCCCGTCCACCCATGGCACCCATCATGTCTCCCCATGGTGAGCCGCTTCGACTGGGTCATAGCGCAGGCAACTGGCGCCTCTCGAGACCCGGCATGCGTGGCCAGCCGGTACCGCGCGGCGTAACCTGTGCGAAGTCCATGGGCTTGGGCATAATGGTGTAGCGGTCATCTCTTTGGTTTGCCGCATGCCAGAACGTCCGTAAGTTTCCCGGGGCCAAAACCGGAATCATCTATCGGTTACTGGCCTCAACATTTATGCCATCGGCCTTGAACAACGGTTAGCTCAAGACCCGGTATGCGGACATCGTAAAAACGGTATTGGCGGCACCGTTGATGAAGCGCAAGCGGATGCGCTCACCGGCGAAACAGCCCCGTTCCCAGTTGCCTGCGGGGAGTAAAGTGCCGTTCATTAAATAGGTGGTACCGTTTCGTGACAAGTCGCCAGGTCCGTGGGCTCATCCGCATTTCATTCCGCATCTTGCGCTTATCATGGCTGCTTTCAGTCCAATGCGTGAGGGCGTGCCCTGAAAGAAATCCACTGGCGGTAGGCGCTGGTTTGTAGTTGTAGAAATCACCCTGCATTTTGAGCTTCGCCAGTACGCGCATCGGGTCTTTCAATCAGTCCAGTCAGACACTGCACTACATAATCGCGGTCCTGCACGAAATAGGGGTCGTCTTTGAGCGGGATCGAATAAATGATCGCGCCGTAGACCGGTCGCCTCCTGCATTCCAGATGCGAGTGGGTACGCAGTACGTACCGCTTTTGGCCTGCACTTTTGGCACTGGTAGGTGAGGTTTCGCCAGGCTGATACCCTCCCGAAAGCTGATGCCTGGTACGCCATCCATTTTCAAATGGCAGAGATGAATGCCGTGGCCAAATGAATAGAGTGGCTTCCTTCACCGGTTAGTCACTCGCGAATGGTGGATAGGGTATCGCCTTCACGCACGAAGCGGTAATGTTTGGGGCTGTGCAGTGAGCCGTTAATAAGTCGTGGCTGAAATCGGGGCGTTTGCCCGTAAAGTTTGACATAGGCGGACTCACCTATCTCTGATCGAACTGGTACCGCTCAGAATATTTGCCGGTACCGTTTTCGTGCCCAGCAGCTGATAGCAAGCCTGTAAGCGCGCGCCAATGAGAAAGGCTCAGCATAATACACCACCAGGCTGCCAGGCCTTGACAAAAACGGCGGCGAGAAAGGCCCAGGGTTTAAGAACGCGGGAGTTCCAGTTAAGTGTTTGTCCGCAATGAGAATCCTTTATCAGAGTAGTTCGATGACTCAATGAGATTACCGCTGGGACTGGACCATCGGCAGCGGTTACTTGCTCTAGTCAAATCGAGCTGTCAACGCGAGTGATGCCTGCATTACTTTTTTGTAAATCCAAGCGTCAGGAGTACACGGCGCAACTCAAGAGGAATGGCGCTTGTCGAGAGAGCTAATGAATTTTTTCAGGCCGATTGGAAACCCAACTACCCATGAAAGTCGATTTCCTAAGCCTTACCTGATCCAAAAAAGATGATGCCCCGGCGCCAAAAAAGCCCAAAACGTCGAAAGCAAGGCTTTTTATCATCTAAATATTTGGCGGTCAACATTTCAGCTTTTCAGTAGCACCAACATCCCTTGAGACGTGTTTTTTGACCCGCTCATACGGCGAAGTAAATCGCTCCATTTCATGGCAGGAGACACACCAGTCCTGCCCAGAAATCGAGCATGAACGTAACGCCCCTCAGCGCTTTTGATTTGCGAGTCTAAGCTCAGCGAGACCGGCCACTTTTTCAAATTGGCAGCTTCGTTTGAGGCACTCGCCTCGAGGGGTAAATTTTTGCTTCCAAAGCCATCCTCAGCGGTTGCAGATCGGTCCCGACCACCCTGAGAGAACACGCAATTAAACAAGGCCAGCCGTAAACCAAGGCTATGACGCTCAAACCCCTTACCGGAAGCGCCTAAAACCAGAAGGCGTTGTCAGGGTAAAGGGGGGTCCAGTGCCTTTTAAATACATTGCGGAGACAATGAGCAGAGCAGCCATAGTCCCCCATGTGAATCCAGCCGATAGGTATGATCGGTAGAGATCATATAAATAGCAACGGCGTTTTAGCAGAGTTACCCAAAAAAAACAGCTGGACGATAACATCCCGAGCCCGGCTTTTGGTGCAACGCTCCTGCTGTAGTACCAAAGACCCAGCAAGGGGCCCCCATCGCCTATGGCCATCGGAGAAAAGCGCCACCCCGCCAGAGCCACATCGCTGTCTGGCCTAATATACAACAGGCACCAGCCAGCGGGCAGCGACGCAAGGGCCCACAATGAACGCTGATAATGCTCCCATCAGGCCCACGCTGAATCGTCTTTGCCCGCCGTCTGTACGGTTGCGCCACCGCGACAGAGCTTGCCCCTGAAATGAAAGATGGCAATCTGGAGTTGGTAAAAGCCGAACCATGGACAAAGCAAGAAGTCAAAAACACCTGCCAAAACTACCCAGCACAGCACCCCAATGGATTCTGGCAGGGTACGCGGCGCGTCAGCATTCGTTCCGCCAGGACCGCAGCGACCCCGGCCCAGAAGGCGTACGTCATGCCAATCGCCAGACAGGTAAAACGCAGCGAGCAAACCAAAAATGCATGCACCTACACCTTACACGGCAGGGCTGTGCCTGCTTCAGCCTGAAAGATCGGAATCATCGGAGCATGCAGGGGTGTACGCTAGAATTAAGCCAAAACCCGAAAACGGCAGCGAGTCAAGCTGCCCAGGTGTTACCTTGACTGAAACAGCTCACGGACAAAGCGAGCTTTCTGATGTCCAAGGCCTGTGGATTTTGTCGTACTGTTACTTCTGCGGTTTCAAAAGATGTTACTTGAGTTGGGCACATCGAGTGAAACGACAAAGGATTTTTGCTCGGGCGGATAAGCACACGCCTACCGGATCGTTGCAAGATCCCTGGTAGGCGATATCCAGGGTAGCATATCGGAACTCGCCCAGGGAGGAAATGTCGAGCGTGATGGGCACCTGCTATGAGGGCATAATCCCAAAAAGTGAAACGCGCACACGACCAAAAAGAGGTCAATCCTATCAGCTTCGCTGCGGTGGAAGCTCGACATGATCAATGAACCCCATCGGCAAACTACGAAAAATTGAACGCCTAACTTCTGCACGAATAACAGAATAGTAGCCGTCTGTGCGACTATAATGTGGCTATCAACGCGTCAGGACTGCTTGCAGTCAAAGATACCTAAAGGCCTCGTCTGGGTGGCAGCAGCGCAGGGCAGCCTCAGGCGCCGCAATGTCCAGCCTTGAATCGAAACCAAAAAAAGCCGCTGTTACCTGAAATAAGGAGATGGACGAATGTAAGTGTCAGAAAAAACGGGGAAGTTGCGTTCTTGCGCTGAACTGTGCTGGGTCATGGACCACCAGCATTCAGTGATGAGTGATAAAATAATGCGTGTTAAGTTTCCACTTCACAAACCTCCGACAATAAAAACCTGATAGCTGTGACGAGCGGCGTTAGAGTCAGCTCTGGAGTTGAGTTGGCACGTTACCCATCAAAATGTTTTATCATCGTTAACGCTTCGCTGTTCATCCTTAATAGGATCAAAAGAAAATGTAACGTCATCCTTGTTTAATGTTTGTCCGCATGGCACGAATTGCATGCTTTTCAATCAATGAAAATCATCATCAACGGGACAAAAGCAGCAAAGAATTAAGAAAAGGACTCATTCCTAAAAGCCATCTCGCGGCGCTAGGAAAAACCAATAAGCACCAGCAACAAGCGCTGCTAGCCAAATACCGTCTTCAACATCGTTTTTTAATATCGCATTTCTATTTTCTATCCTGACAGGGGATTCTGGCATTGCGTGGGCAGTATCAACATTACCTGTACGCCTGTCAGGAAAATTGCTCTTTCATTACAACTTTGTATCCATGAGAAGGCGTTTCATAATTGGGTATTGCTTTGGGGGAATTACTAAAAAATGGTAATCAAGCCGCTCATCTAATGGTCCAGCAGTCCACCGATATGGTTTTCCATAGAAGTAAATCGACACTTTCCATGCACCGCCCGGAGATTTATATCATGCTCAAAGCTTCCGTACCTATCCTCGTCTCAATTTCATTAAGCCTCTGCCATTGGTTACGGCCCACGCGCACCCATGCCTGATGGTGTTCCGTTTTATAGTGCCAATGAGGTGTACGGCTCCATTAGCGCAAATTTGAGTTTTGCCGTACGCGGGCTGTGAGCACTCAGATATTTCCATCACGCCCCATATGCGTATTCCGGCGGAACGTGACCGGTCCATTCCGGGGATCGTGACCCCCCCGAGAAAAAAAAAATTTTTTGGCAACAACGGGGGGCCCCCCCCCCTTTCCACGCTGGGAAACGGGTTTTGTACTCTGAGCGGTCACGATGGGTCCAATCGAACCGCGTTTTGTGACGTAGGATTTTTGCTCAGTGATTCCCCCTTCAGATTGAGCCGGTGGGCGCCCGTGCAGAGCCGGTCCCAGGATGGCGTCGGCGAGCGTGGCGGAGCCCGATGTGTCCGTGCCTAGTGTTCGGTTGGGTAGCTGGCTGCAATGAGCGTTGAGCGCGGTCCAATGTTTCGGTCTCGATCACCTGTCCATCAGATTCATGTCGTTGCTGGGCATTGACTTTCTGCATGGCCTCCAAGTCCATCGAGGATCAGCCAGATCGGTTTGAGGTATGGCAAGATGTTGTGCGTCTTTGACGCCCTGAATAGTTGCCGGGAAATTGAGGGCCTTTTTTTACTTCTCCGCGTGATAAAACAGTTACGTCGAGTAAACTAACAAGGTCATTTACGACCCATGAAACTGAAGAACACGAGGCATCCTGGTGAGATGAGGCGAGAGGTTTCAAGGCACTTCCTTGTAAACCAACGGCCTTGAAATGTTGATCTTTTCGCTTTTGCTCTGGGGCGTGCGGAGGCTTGCGGATGGCCTCTCCTGACTGAGCATCGGCCAATACTACAAGTTTTATGCGAGGACCCTAGGGTCCTTGGGAGCACTCTTCGCGTTATCCAGATTACGGCTGACTATGTAAAGGCT
>Ga0163217_1107793_pt1 | contig 19002 bp, 16 predicted proteins | sample SynspAceP_FD_185933 | JGI IMG/M metagenome (GOLD analysis project Ga0163217, IMG submission 185933) | Saline lake microbial communities from Ace Lake in Antarctica - Synechococcus sp. Ace-P (PacBio error correction) | ecosystem: Environmental > Aquatic > Non-marine Saline and Alkaline > Saline ...
CCCAGGGAAACTTCCCGTCTTCTTGCATAGCACATGACTCTCACAGATCGACACAGGGAACGCCTCCGCGCTTCGAGCGGCCGGTTGCCAATCCTGCAACATCGGGCGCTACCTCTGGTTCTTATGACAATTTTTTAGCACGACCACTGCGCGGAGGACAGACAGTGTTGCATGAAACGGGAAATGCTGGCAAGGGCCCGCAGCAACCGAGGCCGATGTGGTGGAGTGGTCATCTCTGGGAGATCCGTGTCCACAGCCCACAGTAGAGGGGGAAGTGGCCTCCTTAGCAGAGTCCTTCCCAGGGCAAAGTATTGTCAACAGAAACGATGCCGCGTATGCCGCCCATCACTGGAGAGCTATCTGATTGGTACTCCCAATAACAACCTGGCCAACAAACTGATCCGCCGCAGCCTTTTGGAGACAGCCATGGCGAGCTCAAGACTATGGGCCTCCCCAAGGACCCCCAGCTGAACTTCTGCGAATACATGCTGTGCACGGTGCTGACTTCCAGTTGCGCAGCACTATGCCAGCACCCATCCCAAACGGAGTATCGCTACCTCCCAACGCTTCGCGATTAGTTCCTGTTCAGGCACGGATTCCTGCGTAGTCGAAACGACTGCCCTGATCATCCTTGAAACGTGTATGGAAAGGTTCTGCGGCCTCACTGTTGCAAGACCATGCCAGTCTTCTTCAGTGGGTGGAATTCCGCAGACCGGCGACGTGAACTGTGGCCTCAATAATCTGCTCTGCCGAGTGGCAGCTCTCCTTGGAGAGGAGAGTTTGAAACGGGTGGGTCCTCGTATCCAAGCCTCTACGACTGGACAACGATAGGAACCAGGTCAACGTTTTTCACGCAACTTTTTTGGGAAGGCTAACGGACTCTAATGCCTAGCTTGTCCTTGTGAGATTTTGACCTTGGCGTCACGCTGATCAGCTCCACGTATCGTTTGGTAAGAACGGCTTGTTGATGCCTTGATGATCCCAAAACATCTGGGTTACGTTTTATTACCGTTGAGAGCTAGATTTCTGGCCTTTCTCAGCAAATTCTCCACGGGCAATGAGAATTCTTGCATCTTCGACGAAACCTCCTTTTTTGAGTGATTCCGATGAGCCTTGTCGCCCCAGGCCCCATGCTGTGGATCACAACGAGCTCTATCTGCAAGGAATGATTCTGGCTACATGCAACGGCACCAGTTCCAAGCCTGGGATGACCGGCCTGGCCCAGGTGGAAAGGGTGGCGACGGCGAACACCACAGCTTGTATTTGAGGCGATGGTTAAGCGTATCGAGTGCTGATCTGCGCTACCCAACGCGGATTGTTCGCTCGGGCTCGATCTCAAGATCATGATCAAACCATCCTGCACACCATCCGCTTCACCGAATGCCTTCTGACTCGTTCTGCTGACGACCCAAGCAAAAATCCTGGCACGGCTGGAAACTCCGGCAGGATATCAGGTTTTAGAGCCTCAGCTACGGCCCCTTAAGCCTTGATCGAGTTTCGAACTCAGAGGCCGAAGTTGTTGTGTTGATGCCGTACGGCCGTCGTGCCGCTGAATTCCGGTGTTAAAAGTTCACCTTGTCCAAAACGCACGCACGCACGGTAGCGGAATACCGGGAGGTGTCAACGACGGAGGCCCACAGTGCCGACGTCGTGAACCAGTAAGACTCAGCAGCCGCTTGATGCGCACCTTTCGCCGCGTGAAATGGCCATCGCTGCCTAGATGAGGGTGACTTCCCTTGGGAAACCACCGCGCAGGGGCTTTGGCACCAGGTTCATGTCAGAATGCGTCGCCGCTTCGGGGTCAAGGTCGCCCGGCCCGCGTGGCACGATCGCCTCCCTGCCCGTGGCCCTCGAATGGAGGCACCTGTCCTCAGGCCTCGAATTGCCCGATCCCAACCGGGGACAATCAGCCCCGTCGAGTTCCCTCGCCCCGGCTCGAAGAAGGCCTGGGAGGTCTGTGATCGCTTCGATCTGCAGACCGAAATCTGGCGCCGCCGCATCCTCGGCTCGGTGCGGGATCGGGAAAAGCGCGGTGGCGAAAGGCGGGGCACCGGCTTTCTGCAGTGCTGCGCGAGCGCGAGATCAAGCAAAACTCCAGGGCTATGGCCCTGATCCAGCTGGCTGAATTCCCGCCGAAACCTCGTCGGTGGCGGCCCTGCCTGGAGCAGCCAGCGTCAACTAACTTCTCGAAACGGGCGCTTCCTGGAGACGGCCCAGGCAAAGACCCGAGGTGCAGGCTGAAATGATCAAGCGAGGCGGCCCAACGAGGGCGCAGATCAACGCGCAAACAAGGTTGCGCTCGGCTCAAACCGATGTCACCGCCCCACCAGCAACCCGCTGCCGGAGGAAGATATCGCCAACGCACCCAGGCGAACCTGCTGCATTGCCGCGGAATTGTGCGCCGGCTGGTCAAGGAGCTGCCAAGCACTGCCGAACCCCAGCAGGACGACCTGCGGCGCGCCCTGCGCGAAGGACCGGAGCTGGAGCGGGTCAAGAAGTGACCCATACAGCCCGCTGGCTGAGCAAGGAGCGGCGGAGAGCCGGCGCGGCGGTAAAACGGGCCTTCGATCCAGTCAGGGAGACCTTCACTTTTGAAAAGGCCCTGCAGGAAGCCCAGCGCCTCGATCCCTCGGCCCTGCTGGCCGATGCCGTTGCCAGGCCCAAGCACATACGAGAGCGCCGTGCTCAATACTGCACACCCAGCGCGGGCGCCTGGGCGGCCCTGCAGGAGCGGCTCTGGGTGGAGAGCGGCAGCAGCACCCCACCTGCGCGAGCTGCTCACCCTGTTGCAGAGCCCTCAAGTAGGCTATGCACGCTTGCGGCTGTCACTCGGGGATGCTCCGCCGGTGCAAGCGGGGTGCGGATTCACACTGGTGGATAGAAAGCCCAGACCAGAAGCGTTGAAGCGCCTCCCCTTCCCTGAACGCTTCACTTTGAGCGCGCCCGTTCAACGGGGGATGGCCCCACGTGAATGGCCAGAGATGACCACAAAACTTCCGCAACCTTCTCGGCTAACAGCCCGCGGTGGCCGGGCCACCAAGCGCATTGTGCTCGTCTATCACCCCGCTCGCCGTTCGATGAAAGATCGATGCCGATGGAACCGCGGATTGGGTGGATCAGAAGAGCCCCAACGGCCATCAATCCCACCTCAGGAACCTGTTTCGCAGCCAGCGCTCAGGCAACCTGGGTTGCCTGGCGCCCGCCAAGACGTAAGGGGGCCGTCAGACGAACGACACTGGTCCAGATGGATCCCCCCAAACGACCTTCATGTTGCCGGCGTCTGCCGCTGACCACCAAACAAATATCCACAGCTTCTATCACGTCACGTCGAAGGAATCCTTCTGGCCGGATTCTGCACTCTTCCCAGCCATTTCAGCGTTTGACAATTCCGACTGGTGCATCTTTGAGGAGGTGAATGCCTCTTCGCACAGGGCGGCCTGCCTGGAAGCCGCACCCGGGGGCCCATCGATCTGGATTCAATGATTACAATCTCTGGGCTCGCGCCGCTTACAATCCGCAAGGACGCCCCGATTGTGCGGATCGCCTTTTCCACCACACGCCCTTCCCGTCCACAGACGTCTTCAGCATTCTTCCCTGGCGGCTGATGAAATCCTCGACAGCACTGCTCTGTTGTGATTTAAAGTCGGTTTCCCATTCCCGTTACGCCAACAACTTCGCCCGCTCGCCGTCAGCCTCCGCGCCGTGAAGGGGGGTGGATCCGGTGCGTCGCCGAGAAGTTCCGCCGTAACGGCAGCGCCCTTGGCCGAACCGTTCGTTTGTTCCTTACTGATAGCATGAAAGGCCGGCGGTGCGCATCGTCGCCTCGCCGGTGGGCACCCTCCCCCGAATCAGATCGCCGCATTGCGTCCAGTCCCCCGAGATTCTCGTCCGCCATGGGTCAAGCAGAATCTCGAGCAGCATTCCGAAACCGCAAACTGAATCTACTCTCCGCCTCCCGGGTGGACTTACACCAAGGCAACGAGGAGATGCTTGCCTCGCCTACGAGCGTTTGCCCTGGAGGCCCGACAAGACCCTGGCAACGGCAAGGTGAGCTGTCCTTGGCTCGTGGCGGCTGCCGGTTGCATGGCGCATCTTTCTCACGACACATCCAAGCGGGCCGGTGGAAGCAATCGTCGGCCGCATCAACGGCCGCTTGCCCGCATCCGACTGGACGCTCCGTGTGCGCCTCTCGACCACGCGGAACTTTTCCTACGAAGACTGGTGCTGGTTCGCGAGGCCGATGTTTTGCTGAATCACCCCCTGCGCGACGGCTCCGACCTGGTGGCCACAGGACATAACGTGGCGGGCCCGGCGGGGTCGCGATGGGCGTGCATGGTGCTCAACTTTCGAAATTCCACACGAGCGTCGGTGGAACATGCAGGGGGCGGTAGCTCCGCCAACCCCTAATACAGCGGCGACGCGGCGCAGCGCAGCGGGAGCGATCGGCGGCCGAGGCTCCTGCGCACCATCTGCGCGTGGAGAAGTCCGGTGTGACTACTGGAAAAGCCCAGAGCACAGGCGCGTAAGAGACATGCTGAGTAGAGCGAGCTAGGCTGAGATGAGCCATTCGAATATGCACCTTATGATGCAACCTGATCCTCGAGGGTAACGGTCTCAACAAACTCGGAGTGCGAGCACTGAGGTTCGCGGGCGAGGCAGGTCAACAGCCTGGATGCGCCACTATCGAGCGCGCTCATCTGCAGCCTCGTAGAGCGCAGTCTTCCGCGAAGAGAAGATCAGTGCAGCGAGCAATGGAATCAGTCTCATATCGAGATGCGAGACAGTGTCATCAGACATGATGTCACAGTCATGCGCGGCCTAGCGATAGCGAGTATAATAATCTGGGCTCGATGCATCGCGCAGCCGCTCTCGAGCTGAGATCCGATATCTCGTACGACATCGACCGGAGCCCGAGCAAAGCGAGCAAACTCGAATTCACAGTACGCGAGTGCTCACTGCTTGGCCCATGCCACTCTTGTGTGCGTGTGTGGAGCGCGACTGAGAGAAGACGCGAGCATCGACGAGGAACAGCGAGAGTATACGAGTCGCACGTGTTGAATGTGCTCAAATGACGAGAGACTCTGATCGGGGTTGAGCGATATAAACTGTAGCTGTCCCAACGCCTTTCCGAATCTAAAATATGCCACCCGAGCTACCTGACCGACGATGAGAGAGTGGGCGGCTCAAGAGCACGGTCTCGCAGCTTCTTCAGTAGAGGTCTCCAGCGGTCTCTAGAGCGAGTGAGTATACGTATGGTACGTTCCGTAATCATGACAGCGCGAACAGTTCCTGTGATAATATATACAATTGGATATGAGCGACAAAGAGATCAAGTAATCACTCGTATGGCATGAGGCGATCCACACGCTACTCAGTTGCAGCGCATCACGTGTATAGATGAAGCTGTTCTGGCCCGACAGAATCAATTGTGAGACACGGCCGCAAGATCACCATAAGGCCCAGGTACGCAGTATCGCGACTCTGGGCCTGCTGTGCCTTTTCTACTTCGAGTGAAGTACCACTTGAAGCACAGTCGATTTACAGCTGCGATGACTCCACACTCTTTGTTGAGGGTTGTTTCCTCGATGTCCCCGGCGAGGGTTATCAGTAATTCGAGCGCGTGTAGAGGTCCTGTGCCTCACGCGTCAGCTGAGCCTGCGCGCGCATGCACGCACTATAGTGCCTACACGATGGAGTGCGTCTGCTCTACTATCTCCGGCGCATTCTCGATCGTGTATTGCGCGCCGCAGCACGTCCTGTCGCACGCACGCACCATGCACGAGTTGGTGGAGAGTCGCGTAAAGAGCTGCAATGAGCAGGGCTATTAGTAGCTGCTGTGGAAGAGTGCGCGATCAAGTGCGGAGGCTTAGGTCGCGGAGTAACGCCTTGGCGGCCTCACACCTGTGTGTATCACCTCGAAGATGGCGGCGATCGCTCTTCGGTGCCGGCCAAGTTGAGCGCGCGCGCCGTCGAGCTCGGGCACAAGCGGCATCTGCGCTGCGTATCTCTAGCGCCACCACAAGTGCTCACAGAGTCAGAGACAGGAGACACGCTACACTCTGGCTTTCGTCGACACTCGTGGTTATACGACAGAGACAGAGAGGTATGTGAGAGCGCCCTTCGAGCGTCGGAGTTCTGGATCTGAGATGCCCGACGAGAAGAGATGAGCTGAGAAATGGCAGGCGACGTGCCTGCTTCACCCGTATTGGTTACGCTTGTTTGTGTAGTGGATAGAGCCAAAGGGTTGAGCATTGCTATGCGAGGCATGTCACTTAATATCTCAGAGACAGCTATTCAGTAATCGCTGGCATGAGACCTAGGATGTATGAGTAGCTTGTAGCGAGACTCTTGTGTCTTGCCGCAGACCTGCGGCAGAGGCAGGAATCACGCTATGAAGGGTAACGGAGCTGAGATGGTGGAGGTGCGAGCTTGAGAGAAGAGAGTAGTCGGGGGCTCAGGACGCTGCCACCAATGGGTGGGGGCATACCACACGCGGTCCAGTCTGGGAGGGCATCGCCGCAATAAGCCCGATGACATCCTGTGACGGAAATCCTGCCGGGAAAGAAAACAGTTTTAGTAAGTGGAATCTGCAGAAAGACCTCAATGAAGATGTCAACATACTGGTCCGAAGTGCAGCATACCATGTAGGAGGCGATGAATCACAAATGGGCGTCCTTTAGAGGCGAAGAGAATAAGAGTGACATATCACCGCCTAAATGGTAGCCGTCTAAACCTTTGTCGGTCGTTACTATATTCTTGAATCTTCACGTCGAGAGGAAGGCTCTCCCGGTTTTTGTCTTATATTAGCAAAGGGTTACATACAGACAATACGCAGAGATCTCGATGCGACCTGAGCGCCTCGAAGGCCAGATCTCGGACTTATGGATACGTCCGTGCAACCGGGACAATCTGGATGCCGTCCTCGAGACAAGAAGTGACAGGGTAATAATACGCGCCCAATGGAGTGGCTCACAATGTTACCGTCTGACCCTTAGCGTGACAGACCGCCTTTCATATTGACACTATTAATTTTTGCAAGTGCCTCCGAGAGAGGTCTTAAGGCTTATAATCGTAGTTCCGAGGTTTTTGGGGCACGCGTAATCAGGGCAAATTCTCGAAAGCCCATAGTAGATCGATTTCTCACTCTATGAAATGAAGGTGTCGCTAGGGTCCCGTTAACTTAGATTGGCCAAATCCTGTTTTCCAATAGATTTCTTGGTAACCGCCTAAAGCACATGGATCAAGCGAGCAGCTTCTTTCTTATGCTCCTGAATCCTAAGTGCAACGCGATCGAATAACGTGTGTTCTTCAAGCGCTAAGCTTATAGTCTCGTATGCTCGATATCATAATTCTGAGGTACTATGGGCAACATTCCTGTGTATAAATCAATCTCGTGATAATCAGTCTCGGCTCATACCTTGATAATAATATTCCACGGGGTCAGCTAATGATAGAGTAATAGCTCATGTCCACTTTCTGCACATATTTTAATGTCATAAATTATTTCTGTGTCACGTGTGCATATATGTATTAATATACGAAATCACATGTGAGCGCGACCGATAATCTGTTTTCACCAGAGTTCAAACTATATCAAAATACGATTTTCTAACTTGATTTTTTAAAAAAGCCAAAGAGCTCCTATTGTTTCTAATGGACATGAGTTGTGGAATATATAGAATAGAACAAGGAGGAAATCTATCCTTCACCATCTGTATTTCTGGTACGGTACTTAATTGGAAGAACACTTATCTAGTCTCCTATACCGAGCACTGGTGAGTTCTGTAAATAGTATTTGTGTTTGTGTCACGTTTCTATATATTACACTGGTTGCGCCATACTATGCAAGTCCCTACATCATTTTGGCTTGTCTATTCCTGCAGCTCGACAGGCTGAAGGTGTTGAGGCATACTATTAAGTTATGATACTTTCTGCATGAAAAACCATGATGGCGGTGCGCCAACAAAACAGCTAGATGTTTGCATTCGGTAACTCAACAACGGCCCGTGATAAGGACCCGAGGACAAAATTGATAAATATAAAGAAGTAAGTCCTTCCCATAGTAAGGAGAGTCATGGCGGAGCCTATTGGCGCAGAGATTTGCGAACACTGGATACCATTGTGTGCGCACCTAATATCCTCTCCGCCTATAGTGGTGAGAGACAGACTCGGCACAACTCTTAAGAGTAGGAGCAAACGAGCGGAATCTATTGGAATTAAGTACTATTCATAAATAGTATGTCATCAAGGAGATCAGGAGCACAATGTCTCGTCTCCCTACATGTGAGAGCTGTATCATCGTTGGCCACAAGTTCGCGTACCAAGTAAAATCCCATGTGTTTCAGGTCCGAGAAAATAATATGAAAGCAGTGGTGAGTGCGCCAATAGAGGCAAAGAGATGTAAAGAAACGCCCAGACTGACGCTACACGGTACTCAATTTGTTTTCCGCTTTGCTGCCTTGCTGCCCGAACCAGCGAGCGTCTAAACGAGTCCTCATGGCGCACACTTGACTCAGTGGAGTCCAGCGAGAGACTATATTACGCTTAACCAACAAACATATATAAGACATCACGTCGACTAAACGCACGGCGTTAAGGAGGCAGATTATAATGCATTCTGTCCAGCGAGAACAGCGTAAAGCGCTTCGATACAGAATTTTGTGTCTTTAGGTGGTTGGACAGAGAGATCACGTCCGTCTATGTATAATCGACCACCAGATCCATGAGGGCGATCTGTCGCCTAACGAAGTTATGGTGAAAGGTCTCTATAAAACAGATCGCAAGGCGCAATTAGAGCTACCACCGCTTTAATAAAAGCGAGTGCTTACGGTGGAAGAACGCTCAGTTCTAGTTAGCGGCGCTATATACTACGGATTGGGAGCCGAATCAATGCCTCAAATACATTCACAGTAGACAGCATGATATCTTACTGCGCAGACAAGTTAAAGTCAAACAGGTGACATCAAGCGGGTCATGTATACGCGGATAGTAAGACAATGAAAAAGTTTGGACCAGTAGTACGAGTTGGGTGCAAATCCGCATCGGTCTCTCCAACATACCATTATCATACGCGAAAGGCTGAGAGACAGACGAATATCCAGCCAGCTAGAGAGATGCACACTCGGCTATCGCGACACAGTCGCAATCATTATCCTTTATGTATGTCGGTGCGAGTCGTTAGCAACGATACATCGGTCGAGATGAGATGGACCAAATTCTCGTATCACCTCAGGGCCCCTTGCGTCAGGCCAAGAATATTATTGGCCGGCATGTTCTCATATATTCGCGCAGTTATCCAAAACAACGTGTATTATATGTAGCACTGAGAATTCGGTTTTAGAGAGAGATAAAGACCTATACAAGAACAGTGTGACGAGAGCGGCAGCTTCTGGGCGAGATAGTCATAAAATGAAGGAGATCACCACACAATTCAACACAAATAAGGAATCTAAGATTGATTTCGGATCGCAATAGGCGTGTTTTGTTGTGCCGCTTTAAACAAAAGATAAAGATACGTCAAAAAAGCGGTTTACTAAAAACACGTGGACGAATCACGAGGATGATATTTTTTTTGCGTAACAACTACCGTCATTAAATCTGAGAATGGATCGCCAGGTAAAGGGACCTGATTCGGACAGTATGGAGAGAGAATTGGATTAAAGGAAATAATGGAGCCGCTCGCGTGTTCGGGCAACATATAGAAGCAGGACTGACAGGACAAATTATTGGTGGCAATAAGGGTTAATACCTAATCATCTGTGCCCTTAGCCACCAAAAAACTCAAAACCTGCATATAGTTATAGAGGGACAGAACAGGGATTTATAACTAGGAAACATCCGCGCAAAGCTAAGCTAATGAAGTCTATGGAGACTATAACATTATATAGCGCGAGAGAGATATGAGTTACAAAGATTCGAAGGAACCCGGCTAGAAATTGCCCGAAACAAGACTATCCCGCCTTCCTTTCATTTTTTAATGAAACCTTAAAAAATCTAAATAAAATCATGATCAGATCGAGAATGCAACGATTAATCAAGAGTTATCATTATCTAAGTCCTCATATACAAAGGATTGGTCTTCGCATTCTCGGCTCCGGCATCATGTGAAGAGAAATAAGAGTGACGTATGACCCTACTGTGTATATGGCACGTGTGGACAGGAAATGTAGTCTATATATATATATATATTGTGTGTCAACGGCGAATACTTGAACATGACGAGACCTGTCGGTACACAAGAAAGTATGTTTCGGCAAATGTATACCGGAATAGAATATGGGAGAAGATAAGCACTGACTGGGCGAAAGCGTCTTATTTCTATCTGACGAGCATAATGTTGAATGTCGTATTCCACGAAGAGATAAACGCAGAGCATATAACTTGAAGGCGAATGTGCTCACATGTCGAACACCGCAAGCCAACGTGGAATTCATTTAGTAGTAAATGACTACGTACCCAGCTAATCATTAATAGAGAACTTAGAAATAAAACTCAGTGCAGAAAAGTAGACATCATTTGTGAAAAGCGAGCGAAGGTGGTCATAATGGATACAGAGTAAGAAATATCGATGGAGCAGTGAAATAGACGCTATCCGATTGGAAATTATACTCTAATTAAGCTAAATGTAACTCTCTGAAAAACAATGTGGAGTTTTCTGAATATTATTTATATAAATCTATTTTAGGTTATAACGACAAACAGATATATCGTTCTCGCGAATATGAGTCAAACGGCGAGATATAAACGAGTTTCAAGGGCGAAATATGACGTATATATATGAGAGAAGTATTCCGATGTGAATCATTAAATAATGTATATAATCACTCATAATTGGCCAAAAGTGCTCTAAGCATATTTAGGTGACTCGTGACTGAATCTTAAACGGCCTTTCTGTTAGGAGGCAATGATCACTTTAGAGTAGGGAGCAAGGGAGGAGTGGACCAATATTTTTACCAAAAGTTCGGGTCGGTGAACTCATCAATTAGTGCTAAAAAAACAAGTGAGGAATCCATAGCCCGGCGAGAGAACATAATGCGTGATCCGATACACTCGATTGCAAACAACTCCCCGAATCATATTGCATTGTTAGCATCACACATGTAAAGAGAATCAGAGAGATAAGAAATACTACTGCAATGCACCTAGTAGTGTCCATTTGCTTGGAGCACAACGTACCAAGAGATAATATTATAGAGAGAGGTAATTAGCAAAGTTAGGATTTGGCCAAAACAATTAACGGACTCTGGAAATATAAATCACACCTTTACTGATATAGATGAGCTGGCACATCAAGATCGCGGATACTGTATGAGTGATGCGCCCTTAGGTCCAAATCGTCAATAGCGAACTCTCATATCGCCTGATAAAGACCCAATGTCGCTAGCGCACTGCAAAACTCTAATAGTAAACAACGAAGGACAGGAGGAGAGGGTTCAACAAGGGGCAAGGAACGAGATACAAATAATTGTGCAGGCCAACTTTCATTCCGAGAGGCGCGATATAACCTGTCCCACTTCTTGACAAATAAAATACTGCAACCTCTCAGACTTTGCGCTTATGCACCGAGGAGGCATATCGAGAGCCGTGATGTTTTCGGCTCCATCTTATACTCTGTGTCTTATTGAATAAGCAGAAAAAGAAAAGATCTGAGTATTACACTTTATAGTCCTACATATGTTCTCGTATATCGATCCCCCTTCGTAACGTCACTCATGAGACTGTGCTAAAGGACCTTGCCCGCCTTTTATAGGAGAGTGAAAAATTTTCTTTTCTCATGCTAATGTGCGTTGGCATTCTCCCCAGATTAATTACTATCTACGAAATGGATTCCACGAGGATTGGCACCGTAGAACTACATATTTGAAAACTTCGACCAGATAACAGGAGTATTGTGTCTCCCAGATATACTCATTAAACTAACTGACACCTTGGTCTAGAGCTATGCTATACAATATTCATTAGATTAGATGGCACATAAACCGAACTATTGACTAGAGCGTAAAGTGGGTTCCCAAGACACGAAGAATTCTTCTATACACCAATAACCACTTAAGAAACATATCGCCGATAGAGCGATAGAGAGAATACCTCTCTCTGTTAAATCAAGCGGCAGATGGTAACGACAGCACCCAATAAAGGAGGAAAGGCCCTTCTATACACAACTATAGGCACAACGGTGAAAAAAATATATGGCATCTACGCTTTTTTCACGAAAATATGAAAGACAATATAGAGAGATTGATACCAGCGGTAGAGCGGAGGCGACCTCTCACACCCGTCAACTTTCATTGGCTTTGAAATAAGCGTCAAAGGCTATCCCTTCCTTTAAAAAAGAACTATCTCTCAAGAGAATCTGGAAGAGGTAGGACCAAGGCATTTATTTACTGAATGAATCTAAGTAATCCTCCACACTACCTGAGTATAAGAATAGAGTCATGAACTAAATCATCAAAATAACACAGTACTAGTATATACATAAAACCGACACCTATAATCTGGATTAATCGGCAAAATACCGACTATCTGGCACGTGGTAAATGAGTCAATCAGCACACCATCAGTTATGTGATCTTTCTACCAAATGCTTTGCACACTCCTAATGTGATTTCGGCCTGGTTGACTGGTAGCGCGCGAAATTCACCGCCATGCCACTCGGATAATTAATGGCACAAATTAGGATACGGAACTGTGGGAACAAACGAACAACCCCTGGGTAATTTTTGCAAGACCGTGTGTCAAGAGATCTCTGAGGCGGCATTTGTCGAACTTGTCGGAACCTCAACTTTCCTGTGGACGAGCAGAGTTTCTCTGTTGGCTGAATAAAATAAATCAAGTACTCGTCGTCTTATCCGAGGTTCCATCACGAAGAACTCTCCTCCTTTCTTCGACACTCATTTGGGCACACTTCTTTGCCCCCATCGCCTACCTTTGGCTTTTTACAACTAAATAGCAATTCCAATCGTCTCACACAGCTCACATATCTTGACTGATGCTCCTCACGTGATTGCTTCAATGTGTGCACAAAGTAAGCAGAGTAAAACAAATTAGATGTCTTAAAACAGTTTGAACACAGAGATCATTAAGAACATCATTTATTTTTCCTAGGCCCGAGAGAAAGAAATGAGAAGCCACTGGCCAATGTTGTCACCGTGAACAAATGCGCGGGTCCAATACTTCGAAAAAATCTGGTGAACATAGCTGATGATCCCCCTATGGAGTTTTTAGATTTTTAAACGGTTTTTGTGCTTTTCAACAGTAAGATCACACGTAGGCGAGTACGGGGACAGGCCTGCGGAGTATTATAACGCCTTGAGAGGGTATTGCGGTACTCCTTCTAAAGCCACAGTTATTGCTCTCGAATATGAGCCAATGTTTTGAATTAAAAAGCCAAAATATATTTTGTATTGAATTACTCGGACTCTGTTTTGTCCATTAAGCGCAGCGCCTCTCCTTCAATCTGTGTGCACATATCATAACGGATGCCCACATTTTTACACTATTATATTTTTTTGTCAACATTCTTTTACCGCAACCATTCCCAATTAAATTGCCGGTATTGTTTCCGAACAAGTCTTCTGGTCAATACCGTCTGGGACCCGGCTTTCCTTCTTCTCTTTTTGTATTTCCAGGCCGAACTTTATAAGACATCTACGCCATATACAGAAGAAACTTTGAATACTTTCCCTGTAGCCTATCTAATATGGTTTTTCCAAATGGATAAAATTTCCCTAGTAAATAGTCGCTGCCCGTGCATCTGTCTCCACACGTTTTAAATTTATTGTATAGGAGAAATATTATTAGGTTTTATAAGTTGTACACTAAGTCCTAGAGAGAAGTAAAGTATATTAATCTCGCTCCAAGGGCCACGGAAATGACGATCCTCATAACCTGTGAACCCGGATAAACGCCCGAGTACTGCGGCGAGAAAAACGGTATAAGTGACGGTAAAAAGGGGCGGGGAACCAGGCATGATTTTTTACTTTTGCAATAAAAGTTTTGGGTGACCCATCGTCCTCACACCCAACAGAAAGATCAAACAAATGTACAGCTATGTGAAATCCGCTTCGTGGTTGTTCCAAACCGTTGGGCGGGTTCACGGAAAGTACACATTCACAGGGCAAAGAGATAAAACTAGGAATTTCTATGACCTTGTGGTGATAAGTTTTATTATTGGGGTTTTTTTATTCCATCGAGGGCCGTATTTCAGGCTACTAATTGTTATATACAGTCAATGTTTTTTTGGGGGCTTGCAGAGACTATTATCTAAAAACACCTTTCCGAAGAGATTGATGACGTGCCAATATTGCAACGCAGGCCAAGCTTTGCATTTCTCTTGGCTCTGGAGAAAAGGGCCAAACAGCGAAATAATTATGATATAGAAACCGGGGCACCACGTTGGCCTCCTTCTTATAAGACAGATATAAGTCGCTTTGGTCTTCTCAGTATACCCCTTTGCGAGGGTGCCGGAAACCTGTCCGTTCTTAACCTGCTCCCAGCCTCAGGCCTCTTAATAGGTTTTTTTTGCTGTGTACATCTCCCCGCCCTCGGGTTGAGGTTAATAACCACGGGTTTCGATTTCTCGAGCGGTTGTGTAGCTCATGCCCTATATGGAGCAGATATTTTTTTTTTGGTATCGCCCCGAACCGTGGCGGATTTGGACGCGAAACACTTTGGAACCAATGGAAGAAGATGTGGTTATCAGCCATACGTCTTGTTCTCGATCTGCAGAATGGCGCGTCTCCTCTGGACGGCGAAGAACCTGCCAAAACAAATAACTGTCCTTCCTAGTTAATTAACTGTGCCTATCTGGCCAGCCCGTGCCGCTCCGTCGGGGTGTCGGTTCTATAACGCGTCGGAAAGAGTTGTGGTAGCAGACTCTGCAACTTGCGTGTTGATGCGTTGTTACACGCTACAGGAGGGAAATCTGTATTAGTTACATACACTATTATCCAACGTCGGTCGTGCGTGTGCGCATGAGATCGTTCAGAGGGGTCAGGAAATACGCGAGATGACCCCAGGAGTATGGAGGGTGCTGGCGGAGAGGTTTACTTTCTTGGGCCAAAATTGGGAGCTCGCCAATCGGGCCCCTGAGCCCTCCACACCTTTCGAACTATAGCTCGGACCTGAAATCCTGGGACCGCGAATCCCCAGGCCGCGCGAAGGACCGTCCCAGTTGGAGTTGAACACCTGAAAGAACCAGAAACCGACACATATTATGTCACACATTTGGACGAAATAGGACAAAGCATCTGGAGCAACTGTTTATACAAGGGAATCCAAGGATTCTTTCCAAATGGCCGCTGGGCAAGGTCCCCCGCCGCTTGTTCGGCTTTTCTCACTCCAGCGAAGAGCGGCGCGCTGTTGAAATAGAATGAAGCAGTTAAATTGTGACAGGAAACCTACCCTACGAGAAAAAGGTCATATCCGGAGGCCATGCGACCGCCCAAAATTTTACTGAGCGAGCTATTTTCGAGAAACCATGAGCGAATCTCCACCATGACATCCACTGTGACTGATAATAATGGAGAGCGCATTCTCCTTTGTCTCGTCTCAGTACGATTATGTGTACTTAATGTTTATTATGTAAGAGAACTCCAAACTGCGGACCAACCTTTTATTTTGCATCTGCAGTCTACTTCGAAACGTTTTCTCTGGTGCACGCGATTATCTCTAAAGTACAAAAATGCGGGACATACTTTAACCCTCATAACCCAATATATCCCGGACAATACCGGAACTGTAATAGCAAGATCTCGGGTATTAGGAAATGTGGCTCGGCTGAGATATTGTGCTAGACACCCGCCTTTGATACGTTGAACGCATAAAAAACCTGTGCCAAAAGAGGGGGATTCTGGTAGCACTAAACAGATAAAAAAATAAGGGTCCGGGTGCTCGCCTCAGTTTATTCAAATACAGAACACACATAAACTTTAGCTGGGAGCAAACAAACAGCCCAAGTGCCTTTTAATGGTGCTTGATCCAGGGTTCGAATATAATCTGACTGTATTTGGCGGAATTCGCTGTAGCGCACTAGATAATATCCTGAGGGTTAAGGCTCCAACGGCGAGAATTGATATTTGGGCTGGCTCGGATTCTAGTATCATCCTTCAAACCGCGCGCTCATCGCACCGCGCCTGAACGGAAAGTAACCGACAAGGCCTATTTCCAGCCGGACACCAGCGGCGATTTGTAACACCCGTACATAGAGAGTACACACCGCGTGCGCTAGAGCTCTTAATTTTGTCTCGAGCGGACTCAAATGTGTGAAAAAAATTATGCGTTTTCGAGATGGCTGGTCTGGTTGGTTCGCAGTTTCCTCCAACCCACGAGAGGCGCAGTTACTACGTCCCCTAATAGTTGGTGCCGGCGCATTGGAGACGCTTTCGCGGCCAAGAGAACATGGACGATCTATCCGCGCCATTAGTGGATGCTCTACCGGGAAGGCAAAGCGGTCATTCTCATACCTGATATGAGGCACACTAAGATAAGCTACAACACCAGTCCATAGAGTTTCGCGCGGTTCACATGGACACTTACTTCTATGGGCAAGTAACAAAAATGTCGCAGTATCTCGTGACACACTCTTGGCGCGCGAGTGCGAGGAGCCACAATAGACGAAATAAATGCATGAGCAGAGAAACTTACAACACCCAGTTCTTTGCTTCGAGCCCAATTCAGCACCGGTTCGCGGAAGCCTGCGGGGAGAGGACCGGCGCGAATTTTAGGCAACCCGAAAACTCACCGTCTTGGCCACGGGTGGGGTTACCCGAGGCACAGCTAGCTATACCCAGAATAATTATACGAGCGCAGACCTAGGAAAGAGGGGGAGCGGCGAGAATTTGTTTAGGCAGCGCGTTAATTAATCACGCAACCTTCCAGTGTGGCGCTGAGCACAAATCCGTCGGGCCACTGCACAGCTAGCGAGATATAAATTCGGGAATCCCAGAGCGTCACAATTTGGTTGTAAAGTAAAGATGCATAAGTGCAGCCAGTACCAAGAAATCATAGACTATTAAAGTACCGCGATAACGAAAGAGTATGAATGTCCGGCAACAATAACCACAGGCAAAGTGAGACTCAAAAGAGTGATAGACAGCAATTCCGCCGCGAAGAAAATCAGAGGACGTAGAATGTGACGAAGTCAGAGCTGGCATCGAGGATGAAATTTGACTCTTTGTTGCGGCGCGCGATGGTGCGATGTTTGGAGGATCACATCACGGACTATTTAATGACAAAGCTGAACCACTCTCCCGCTCTGCTATCCTCGAAAAGAAGTGATCACTGGTATACTTTCAATAAATTCACGGCGGGCCCTGTTCGCATCGCGCGTAAGACCAAAGAGAGATAGGCATGTAATGGAGGATGCTTCCTCTCCGTTGCCCTTGCGAGGAATAGACACCATAACATTATATGCTCGTGAGCTTTTTTTATTTAATTAGTATAATAATTTACCCAAATAGGAGAACCAGAAATATTGAGAGATACAATGAATTTGGAATTCAAAGCAAACCACACTTAAGATTAAAAAGTCAGCAATTGGCGAGGTACGAGCGACCTGTTTGTTTTAAAAAGTTCCCGATTGAGCTGAAATTACACGAAGCCCGGTCTCACAGTCAAAAAGCATAATCTCCGTCGTTTTATGCCCCTGCGGTTAAAAACTCGGGTAGGATACTTCGTCTCCAAAGAGAGAATTTCAAACTCCACGAGGCCATTGACTGAGATTGATATGAAAGTGACTCTGCAACGTTATTAGCGCAGCCTTACTTGGACCTATAATCACTACTAGCTCAAGGACAACGTGGACGCCGTGCCCACCTTTATGATGAATAGGACGCAAGTAAGAAAAATTACAAATCTTTTTTATTCATAAGCAAACATATTCCCCAATCAGAGAGGAACGACAAAAGACAGGTGGGTATATTAATAGAGCCAGATTGCACCATGGAATTACAAGATAATTATGATAGAGAAACAAGAAAAAACTTAATATGAAATTGCCCCTCTATTATTAATATATGTCATAACAAAAATGATACATAAAATAAAACCCTTAAAGGAGGCAGATAAACAAGCAGAGAACAAGACTAAACACACGAGGAAACGGAAACAAAGAAACCCAAAGAATCCAAACATAAAAAAAAAATTAAGAACACGACACATTAAATTTACATTTTATTAAACAGACTAAGCAAAAACATAAGCCAAAAAAACAAGAACCAAACAAAAAAAAAGAGGCAAAAAAAATAAAAAAAGAAGGGAGCAATACTTACGACTTAAAAACATGTATAAAAGCACTACCAATACAAATAACACAAATTAAAAAAAAGCAAACTCGCAGATCGTCCAGAAGATAATATATCGAGAACCTTAAGGGAAAATGAACAAAATATATAGATTTCTGACACTAACCAAGATAGAGCGCTTGTGGCTCCGTAGAAAAAGGAGCAAATCAAATTCCGAGTAATAGAAGAAATACAATAAAAAACGGGACAAAAAAAAAACAAGAGATATTAATTTCACCGAAAAAAGACGGATTATAAAACTTATTAAATACAACAGAAACAAAAAAAAAGACAAAGCATAACAAGAACAGAATCAAATTTCTATACTTAGAAAACAGACTGAATTCACTTGAGCAAAATAAAAAACCAAAGAGGAATAAACGTATACGTTAAACAATACAATAATGAGAATATAATAAAAATTACACCAAAAGTTAATAAACACACACGTATATCATAAAAATTACACTTAAAAAAAACAACATTACTACCAAGAAAACACCAAAAAAAACAAAAAAAAAAAAATAAAAAAAACTAAACAAATATTATAAAAAAAAAAATAATGCCAAAAAAAAAAACAAAAAAAAAAAATAAAATAATTAATAACCACGAAGAGCAATAGGATATCTCTCCAAAAAACAAACTTAAAAAACGCACCCAAAACAAAGAGAGAGATTAATAAAAGACAAAAGCAAAAAACTACATAACAAAAACAAACTTG
>Ga0163217_1096912_pt1 | contig 19000 bp, 9 predicted proteins | sample SynspAceP_FD_185933 | JGI IMG/M metagenome (GOLD analysis project Ga0163217, IMG submission 185933) | Saline lake microbial communities from Ace Lake in Antarctica - Synechococcus sp. Ace-P (PacBio error correction) | ecosystem: Environmental > Aquatic > Non-marine Saline and Alkaline > Saline ...
CAGTGCCAAAGCGCCTTGATCTCAAAAGCGTACTTTCCACCTCATTTTTAGATCCTCAGAACAACACCAACTTCACTTCCAGGTGCATACCAAGATATCCTGATACATCACGCCATTCAGACAGTAGGTCCCCTTCTACTTCCGAATCCTGTTCAGCCCAAAGCCACTGCTTCCAAACTAATCCTGCTCAACCCTGCTCAAAACTGCTGGCCGGGGTTTTTTTAGGGCCCCCCTTTTTTCTAATTTCCAAGTAGAATCCCAGTAAACTTAATCATTCCGCTCTTCCTAAGGGATGCGCATCACATATATCCCATTGATATCGCCGGAATTCCTGCTGTCTTAAGAGATCCAGATACCTAATCATCACCACCCAAAGTAGAAATCATAATCCAATCCGGATCGAGCCGAGGATTGTCAACTCTGGATTTGCCGAAGGACCGATCCCAAGATCTTGAAAGCACCCTTTTTGGCATCGTCAAGCATTCTGGTGGGATATAGATAAAGATGATAAATAATACAAGTACGGAGAGGATCCATAACACACTATCGACTCATATCCGAGTAACTCTAAAATGAGGAATACTGGTGATGGTAAGAAGTCAAAAAGTTACTTATTTGCAATTTGGTACTATTAATGACATCCCAAAGTTTCCCAAGTAAGGGAACTTTTCCATTTTCACTATCACAATCAAATAGGAAAAGTCTTTTCTGAACCAGTCCAAGGCCTTGGTGTCACTTCATCTCCCAAAAAGTCGGATTACGTTTAACAGTAGTGAACCCTTTTGCAACCAGATAGAGAATATAGCTGACTTTCCTCTTCCACGCGCCTAATAGCTTCGGAGATCCTCTGAATCGAGTCTATATAGTGACTAGAACCCAGTGCTGAAAATCAGAATGTAATCTAAGTGAGATTTTTCCAGATAAGCGTAAGTAATTATCGAGAAGCAAACGCTCAACGGAGATTAGAAAATATTCGCCTTTTCCCAAAAAGTATTCTGGGAACGATGATCTTTTTTCAGAGTCCTGAAAATGAAGCTCTGTTTTGCAACGGAGGCTAGGTTCCCAATCTCGTATCTGACTCTTGGGATTAAAGGGAATTCCGGGTAAATACAGAAGCTGTCCCTGCAAACTGTAAACCCTGTGGAGTGATCCACAATCGATGACTAAGAAGCCAGTGTTGAAAATAAAACAGTGCGAATGAAGATAAGCGCGCACAAAAAATGGGGTTGAGCCAGAGGCACTAACTATTCTATGATGTCTGAATATGACTTTCGGAGGGACAAAGCCAAGAAAGCTTTCTGCAGAGCCAAGAGGGGAATCTCGCTTTTGGCTAAGTTTAACATCTTCCTATTTCTTCTCTTCAAGCCCGAATCGAATTTGATTTTAAATTCGATCTGGCATGATGTCTACTATGGGTAGGATGGTTTCGGTCTTTCCGCGCAAATCAGACACAAAGTGCAAATTGCACTTGGAAGTCTAACTGGCGCCTGCTTTAGACCGATTCAACTCAAAGGGCAAAAATTCAATCCTAATTGCGAAAACTGAGCTAAATACATACCAAGGAAAGATCTCTGGGGATTTGCTACAGGAAACTTCAACCGATTTTTATCCGACAGTAAGGGGCTGGAATGTTTGGCTTCCCACCTTCCTTTAGAGGGACTTCAAGCTGGCACACCGCGATTTCTGGAATGGGCTTACCGGGACAATAGCCATCACTTGGGCATCAGATTGTTTCCATTTTCCCATAGGTCGGATTTGGAGTCAAAGGATGGCGACTATCATGTATTTGGCAATGGAGGAGCATTTTTGAATATATAAGCAATCGGTAGGAATTATTCTCTTGGAACCTAAAGCTACTTTTGGCAAGCTTCATGGGATTTCCTCAACAATTGGAACTTCGGTCAATTTAATAGAATTGTAAAGCAGGTTTTTCCTACGGGAAGTTTAGCACCGAACTCGGATTTTATCGAGATCGCCGAAATGAATTTAAATATAAGACTAGCCAAGCGGGACTCCGAAGGTGAGCGAGAAAATTCGGCTTTCCCAGCAATCCGGAATCGTCCGCAAGGAATTTGGCCGGAATCTCAATCTACGAGTTCAGCTAAAGACCAGTTTTTTTGGTAACAATGAGACTGACCGAGAGATCCACGCCCGTGATGGGATCGATACCAATGCACACCCAAAAGATCAAAGTGTCAGACTGCAGTGGAATTATTTTCACTTCGGGAGAAATCAATCCCTAAACTGAGACAGGCTTGATCCGAGATATCAAGTCTTCAGTCAAAGCCTAAACTCTACCAGTCAATATTTTCTTTCGGGGAGATGGATGCACTTGGTCCTCAAAATGGAATCCTCTCAAACTGGTGTCCGATTGAACTTTATCCAAGGAGAATCTAAGCACCTTCAAGCCACGATCCAGACGCATCGAAACTATCAGTCCTCTGTTCGAACCATGGAAACAGTAAGGCTTTCTCTAAACCTTCGGCAATTGCTTGATTTGGATCACATTTGAGCCTTCATTCCGAGCTTGAGGTGTAGACTGGGATTTTTTGGAAAAATGCATCAAATCAAACTTTCCACTTAAAACTTCTCTTTGCCAAGGAATCAAAGTGCCAACCACTAAACATGATCGATTTTGGGAGCCCGGAGAATCCGACTTGCTTCCGGAACGAAGTAAAAGAGTGGGTGAATAGGCCTTGAATTGGATCAAAATGCTCGAGAGTCAATCTTGAAAATAGCCCTCACCTACTTCGAATGGAGGTAGACATTGGATTATTTGGTGCCAAATGGAAATTTCTGCGTCTCCAGAAAATATTCGCGAAGTGCAATAATAAGGGTCTCGAATATCAGGGACAGGTAAGCTCAGGCCAGAACCGGCACTTGAAATATCAGGGCGAACTGGTCTTATACTTGAGTCGGGGGGCGATTTCTACCAAGGCATAGGCGAAAACGATCCATCTATCGGAAAAAACTATCCATACACCTCCAGAACATCAGGCGAACGGCAGAATACGATAGGTAAAAATGATTTTTCAGCCTTTTTGCGGCACTTTCTCGTAGGACAGCGGCGCGAGTCACAACAAGATGGCCAAGCGATTTATGCCACTTATCAACTTTTCAATCAGGGCTTTTTCTATCCACATTAAACTGGGGAGTGTGAACCTCCCGATCAGCTTTTCATCATAACCTTTCAGACACAGACTATCAGTAAACTCTTATCTCCGAGCATGCCCGGAGATCTTATGCATTATTCCTAATTCAATACATTATGAGCTTAAACTAAACCAACTCAGTTTGGGGTGCACTCGCCTGTCTCTTTATTATTCTCGCTGTGACGAATCGTGGATCAGAGCGCCACTGGGCGAATAATGAAATCTGCATCTTGATCATGAATTGAGGCGCTTCCCGGAAGTAATGATGGAGAATCATCACCTTGATCCAGTCCTCAGGAACGCTAAAACCTCGATATTTTTGGAAGCCGCCATCCCGTCTTTTGCAGCTTGGCTAGAAGATATGGTACTCGAAAGGAGGATCGATTATTTTTGGTCGCAAGAATACGGGGAAAGTTGAAATTGGTAAATGCTGGTGACTTCAAAAGATAGGCGCGTCCTCCAATGACTTGACCAACCTCGATCTTTTGGCCAGTAGTTAGGAAGCAAACTAATTTATTTAGTGAATTATTTGCTTTTTTAAACGATGCCAATTACAACACCCCCAAATTCTTATATCGCAGTTGTAGCTGGATTTAACATGGAGACCCATCAAAAGAAAATCGAGTTCTAATCAACCCGAAGACTTTTTGTTTTCGGGAAATATTTATTCGTGGCAGGATCGAGGAAGGCAAGTGAAAATTATCGATGCGGAAAACGAAGAACCATTTTTAAAACATTGGAAGTTCTTCGCAGTCCGAAGCAGTTTCTTTCTGGAAGCCGGAGTACTATGGTTGTAATTACAACCGGGGCGAAGCAGTCCTATTTCCCATCTTTCGTTTTAGATAAATCTCCACCAAAACAAAATATAATCACGCCTACTTGCAGATGCTAACTGAGAAGAATCACCTTCGATAAAGAAGGGATATCTTATTCTAACCAGTTCTGCTGGCCTGAACTATAAGAATGCTTGTGGCGAAATATTTCTATAGTCAACTCCACTTTTGAACCTGATGTTGGATACGGTCAGGTTTTTACGGGAATAGGATTTGCACCATAAGCCAGGATCTTAAATTTCTGTCTCTAATGCAAAAGGATTTCCAAGCAATGGCACCGTCACAGTTAAAACGCCCGAAAAGCCAAGTCAGATTCGGAATAACGGTAGGAAGAGCCCATGGTCCTTGTTTATTGAGAAATTGAGAGACAGACTCTGAAAATAATTCCGAGTACCTTTTCCATTTTGTAAGCTCATTAGAGCTATTCCCAATTTTCTCATTGCATAAAAGACGGCTATTTCTGATCGAATTCCATAAAAAGTCGTCTTTTTGTGGATTACAATCGCTAAGAATCTTTAAGGGAAGACTTTTCTCGACAAAACTAGAATCTAACTATTCCTTTACTCATCGAGCGAGAATTCCAAACTCAGTAGCCCATCCGCGTATAGGTCCACTTCTTCATAAGGGATGTAAATGGAAGCGCGAAATTATCGCTGCTGAATCCAATCGCATGGTAAGAAAAGCCTGTTCTCTGGTAAAAAATAAGACCACTATTCTTCCAGAGTACTACCTCATCCACTTCATGAAACTCCCGGAAGGCATTTTCTGCCATCGAAGTAAGGCAGCCTGATCCACAACAATCGAATCTACTGACAAAAACTCTTCCGGTAAAGGCGATCAAATTTCATGAAATAATGCTCGAATTGGGTGCGCTCCACACCACTGTAATTATTCCCAAAAAACAACCGTCAGCGTCTTTAGCGACATCAAAACTGACTTCCGCATTGATTCCATTTTCCCAACTTCCGGCAATAATCGGGAATATCCGCAGTGGTCCCCTCCTAGGAGCTATTCAATAAATATCGCCTGTCCTCCATTAAGTTTTTCCTATGAATCGGAATAAAAATAGGTGAGAAGTTGATCCTGACTTGCTTGAATTGAGCGATTCCCAATTTCGCCTTCTTTCACAAGTTCTGGCAGGTGAATTTGACTTTTGCGCAGGATTCATCCATGCAGGATGTCTTTGGAAAAACCTCTTGATTGAACATTAAAAATCTGATTCTTTGCTGGACGTCCCTCAGGAAGCACAGGAAAAACAAACGAAAGGAAAGTATGAAAAGTACTTCTTCCATGATCGATGGTGGTTTAAGATTTTAAGAAGAAGCTGAGTCAATCTTTTTGTCCAAAAATAATAGACTTAATTTACCTGACCTTGATCCCGATTTTGAATACTAATAGCTTTATTCACTGCTTTGTCTGCAATAAAAGGCTTTACCCAATAAATCGTGGAACATAATTAATTGAGCCAATTTAGTGATATGATCTCACGGTTTTTACGCGAAAAAGCCCTCGCAATCTAAAACGATGATGGCTTGAAATCATCATATTATCAAACCATTCATCCAAGCCAGTTCCATAAGAGATGACACAAAAGCATACTTTTGGCGACCATCCTATTTTCCAAGGAAAAAAGATGAGTGGCATTCGAAATAATGGCTTTAGCTTTTTTGGCTTCAAAAAGATTTTTCCTTCGGCTTTATTGATAAAAAGACCATCGCCATATTCCATAATTCCTTTTTTGATTCCTGAGGCTCATCGCCCGGCGCCAGCCACATCAGCAATAAAAGAAATCAACCATTCCTTTGACAGCCGTTTCGATTGCCCTACTCCTATGTCTCGATCAAGAATCACATCAAATCCAGCCCGCACATCCAGAAAGTACAACATGGATTCGGAGAGAGTTTATGCACTATAACACCCGCCGTGTGGAACCTGTATAGGACTAGGCCGGAAAATGCTCGCTTATTGAAGCCAAATTTTCCATCCGGGTTTTATCTCCCAGAATGCTTCCTTTGGTTTAATTATTGAACGAAATGTTGTGAATAGCAACAAAAGTACAAAGGAGAATAGAACGACAGGCAAAAGGCGGACTTGGAGAAAGGCCTTTGATCTGGCAGCGAAATATATTTAGCGAGAAAAAAGGTATTTCGCAATAAGAAGTGTGCATATTGTTGCCAAAACGCCAGGTAAACTCCTGTTTGAATTACCCAATTTCGAAAATGGGATTGGCCCAAGTCTTCGGCAGGACATCTCCTGCATCTAATTGATCTGGGAAGCAAAGTTGCATATGAATGAAGCGGACTGAAGAATATCGCAATCACAATAAGAATCGATACAGAGCCGACTTTATAATATCGGGCGATACTCCACCCCAGACAAGGACCGTTCGGTAATTCTGCCTAAGTGGTCATGAGTCGTTTACCACTGCATAGCCATGAAATTAGTAAAAATTTAAACTTCTCCCATGGGAAGTCCTTTTCTTGCACTTCTGCGGCCCAAATAAGAACTTTCAGTCCTTTCCCTTAGGAAACTAGGGTTCTTGGGGCAGAGATAATCTTTGATAAGGCTCCATCTCTAAAGAAAAAAAACTAAATCGTAGGCGTTAACTATAGTATGAGGGAGTGAGTTCCCATATTCCTCCAGCCAATTCCGTTATTGACTAGGATTCTAACCTTCACGAGCATAACGCCGAACTATGGACGGTAATTGAGTTTTATTATCGAGTATAAGTCTCATTCTTTTCGTATTTTAATGAGTATCAGATCGCTCCATTCCAGGCTGGAAAGGATTCTTTTGGCTATACAATAAAAACAAATGCACTACACCTCCATAATAAGTATAATAATCACTTGGTGCTTTTCAAAATTATAAGTGGGTGTGTAAGTTAGAGCGCTCTTGTATGATTTAGCCGAAAGTTTCGCTGAGAAGGGGATATCCGTGAGAGTAGTGATCAAATTTGACCAGCCTTCATAATCATCTTTCTATAAGTCACTTGGTTCCGCGGGGCTTTTTACATCGTCCGATTGTTTATTTATCAGACACTGAGGCTGGAAAGACCCGCAAAATGAGCGCGTATCTCAGCCACAATTGACATGATGGCATCGACGCTTTGTAACATATTACTGTGGCCAATCGGCTATTCTTAACTTTGATTTTGGCAACTTGGGTACTACACCTACGTGGGGCTATTAATACGAGCTTGGATTTATGCAGGCGAAAGTTTGGGATTTTGGGTAGGTGCGCTTCTACTATGTTTACCATACTTTTTTGCCAATAACTTTTCAAAGAAATTGGCGTCTGGGGAACCTAGATGGACCTCTACTCAGTTGGAGATTGTGGGAACGAAGCTAGCACACTGCCTTTTATACGCGATCGTATTTTGATATTACCTGAAAGACTACCATGAAGCATGGTCTGGGGGATTCCGCAGTTTAATCGGCCTGGGACAGTTTTGAATGATTGGCATCCAGGCTTTATAAAAAAGTATAGAAAAAACTCTTAATCGCTCAGAAATACCGAATTACGCTTTTTCCTTGTTTCTCTAGTTGCGAGTGGCGATCTTTGGAGCTGCGAAGCACTATGAAGTCAAAAGAAGGCCCTTCTCCTCAACTTGGGTATGTTCTACTTAGAAGGTCAGATACGTGTATCATCAGTTGCCGATTTGAATTTATAAACCAGATGGGTGTACCAAGTTCGAGCAATACGTGAAAGGAAAAGTCTATGTCCGCTGATTTTCTTTCACTCTGCAACGATCTGTCCGATTCATGAAACAGAAATGCTCCGTGGTGTATGAAAAATAATGATGTAATCCTTGAAATTTCTAATTCTCAGTCACTCTATCGAATCCTACTTTCGATACGCAATAAGTCTTACGAGATTTAATTCCCAAGAAACTGGAATTCGAAAGAGCTCTACTTGGAATTTTCCTTAACCCGGGAATCAGGAAAAATCTTTGAAATCGGACAGACTAGCTACCTAACTACTGCTAATGGGCGGACCAGCGGAGCCAGAGATTTCTCCACATCGGTGGCTTTGTTTTTAGTGGAATCAGTAGGTCATTATCCGAGGTGTCCTATGATGGGACAAAAGGCCGATCAGGATGGATCGGCCTCATGGCAGAACATCTAAAGCTTTAACTAAATGAGCAATTGATCCTGCATTTTTGCTAAGCACTCCGCATCTTGCGCTCCAAAAGCCAGCATTCAGAGAGTAACTTGTAATTTCTGATTCGACGGAATGCAATATGCCATACTAGGCAAAAAGCGGCTTTATGAAGCTAACTCGTGGAAAATTGTCACACCGTAATGGCGAAGGACTTGGCAAGCCTTATACCTCCGTTGAAAAAATGCAGATTATTTCAAGGTCTAGATATTCCCCGAACTGTTTGGATATGCGAAATGGTCTTGGAAGGAGAAGTATTTTGGTAAACGGTCAGGCAAATAATAAGCCCATGCAGGAAACACAGACCCTACACCATTGGATGGTGCACAGATCACCACCTACTCTACAAATATTTGGGGATTAAACGAGGGCGGTAATTACTTCGTCTGTCCGTGGAAAGATTATGTATTAAAGGAAATCCTAATCTAAAGATTAATTCTTTCAAAACTTCCTCAGATTTTCGAGAGTAATTGCTTTAATCTGCTTATTGACAATCCTCTATTAAATATTTAGTGCTGATCTTTCAAGATAAATTTGCTTGCATTCCGGATGTCTTTTCTTCATCTCGGTCTTGTAATTGACGCATCCAGACAAACATCGCATCCGTCGGCTTAGATTCAATATAACAGGCTAAAATTACTTTTAAATTCTGATTTAGAAAGTGAATTCATTTTCAACCATATTCGCAAGCATTTCGTCTTCTTCTCGGCTTCTTTCCTAACTTTTCAATTGCCCGAAATTTTTGAGCATCCATTCATCATGAACAGCATGACACTCAAAGTCGAGCGATTGGAATGTTGTGATGTAAGCTCTTGCTTGGGTTTCAGGCGCTGACAAGAAAAGGTAATATAACAGAACCTAGAATAAAAAGAACTATTTGGAAATTCCGCATCAGAGAATATTTAAATTTGATTACCAACTTACTTCATAATTCATTAAAATGATTAAATGGGCTAAAGCATTAATACCGAATAGAGCCCACTATTTTTAATTCCATATCTAAAATGCTATGAACCTTTTTGCTTTGCCGGGCAATAATCATCCCCCGTTGAAGCTGCTACTATCCATAAGGACTAGTGGAATGATGGTTGAGAAGTCGCTGGCTATGGGAATAATTTGATTGTTTTCAGAACAGTAAAGATTTAGCCATTTAGAGACAATTCATTCTTGAAACATTACCTAGATGATCGATTATTTGCTTCTGGCAGCAAAAACTTTCATCACTAGACTATTCTTCGCGAGCAATTTGCGACAAATCATTACTGATTAATGTGATTAAGATATGATTTTTCGATAAGAGGCGGGATTGCGAATGGGTCCTGACTGGTGGAATTTCGAAAAACATTCACTCAGACAGCTCAGAAAGGAAAATATATATTGTATTGTTGCAGTAAATTGCTGATAATTTGTTCCTATATGATACACTCAAGATAAATATGAAGAAAAGGGCATCAAGTTACTTTCATCAGTAATGTGGACTCGATCTTGGGAGAATCCCGAGTTACTGAACTGCCTAATCCGGTTATGGGCCATCCAGTGTACATATGGAAAGCCAAAGAGCGACTGAGATATCGTATCTATCACGAGTGAAATGTGACTGTGAAATCTGTGAGAGCCAAGCGCCTATGCTCAGAAGCCAATGCACGAAGGAATTAATAATGAAGATGGTATCACACAAGTCTGAACACCCTGAATAAAACATGTCCCTTCACGGGACTCTATCCCGAAAACATGTGATGGATATGGTGGGCTGAGTAACCTTCGCCCCATTTATTTGAGGAAATGGCTCGAAGCCGGATGAGCGTACTTTATTACCAGCCCACCACTTAAATGTGTTTGCCCTTCCCCTGGTGTCAATCCACAAGTGAGATTCAATAGCGCGGGGGTATCGTTAACTGGAAAAGTGGGCAAAAGAACCTTGGATATTTTAGAAAATTAAAGCCCTTGAAAAGAGCTTTTGCTATTAATTTTCCCAATTTTAAAAAACCAGCTTGGTTTCACCAGCGCGTCATTCAGCTTCCTTCGCGTATAGATGATTTTCTCACCAATTCGCTGATGACTAAGAAACTCAACCCTCGTGGATACTCGTTCTTGAATGCTCAATTCCAAGACGCATCCCTTCAATGGATGTAGCGCCGTCCCTAGTTTTTCAGGATCTTTGCTGTTAAGTGTCACGCCTTGCCGGCGTACTTTGACCCGATTGGAGTATACTTGATCGGTTGACGGAAGCATCTAACGCTTACAGCTCGTCCCTCACGTCTCTGTGCCACCTGGCCACCAGCATGCAGCAGCTATATCCGATAAAGAAGCAAACCTTGATAGATAAATATGCCATATGCTCTGGTTTGAACATGCCTTCAAGTTGTTCACTCGTAGCTCATCATCGGGGCTCCTGTCCTATTTTGCTTCAAGTTTTAAGAGATGCTTAGAGCCCGCGCACGAGGAAAGATGCGTTCGCCCAGTTTGAGAATTGCAGGAGTTATTAGGTATACTTCTAGAGTAGAATCTGTTCGCCGACAATTGGTATGTTCTGGAGCGACAACGGTAACAGGCGGCCGATCATCACATAATACGAGCACTTCTAAGGAAGTCAACTCAACATTGCCGGATCTATTAATCCATTTTATGTCACAGAATATTATGTAACTTTTTTAAACCTGACTAGCCCTCTGGGGTAAGCATGACGCTACCTATACTAGTTTTATATGACTCGTACCCAAGGGGATCGGGGGGCGAGATAGCTAGAAAACCGACTAGCAGTGCGTAGCAGAATCCAACACTCTCTGAAGGAAGGATCCAAGCTTGTATCCCCAGGACCACAAGGCCTGACGGTACGAGTTAGCGAGCTGATCTAAGCAGCTTGACGAGATTCGCCGCGAAAATACGCAACGCTAGAGTAAAGGGCTTCCATAAAGCTAAGCTGGCAAACTAGACACCTCATAAAAAATCAAAATCCAATTGAAAACGAGTGGGCCCACCTAAGCTCGCAGAATTGCCAAATCAAACTCACGCTTCTTTCCTAAGGAAGTTAAATGATCATCTGCATAAAAAAACACGATAGCACGCAAGTATTTCGAGTAAGACAAACAGCTAGTCCCTTTGAGCAAGCTTACATCCTAACCCCCAAGCAAATTCAAAAAGTCGGCCACTCAAACAAGCCGGGGATAGGCTGCTTCTGACGGTCTCGGTTTATCATCTCTAGGCAGCTTGAATCGCCGCCATGGGACTTTCGATAGGAAAATCAGAGCGAAGTGCCTCTCGTTGGCTCGATATCAATCTGATATTATCTGTGGATCCCTACTGGAGACAAATTCTGCTTTAACTGTAATGGTTCATTACTTAGCGAACCCTTGACTATTCTACGTGTGGGATTGGATTGTCGCTGCACATGTAAGCATGTTAATTCTTAGCTCACAACAGATATCCTATCAATATATAGAGGATCGCGCCAGCCATGAACTGTGAAGAATGGATGCTCGTTTACGGATGATCGAGGTATCAAAGTAGATAGCATTCACGAAACAGGTCTAACCCAGACTGGATTCGATTACATGTGTAATCTAGAGCAAATCGTCAGTCATAAAAATGCTTAGGTAGAATCGAGGTACCTTAAAGACTGCCGCACTTACATAATTAGCTGGATGCGTAATGCAGCGCGGATACCCTACGCTGCATTCACGTGATTGACCGGCAATATATCATAAGACTGACGCATATCACAGATCATATCTGCGCAAGCAGCATACCTCGTGCAATTTTTATTTGTACCAGAATTGGTGAGTGTTTCGCGATTGAGTGACGCATCGAAGGCGCTTATGGTATACATGAGTCAAATTAGTAGACGCATTCACACAAAGAACTGAGATAGCCTCTTATAATCTATTCGCCGCAAGTAGAAAGTGGAATGCATCACATGAATGGACAAGCGGATTTTCATAGCCAAAGTTTTTGGCTGCTCCTCATGGGGAATATATTCCCTGTAGGAAAAATGCGACATGAGATTATATTCGAGAAGAGAATTGAACTGATAGGGACTGTTATGGCCGGACAGACTAAGTCTAAAGTAACCATGCAGACATTCTTTCGTCAACTTTTTTTTCAATATTGATCTTGAATCAGGCAACAAAACAGTCATGATTGACTAATCCTAAGCGCCATAGAAGAGCAGTGTTTGAGAACGAGGGTGAGATGTGTCAGAAGGATTCGTGATATGCCCAACTTTGCTTTAATAATGCATTGGCAAAAGTAACTTCACAAATTTTGAAAAATGTGCTTTCACTCGCTGATCAATGGGTGACGATTACTAGACCAGCACGATTTTGCCTGCCTGACTTTTCAAAAACTAACTACAGCCGATTGCATGCTCAATCAATCCAACTCGAAGTTGGCTCATCGGCTAATATCAAATTTGGATTGTTCACTAAAAGCCGGGCAATAGACTACACGTTGCGCCTCGACCTTACACTCAAATGTCACTATAAGATAAATTTCGTTATGTATTTGAGCTATAAAGTTATATACTGCCATAGTCTAATATTCTGACTGGTTTCTATCGTTTGAGAAATGTAGCAAGCACTAATAGAATTTCAGAAAGATACAAAGCGAATATGGATCAAGTGAGAAGTCTTTTAATGAAAAAAACGAAAATTCACTAATGTCCACGCTCGAAGTTTGTGATCTATGTCGTTGGGAAGAAAGATTTTGAAAAGGTCTGTCGCGTCTAAATCAAGAGAGAGGGAATCTCCGATTGAGGTTTCAATCAGACCTGCAACAGAATTCCAAAGAGTGTGAGCTTTTACGTCTTCCCGTGAACCCAAGTAACAATTGCTGGCTTGCTCGAACTACAGAGTTAAATATCACGACGAAGAAAGAGTTGAGCGTGACCGGAAGTACAATTATATATGTAGATACGTACCTTCATGATGTAGCGCAAGCGTGTAAGATGATGTAATTGGAAATATTACGACTTACAAGTAGAGTTCTGTCGTATCGAACTTTGACAAGATAAAAGTCACCTGCAGGACGCCCGACGACATTTTTTTTGCAATAGAGAAGTCCTAATCAGATCCCTCTTATAATCCAACATTAGTGCCGGTCGAATTAAGTGATCTCCCCAAAGAGTAGTCGTTGTTCTTTTTTCGGGAAATTCCGATGCGCGCGCCTACAGAGTGCCATGGTATGAGATGTCATCAATTTATACATTCCAGGTGTATAACTACATGTTCTTGCCCATCTTTTTGAGATATTGTGGTTGCCATTTGAAATAAGGAGGTTTCTCGAATACCTGATACAGCAATTCAGGGAGTCAGCTGGTGCGTATAGAGCATGGGGTCGGTCTCGAGAGTTCTTTTGAATTAATTTTCAACATCATTTTCCAGCCCAGCATTTATCGTGTCAAGAGCTCCTCAACAAAATGTCGCCATCCGTAACATCTTTTTTGGCGCAGACTTTCAGTGACTCTAGATCAGCTTACTCACGAGAGAATATAGATGCGTTAGCGGCAAGTTGAACTGCCACCAAATCACGTCACTTGAGTGCTTTCGCCAAATTTCAGTAGTCATCTGCCTGTGCACATATCTTCAACCTGAAGGCTGCAGATTCATGTCTAAACAGATCATGGCGTTTGTTACGACTGCAGCAGAACCCAGGATCGAGGTCAGATGGTGCCTTCTGTGTGACACTCCATAGGGAGACATTGGTTACCACCGGGCGACTAATTTAAGCTCATTTACTCTTTCCTCACGGAGACTCGCTCTTTATTCACGTCTAGAGGTCAGTTATCGTTGCGGCATCAATAATTATTGCGTTTACTTGTAAGCGAAGCATTAACTTTTTCCTCGAGCTCGTTTTTAGCTTGTTGGAGTTCCTCTCTTTTCGGTCTTTGAAGATTGCCAATTCAGATATCAGCATATGTGAGATTCACAGGAATATTGTAACTGTGATCACCATAAGGACTTGCGCGTTGGTACCTGACGCTTTGCGTTCTTTAGTTTCAGCAATCAGACGCCTTAGCACTTAATGATAGACTACAGGGATATCATATTTTTCAATTAATGATTTTCTGTAGTAGTTAATCCGTCATCTCCGGCGAGATTGATATCCATCATGATATATCTGCATGGTTATGAGTAGAAGTCTAGTGCTTGTTTTTAAGCTCGGAATCTGCGATAAACCTAGAACTCATGCTTGTTTATAACCAGAGTGCATTTTGCCACAGCGAGAGTTGAGACCAGCATCCCATCTCCCATCAATAAGGATTTTGAGGCTAACATTCTTCGTATTTGAGTTGGGTTATCTATTTGTCTTTAGATTAACAGAAATTTTAGTATTTAGACGGATTGGAAGCTTCACCCAAGTTTCTGATATTTTCTACGACTCTTCGATTAGTTAATTGTTCCTCCACCACACAGTCCAGCAAGGATTACAGGATCTTGTTTCGATGATGGCTAGATCCGACAGCCACATGTTACCGACATTGATGGTCGCACAGTTTCCGGCTACTTTCTTGCTCAAAGGGTTGGAAAATCTTTCAATTGAGAATAACTCTGGGAAGAGTACACCACATAAAACACCTGTATTTTCTCACATAAGGTGTTGAATCTTTAAGGTCAATTGTAAGCGAGTGATCCTTGATCCTTACATCCGTGTATTTTTTATGGCATTTACTCGAGAGGTTATTGCAGACTCATCTCAGAAATCCGTGTATATCCGTTCTGTCGAGAATCGCCCGCTATAGAAGGTACCTCTAGACCCTCATGTGTGCTTTATTCTTTGCGCAGCATGGTTTTAAGGAGGAGTCACATTAATAAAGGGTCTTAGAATAATTAGAACTATTTCATACGTTCCTGATATAAATCTCCATTTTTGTGAGCCTCAATCTCTAGCCACATAGTCAAGAAATAATAAGGGAATTGAGATTATGTCTAGGAAAGAGCTTTCTCCCACTTTTGCGCGGTTGAAGAATGTCCAGTTGAAGAAATAAGCTCATCGGTCCTGTGCCCTGTTCATCATGATATGCTCTGTCCCTCCAAGGATCCATTTAGTGTGCCTGGTAAATCCCGTGGCTAATAATTGCACAAGAGATTAACTGAGTGTGAATATTTGGCCTCTTCCGCTAGCTCTTTTGGCTTCTCGAAGTTTCGATTTTCCATGCTTTTCAGCCGAAAATAAGTACTCATGAGAGAAAAACACAGAGTACTAGATTTTTGCCCTGATAATTCTTGTATTAATTTCACAAAAAGTGCATTTTCAAGTATCCACTTTTCCAAGGAAAAAAGCTTTACCAAGAAAATGCCTTGCGGTGGGTTTTCATTTTTTTCAGGATTCTTTCATTCAACAAGATCTTTTTCAGAATGAAATCAGGCTATTTGGTGAAAAACATTCTTATATTGAAGATACTAAAATGTAGGGTTTTTCTGGGTAAGTTTTTGGCCGAAGCAGATTAAAAGTTACAAATCTCCTGGAATCCAACTGTCAAAATAAAAGCATCTTTGAGCTTCCAGACATTTTAAATTGGCTCTTCTGCAGCCATTTTTTCTTTCTTTGGTGTCAAGCCAGAATTTTAGCATCCTAGTATTATATTTTGAGCTGCTGAAAGAGTTCGATTTTTAGATCACAAAACCGACAACGTGAGAAAGAAGTATGAGCATCGCACATGTTAGAAAATAAAACCTAAAATTGAGGTAAAAGGCTTCTGAAGGTAGTGAATGGCTTTGAGAAAAAAACAGTTTTCTGAGAGAATCGATCTCTCGTAGGAACGATGAGCTCCAGCTGATAAGTCTCGCTGTGTAGGTGATTAGAACTAAAGCTTCGTTGACTTTAAGGGTCCGAATGAAAATTTCCCAATCCTCCTTTTCCGAGAACCCACGGGTCTGTAGTGAACCTCACAGCCTCCCTTGATTCATTGGAACCCAGGGGCCATAAATCTCAGCTGAAAGGAGTTCTCCGTATAGGGACTTAGATTGTCTTCCGAATCAAGAGGAACAAATTCCCCGACTTTAAATAGACGAGATAATAGAAAATGAAATTTCGGAAGCCACTTAGCGTGAACATTTTTCCTCTGGAAAAAAGACTGAAAAAACAATTTTTGCGTACCAATAATGATTCTCCCAGATCGCTTTCATGAAAGCTCCCCGATTGATTTCATTACCTCTCAGCCCATTAACTCGTCAAATACGTATTGATAAATTCTGTTCTTGCGGTCATGCTGGTCTAGAAGCTTGATCACATGCAATCGTCTCGCTAAAGTTATCTTAGAATCCTTGAGAATACAAATACCAGGATTATCATCGCTGACCATTTTCAATTCAAATCAACCACTTTGTTATCCTTAAAGGATTTATTTAACCACCCGTATCCGTACCGATCACCGCAATCTCCTTGATTCAGTCAGTCTAACTCTCAAAGCCTTGACGACGAGAACACTATTATTAAGTCCTTTGCAATGCTGGCTGGAGACAATGATTATATGCGTAGCAGTCACTACTCATTTCTCTGACGTACCTTCTAGTGGCCGACTTTCGGAATAAAGATCGGGTTGATTGACTAAGCTTTTGAATTTCCCCAACAAGATCTCGCTGGCATAATTCAGATCCCTTAGGCCATATTGGGGACGATAAAAAAACTGATTGTGCGGACCAACTAAAAGAACACTATCACCTGCTCAACTCCAACGGAGTCGCTGTCTATCATGTGGTCGTAGGTCTTTGTTGTCGAAGTGACATCGGTTTTACCGCGGCTTTGTGCAGCGAAAAGTTCTCCCAACTCCGACGCCCGAATGTTTCGCAGCGCGAAACAGACCAAACCGTCAGCCATGGGATCTCTCTGGTCCCTTCACCTAGCGAGGAACCATTCACTGAGTTTCGTTCTCACTCGTGCGTTACCGCTCAGAATTCTAAATGTCTTATGATACGTTAGCACCTGCCATGTCAATTTTCAGATTTGTGCAGGCCGAAACCATATTAGTGAATCTCTCCAGTGCGCTTAGTACCAAAAAGAAATATCTCTCGCCCACGTGAGAATCCACTAAAATCGCAGAGAGCTCTTCCTGACCTGCGCAAAATACACATCCCTGAACCTCGATAATTCTGAAAATTTCCAAACTGTTTATCTTCACACGACTCCCCTCACGAGGTGTACATCCAAAAGAAATTACCTCTCTATATTCAAGGTACAATTCCATTCGTGGATTACAAAGCGGGCATTTATAGGGGTGCTTTAAGTCCAAGATTAAGGCAGTGATCTATATAAGCCTGGCGACTCTGTCGGTGGAGCTGAGAGCGGACTTAAAATGAATAAGACACAGTTATCAATCCTTAAAACAGCCGCCAACAGTATGGCTGCTCAGAAAAATCTAATTTCGAGATATTCGTGGGCAGATTAGTGGCTGGTAGGGCCAGATCAAGATTCCGGCCTCTTCCAAAGAAATTCTATGGCGACTAAAAGATATGTGTCGCCGGAATAAGGAGAACGTCACTAACTAGCAAATGGAGGGCCTTGGAAGCATTACACACCTATTGTATATTGGTCTTGAAGATTTTTCGCATCCTATGAAAGTGAAAGTCGGCTCGCTTCAAGAGACGTAAATTGTTCCTTTTGATAATTGTTGAACAGAAAACAAATTTTCCAAACTCACCAAGAATATATATGCGCGGAATCGTCTATTAAAGTATGTCTTCACCACCGAACTCCCGATCAGAGCAGAGTCCTCTTCATGTACTAGAAAATTGAGAGAGCTTGATCTTATAGCATGTTCCTTTTTAAAGAATAGAGTTATATTCGATTTTACTCTGTTGGCACACCAAAATCAGACGCCGCAAAAACATGCTGCTGCGCCAGTATTCGTCGCCATAGACGCACTTTAAAGGAGTTAGGTAAACGGTGACACGGGTTCAAATAATATATCCACGGATGCATGATCCACTCTGCCCGTCATTCATTAACAATAGGGAAATCCTAAATTGCAATATACATTCGCAAACGGAATCGAGTAACATAAGTTTGAAAATCGCATCCATCCGAACTAAGATTCCCGCCGTGCTAACAGTAGCCGACACCAAGCACAGCATCTACAGAGTGGCTTGTTCTGAACATTTTCAGAAGGTTTGAAACTATGGTATACATCTACGACACCTTCTAGAGTGATGCGTGTGTTAAACTTGAGTTTGGGCCAAAATCAGCCGAGTTTGCTTCCGAAAGCAGCAATACAGATCCGACGAAAGACGGAACTACATTAATCATCCGAAGCAAGTAAAAAGGATTCACCAAGTGTAATTTTTAAGCCGAGATAGTTACGCTTTTCTTTTTTGTGGGGGTCCCGGGGTTGGCGCTCTATATAGTTGTGCAAACTTAAAAATCGACGCCATAGTGGTAACTAGCAATAAAAATTCGCAGGTAACGTACAAGGATTTACTGGGTCGTGAGGGCCTCCTCCACGCACAGCAAGAGAATCGAATATGGCACTTAACGTAGTATGGTGGCCGTACTCCTGGCAAGGGAGGATCGGTTCATTTGAAAACCTGTTTTTAATACCGAAGCCGAGCCGTTGAAAATACTGGTGCAGATACTTTCTATAATTTTTATAGTTCGCGCAAGATTTTTGCAGACAGAGCGAAATCATGAGAGCAACGGCGACTATTTCAAGGTCATCTACACCATGCGACCAGAGGGAACCATGTATGTCTGTGATAATTGATGCGCGAGACAATATAAGACTCTGTATATCATCAATGAGGAATGAACGGCCCGACGTTCGCCACCCTTCAACCAAAACGCGGCGTCATTAGGAACGGACAGAATGATCAAAGACCCCGAACTGTCTTGACCCGGACGAGGGGGATCACCCGAACGCTGCCG
>Ga0163217_1002808_pt1 | contig 18992 bp, 15 predicted proteins | sample SynspAceP_FD_185933 | JGI IMG/M metagenome (GOLD analysis project Ga0163217, IMG submission 185933) | Saline lake microbial communities from Ace Lake in Antarctica - Synechococcus sp. Ace-P (PacBio error correction) | ecosystem: Environmental > Aquatic > Non-marine Saline and Alkaline > Saline ...
TGAATAGGCCCAATAATAATTGGCACATATGCGATAGATCATTTGGCCTCCAATTTGGGTGTTTTTTAAAAAACTAGTTGAATTAAGCCTATTAAATTCCATTGAAATTTTTTTTATTGTAATTAAAAACTTGGAAGTTGCAATAAGCCTCTTAATGTTTGCCATCAATATAAGCACAAAAAAATATAAATTAAATTAACTCTCTTGATATCAAGTGTTACGATGATTGATCTTAAGCATAATGGGTTAAAAAGACTTTTAGCTAAATTTTGTGGTTAAAATAAATTAACGAGCCGTGGGCGTATGGTAAAAACAAAAGAGAGCCTTTATTGCAAGTTAAACAATTTTTCATAAAAGATTTATTGTGACCCTCATATCTGAAATTCCTAGTTTATTACTTGGTGCTCAATTTAGGAATAGAACATGTATTCTCCACTTTTAAGTGAGTTTTAACGTCCTTTTTCCATGAAAAATATTCTGCTTGTAAGCTATCTAATTTTAATAGTGTATATTTTTAAAAGTGAAAATTTTCTCTTGAATTAATCGTTGGCCTTGGCTTTCTGTAAATAATTTGGAGAGAAATCCAGTTGTCCCATGGCAGCAGTTTCCTCGAATGAAATTAAGATTCCACAATGGGTGTTAAAATTAATTGTTAACAGTTTCAATACTCTAATGAACATGATTTTACAACTTAAAGGTCTTCTATTAAATAACAAAATTAATGGTCCATTGTTTAGTACTCTTAATTGCAGATGTAAAGGAAAAAACAAGACAGGAACTCGCAATAAATTTCCAGAAGGAAATTGCCCCACGAACAAAGAACAGGGATTGTACCAAAGCAAGGAATTTAACCAAAGCTTCGCTCCTAATCCTTCAGGAATTGAAAGGTCCTGCAAGTTTGATGCATAGGGAAATCTTATGATATGCGTAATTTGATAGTAACAGGAACCATAGGCAAGGGGATTCCAATGGTGAAGCTTTTCCCTAATTTTGTTACACCTCCCGAGAGGAAGTATTTGGTATGAATTCGTTTTCAAATAGCAAGGGCGACGGAAATGTTCAAGCAGATTATACCAAGCATAACATTTTAAAGGTGAATAATTGGTACAAAGAGATCAGTGTTATATTTGCCCATAAATGATATATGAACCAACCTAATGATACGCAATAATGGAACAACGATAAACTTTCTTCGCCAGTGAATCCAGATTGGAAAAATTCAAAAGGACCAATTGGCGATAGATTCCGATGGAGCTTTTAATCTGTTGGAGGAGATACTGGGAACGACGTAATGGGAATATGAGGTAAGGTCCGGACAATAAAATCACTTATGTTAACGAATCGGTTCAGCGCAATAGTTGGCAATACGACCTTTCACCTAGGGGGAAAATAAGCAATAAACGTGTCTGCTTTATTAAAATTTGAGGATTTTGGCTATGGACGGCAATGCGTACCGATGTAAAGGGAAAACCTATACATTACGCGGCATGGTAAAGGGCACAGTGTTAAGAAGTTTTTCACCTCAAGGCAAAATATTAAAGGGAATAGAATTAATGGAAACACTCCCATCGAACATCGCAATTTGCGAAAATGAAGGCCACAACGGCCTTTAATAACGCTTCAAGGACAAATGGGTTAATTTTGAAGCCTTTGAAACGAAGGACGCCTGGAAGGGATTTTCAAATGAAAAAGTAAAGCTTAAATATTTAAAACAAGCTTACTGTAGTAATTGTTTAGTTATGTTGGTGGTAATAGTGAGGCGCTTGGCCATTTTGACTTCCTGCCAAAGAACAAAACAATAATAAGTAGCAAATAAAGTTGAGGTGTGAAAAATTTCATAATATTCATGATGTGGACAATAATATAATTCTTCAATAACAAGCTTTTGGAGGGTTTTAGAGGATCATTAATAAATTTATTACATAAAACAAAATAATCATAAATTAAATAGTGCATGGAAAACAAAACAACAGAAGAGCATCTTTTTAAGAAACCTAGGAATGGGAATTGCAGCTATGTTTGGCCCTAGTCGCGCCAAGGCCTTGGACGGTGGATCAAAACCAAAAAAGAGTCCCGTTGGACATCGTTATTGAACGCAGGCATATTCCATTATTTTCTCAGGAGCGTAAAACAACGGGAAATACCCCTTATATTTGGCTTGGGAAAGGCGCACATAGTGGGAATCCCTATGAGAATCAAGGCACATAAACCGAAATTGTAATTGCAAGAGCTGGAAAGAGGAGTTAAAAAAACATGTTCTTCCCATGGAAAAAGTGCTAAAAGTGAATTGTGCTAATTTGGGCAGATTGGCGACTACAAAGGATGACGAAGTTATTTAGGGGCGTTTTGGACCAAACCCACCAGTAAGGGACTACTGTGGCAACTAAATGGCGTGTTCCTGGAATCATTGGTGGTTAATGGACTGTATAAGGCGCCTTGGATTAATAAGTATCGATTTCAAGGAAGAAAATTATTAAAGAATTTATCGGCGCTGCCTGTAGTTGGCGATTAAATGGGGAACTGATTATTGTCCCGCAAATGAACCGGGTAAGACCGCTAACAAAATTAACCTAGATCACTAGACTCTTTTTATAAGGAACTTGGAGTTACCGGCCTGTCTTAATGCAAATGTAAACTATGACTTTTTTGTCGGCCTCTTAATGAGACGGAAGTATGGGATGCCATTTTTAATTTAACTCGCGCCAATGATTTTGCGATATGCAGAATTGCATGGATAAGATGGGGCCCAGATGCGGAAATGGTTGCAATGTGAAGCTGCCTATGTTACTTCGGTGCCGCCTGCGCATGGTCTAGGACCGCTTGCACCAATTACGGGGACAGAATGAGACAAAAGAAACTATTGCCAAATCTTCCAGGTCCCCGTCCAGAAGGTTTTATTATGCAGAAAAGCATAGGTATGTATTTGACCAAGCGATGTTACCACAACTGGTGCCTGTTATTGTTTGAAGTTGATGGCCCAAAGAGAAAATGCCAACAGGCCTATTTAAATAAGCAATACCGTAAGGCCCTATTCTTTAATGCAGCCCGGTTAAATCCAGAATTTCACATGAAGAGTTGTTAGCTATAGCTAAACGTAATAATTCATCTTTTATTTGATGCACTCGGCAGATCGTTCCCCCCCGTAGGGAATCTCTTTAAATTTCAAAAGATGGAGTTTCGATTTAATTTACTTTTTTCTGGCGGTTAAGATTGATCAGTAGGAACCAACAAGCACAGGATTGTTATTGTTGAAAGAAAAGATCTGAGATCGAGCAGCCAAAAATTTGATCAAATAGTCCACATGAGAGCTCCTTGGTAGGCCAATGAAAGTAAATAAAGAGGAATGGTTCGGTATGTATGTAGCCTTCAAAATCATACTGGGAAAAGAGACCACATGAAGCAGTAATGGCAAGATTCGGGTTAAATCGTATAGAAACGTAATAAAGCAGTTGAAACCGATAATCTAGAGTAAAAGGAGAAACCTATATTAATCCTGGGCTCAAATGCTTTCCACAAGTATGTTTGGTCCAGTTGGGACCCAAGTAAAGTCCAGAATAAGTCCAAGTGATTGTTACAACGAACTTAAAAATGGAACCCCAGTTTTGTTACAAATGTTAGAAAGACGGGAAGAGGAAATGTTGACTGTTTGGGGTGGTATTATTGAAACCCGAACAGGTTGAATATTGTTGCAAATTCGATTAAAGGAAATTTAGAAAAAAACTTATATGTAAGTGTTATTACTTAATTTATTTTACATAAAGGGTTTACTTAATAGCGAGAACGATACTGCTGACCACATATTTTATTTGTTAAATGACCGGGTAAAATCAGCAGAGCGCACCTAGTACGAGTGACTGTAGCTGGGATTACGTTGCTTATTAAACGAATCGAGAGCATTATAGTGTAGTATAAATATCGCGTTTTATCTCTATATGCAGTAGTCCTATGAGTGATAGTATCGAGAGTTTTCTATGCATCTCTTGATCATGTATGAGGTCTGCCGCGCTAGAGCATAGTTTTTGGACAGACCACTTCCCAAGGAGGGAGTATCTGTTGCATTTTTGTTTGACTTCGGAATGGAAAGGGAAACGGTCTTCGAGATGACCGGATCGTGTGCCATATATATCGTATACGGATGTCGTGTTGTTTCGGAGCGCTCTCTAAGAGATATATATATATATTCTATGGATGATGCTTGGACGCGTCCCTTGAAAACTGAAGTTTTATAAGAACCCGTTCGAGGGCAATGTGGAAATGGTCCATAACATGTTCCAGTTTGTAGGCAGGGCACTTACCGCCCTGTTTCATGCCCCCAGCCGTGCCCGATGTGGAGAAGAAACATTAAGGAAAGGGGAATTAAGGATTTCCCAGGGAAGGAAGCTGCAACAACAAATCTGGCCCATTAGAGGTACTTACCAAAAGAGGGCGACGTATAACGGTGGCCCGATAGTTTTTGGCAAGAATCGATGCGGGGACCCTTATGGGTACCCCTGGCAAACCTCCATTTAATAGCCAAGTCCGGTATGGCGTGGTCTTTAGATGGTAAGTGCAAGGGAGTCTGGAAGAGTATTCGGGCCAGATGGAGTAGGGTTTCAGAAGGCTGCCTTTTCGTAGCGATCTTTCCACGCAGTGCTTTTCTTTGAAAGGAGGTAGCTAAAGGACTCAATAATCCGCCCGCACGAATAAGCGACTGGAAGGTGAACCAGGTGATGGTATTATTATAAACCCCGGTGATCTTGTCTTGCCAAGGGGAAGACGGCGTACTTTTATTCCTCTGCGCATTTGCCGAACAGTAGTGGGGCACTGCTCGAGTTGGCGCTGGACTTAATTGATCATTTTGCTCTTTGAAGATGGTCATGACCATAGAATATTATTTATCGGGAAGAGATTAGATCACCACAGTGGGACCGAACAGCTAAAAAAGCGAATTTTTGGTGTGGTTGGAACAACATCCTCCGAATTGTGAAGATGTCCAAGGAGGACGTTAGATAAGGTAATTGAAGCAAAAGGACATGGTAATGACAACATAGAACTTAAATGAAAAATGATGAACTTTAAACGGCACCTCGACAACAATAAGCAGCGGTTTGGATGAGTTGCCATGTTGGCCCTGTTTTGTTTGAATGGGGTGCCAAATCAAAATGAAAAGCTAGGCAAAGTTCTGAGAACCAGCCGACCATTGCCATGGAGCAGGGACAAGACCCTCCCACGATCGATGAAGTCCACAGGCCGTTGTTTGGCTTTTAATAAGGTCATTGTGGACCCTACCATGTAGCGAACTTATGGAAGGCATTTGCGCAGAGGAACTCACTTACGGCATGTCGGCGGATTGATCCAGAACAGGCAGTTTAGATGATCTAGTTGAAACGGGCATTCGATTTTTCTGTCTTTGGAAGCTCTGATCCAGACCAATACATATTTCCAGGAACACTGGCCATTGTCATGGCCCATTTTTTTAGCCAAAGGGCAGCCAATGCCGGAGAACCTGTGGAATGTCGTAATCGGCATATGCAGGTGATAGCCAAAATACTAGATACAGACGCGCCAGCTCCGGCTTTTGGCCAGACAGGCCTATAACTGCCGAACTAGAAAACACAAATATTAACCTAAAACAAACTATTTTTGAAAAAATTGAATATTATTCAATTACTCTTTGCATAGGCCCCGCCATATTGTTATGGTCCATCCTAGGGGATGGTCCTTTAGCGGAGTAACATTGAACATGCCGGCCTTTTGAATAATGGCCTTTTTTGCACTTCTGGCCCTTGGCTTCATGGATACAAAGTCCCTGAACAAGTTATGTTTTACAGGCCTCCATATTTGCCGGAGTTGTACTGCGCCTCGTATTATCCCCACATATTTTTTTTTAGCAGATAGGCGATTTAAGCTTACGCGCCTTGACTCATACCCCCTTGATCCAACTTATCATGTTCGGCATGGGAGACGCTCCATGAAACTTGGCGATTTTGCCAGAATCACAAGGCGCCCGAAGGGGTCTTGGGTCGGGGTTACGGCACAGTTGGGTATAATAATGCCCCTTAATGGGCTTTGCTTTTGGCTTAAATTCATAATTTTCCAACCGGAGATTGCGGCACGGGATCGGTTTTGATCGGATCGTTCCTCCAAGTGGTGTAGCCTCCCAATGGTAAATGGGCCTAATTTGGCGAAGCCAGATCTAGCACTTTCCATCACATTACCCTCTATCTCCACCATTCTAGACCCTTTATAACACCACTTAGAAGTTTGTGGCGGGGAATTATAGAAATAGATCTTTGGTCCATGATGTGGAGCATAGTCCAAGAATGATATTTTTGCCGCTTGGATTTGGACGCCTCTTAACCAATGAGGAGACAAGGGGAAATGGTTGATAAGGCCACTCCTGTAATTTTCCATGTTGGGTAATCGGACTATCATTGTAGTATATTACGGCTGCAGGTAGGGATTAGGCCTTTTGGATATTGGCGAATCTTGATGTTATTGGAGTGTTGATCCCAATTTATTTGGCTATGATGCTGGGTATTGTACCGCAACGCTATTGAAAATTAAATGAACAGATGCACGGTACTATTGGCCACTGGAAGTGGGGATGCCAGAATGGCGGCCCCTCGGCATCGGGAAAACATTGCAAACTCATTGGCAAAATTAGCTACTGGGTCTGGCACCTCAGTCTTGGACCCCTCATGAACATTCCTGGTCCATACTCGCTTCCTATTTGGCACAAAAGACCCTCCTAAAGAAAGTAATTGATACTCATTTTAAAAGTTAAATTTTGATCAAAACTAAAACAATGTAAATAGTAAATATGTTGATTTAAATAAATTAAGAGTGGCCCCTGCTTCTTCTGTCATTGTGAAGTTGTGGAAAAAAGGAATACAAAGATAAAAATATAACGAAAAACCAGAAATTGTAAAGAAGCTCCGTCGGACTTTCTTTCCTCTCTGAAGAACAGTCTAAAAAGTTTTATCTACCCGAAGGAATTATAAGATAGAATTGGTAGCGAGTGGAAACCTAGGTAAAAATAACTGTAGCTATTGCGTGGGATGGCAAATGGCAAGGTTGTATGTAAGCTGAAATGAGTACCCTATACTGCAAAATGTGATGGGCCCTTGGTGAAGAAACAAACCCCTACTAGTCAGATTAAACTCCTTATAGATTGGATGGGATTGGTAAAAATGGATGAAAAAGAGCACAGTGGTTCAATAGATAGTCTTTTACTTCCTAGATGATTTTTCCCCTTGGATGACGACTATAGTGAATGAAACGTATTCCCTATATTTATGGAGCTATAGGGATTCCGATAATGAAATGGTGTACGCTGATGAAAAAAATCAGGATTTACGAAAACTAAAGAAGGGGAGGTAATACTTGAAACCCCAACAAAGTGTCTAATATGGAACTTGACAATTGGGTTATAACCTACCTATAATCCATTGCGTTTCAGATTACCTAAGGATGGAAAAAAGTGGAATCCTTTGGTTAGAAGTGGCTCTAGTGGAACAATGGGGGCTAACCCAAATGACTTGGACATATGTAATTATTCTCCCTGCAGGTGGAAAACTGCAGCATTGGTTTCAATACCAGCAATCTATGGGAAGTGGACCTAGAGGACAAAATTCCGAGGGATTATGGAGCCCATGGCCTATTGTTGTACCCCCTGAATGTACAGGAGGTGCCGAATTAAGATTGAAGGAAAGGATGGCACCCTGAATAAATTCACCGGGGTTGCCGACAAGAAATATTAGAGGGAATAAATTACCTCCTTCTACTTATGGCGATTCTTATTTTTATTCAGAAACCTGTTGGATAGGTGATCCGCAGGGCAAAAATAAAAATCGAGAACGGGAAAAAAGTGCTGTACAATGCCTACATGAAGCCGAGTTTTGGCATCTACCGATTGAACTTTAAAGACCGGTTCCAGCACCTAACGGACCTGATGGGAGTCATAATATTGTAAAATATGTCGCGGTTATTATTCAGAGGGTAACTGGACAAGGGAAGGCAAGTCATTTAAGACCCGTATTCTTCGAAAGGTTTGGACAAGAAACCATTGGAAGAAGTAGGATTTATCGTATCTAATACATGAAGGTATTAGTCAACACCTGGAGGAAAACCCGACCTTTTGGATCGTTTCGCAGACCGAACTAAGTGATATTTGGAACACCCCATACGATGGTAATAGAAATACGGCCCAAAATACTGCATTATAAATAAGAAGGAGATATGGGCGTTGTGCCCAAACTGAAGGAAATAGCCATTGAATAATGAAGTCTTTTTGACCGAATAACTGGAATAAGGACTAATCCCCTTAAAGGGTAACACTGCCCTATGGACATTAGAAGGTTATGGTGTGTGGATAAGTCCTTGTTCTGAAAAGCCCCCCCCCCCTGAACGACTCCAGACCCCCAGGGTCCCGTATTACGGCTATCAAAGGTTAGTGAGGAATTTGTTGAAGAAAGAGAATCAAGATATAATGCGGGGCCTTGGCCCTATGCAAACAGATGGCGACATTAATGTAGTTAACCAATTGTATTGACGTTTACGTTATTCCAAAAGTACTGAAGCTCAGATCTCTTGAAATGCTATCTATCAGAAGAATACGCGAAAATGAGCTGGTAGCTGCTTCCTGCATTAGGTTTAAAGCAAAGATTCAGATTTCTACATTGAAAGCAAAGGTTGGCCAGTAAAAGTAATGGTCATAAATGGACGGGCTTTGGAAGGTTAATGATATTTATAAACAGACCTGTGTTACCGTGCCAATGGTCCAGATTTAAAAGGGGTTCCCATGGGGAAATATTCCTGATCGCACCTTTCTTTAATTTGGTTCCGCCAAGAGTTATGGCGTCAGGAAGTGCTTGTAAAATTCCTTTAAATGGAACCTTACTGTCCAATAGACGGAAACGGAATATGGTATTATGCTCCCGATGGCTCCAATGACGATGATTGGAATGGTCATAGGTGGCCACTTACATTCGTTCTATGAACGATACTACCCATGGTCCCAAATGAACAAATGAGGTGAGGATATCGTGCCAAAACCCGACAGGAAAAAAGCCTACTGACTTAAAGGAACTGTTGAAATAATGTAAAAAGGGGCACGAACTACAGACTATTCCGTTGCCCCTTTAAAATGCTTTCCTCTAACTTTTCAATAACAATCATGTTCTTAACGGCATCATCCAAGGGAGTGAGGCACAGGGGTATTATTTTTTTATGGCCAAGGCAAAAGGTCGGCCTGGATTGTGTATTGATTACAGATATCAATTCAATGGTTTGGCAACTCTTCGTCTATCGTGAGCCCATATTTTTGCTTGGCCTATTTCTTATCGGAGGGTTAGAAGGCAGTTCAAAGAGTCTTATATTCCTTGGCTTCCGAAAATTTGTTGCCTTTGATTGTAAAACCACTTGTGTTGCATGAAGAATACCGAAGTCCCGTTTCAAACTCCATATATCCCTGAGGGCTAAAATATCTACCTTGAAATCCTGGGTGGATAGTCTATTTACAGCGGAAATACTTTTAAGGTTTCCGATTGAACAAAAAACGTGAAAGGGAAATAGGATAACAGCCATATCCATTTAGACTTCCGCCACCAAAAACTTTTTTATTACGATGCCCTATTGGGATCGTCTTCATAAATGAAAAGGAATTGTATTGTTTTAAATTCACCAATGTACCTTTTGATCCCACAAGTTCCTTGGCTTTATCCCATGTGGATGAATCTGTACATAAGAGGCCTCCATAACCTTTAGATGGGGATAATCCTTTGGGAGGGCCTTCAACAACTTTTCGCTTCCTTACTGGATAGTCCTAACAGGTTTTTTTTTTCAACAGTACAATGTTTGTTCCCGCTTCCTCAGGGCTTTTAATTGCCCAGGCAACGTTAAGATGATTGGGTATGGGAATATAGACGGCTGCTACCTCCTTATCTGCTAGTATTTTTCGTAGGAACCGTAAGAATTTCGGAGATTTTAAATCGCTCGGAAATATCCTTCGCTCCTGTGTCCAAATTCTTGAAGGCAATAGCATGAACTAACATGTAGGCAGTTTGAGCATTGCCGATTAACCTGTTCCGTTGCAATACTGGGCGTGGGCCAAAAATACCCCATTTAGCTTTTTTGTTCATCATTATATTTACAATACCTTTAATTCTTCAAACTGTCTAAAAATTGTTTCTTTCTGAACGTTCCGTTCATTTCAAATTTTCGTACGTATTGCCAATAGTTGTCCCTCCAGCAAATTGTCCATTACACGATATAGGCGCAATTATATACCCTTGTAATTCCTGGAGGAATTCTTACCTACACAAATAAATTGTGCTGTTTACAAGGCAAAACCTTGTCTACGCAGTACTTATATCCTCTAAATTGTTTTCCACTCGAGGCGTTGAAAATCAACAAATAACTCTGGCAAGAAATTTGCCCCACCAGCAACTGCCCAATGGCACCATTGAGTACTAGTCTCTGTAAAAACATTTCCGTCCCTACAATAATGGAAAATTCCTGGGCTCTCTTTAAAGGCTTCAATAAGTGGAAGTAGAAATAGGACCATATCCCGAGAGCTGTCCTTAATGCCTATGGCTCCTAATTCCTCTGCCCTTTTTACGGTTTCCAAAGAATAGGTGCAGTTTAAGTACAGCTTGGCATATTGGTAACATCAATAACTGTTAAAGGACCATTGTGATTAAGCTCCCAAATAGTCCGATCATTTCTTCTTGGGAAATGGAAGATAATAAGGAGGGCTACAACAACTGCGTGGCACCAGCCTCTTTTGAAGTGGGGCCGCAATTTCCAAAGAACCCATTAAAGAGGTATCGGTTTAAACCCATAAGACAGGCAAACCCTTCCTCGAATCAAATTGCACTAGCCTTGGTAATTTAGTTCTTTCGCAGCGCAATAGTGGGCTCGTGCTTCCCCATTAGTGCCTAATAGGAAATACGTGTACATACGCACCAGTAATAGATGCTCTATTCAGTTTTTCCAAACCTTTTTCATCCAAACCACTGTCTGCGTAAGGGGTAACCATTGGGGGAATAATCCCTTTAATATTCTAATGTCATATATTTCCCTTTTGTTAAGAACAAAGTAAATTTAAAAGTAGGGGTGCACCACACAACTATATTATTTAAAACAGATGAATCATATTGCCTATTGTGGCCTTTTATCCCACAGATTTGTCAAAGAACCTGAGAAATAAGATTGCCTGTGGGGGTACTCTCACATGTCCAGTATTTTATCTGCCCCTTTTGGCCTTCAGTTTGGTGTTCAACGCGCAGTAATTCTGTCTATATGTTTGTCAGCCAATTTTTTCATGCATGTCATCAAAGGGTAAAATGGGATTGCGTACGTTTGGGGGTGTTATAATACTTGTCGATACCACATAACCCGTTAAAAAGATGAATGGAGATGTCCAGATGTTGAATTAGAAAAGCCAAATACAGGAATTATTCTCCTAAAAGGCTTCTGCCTCTTCAATCTCTTCCTTCTTCAAATAAATGTATATCTCCGGTAAATGACCTGCATCCCTGTTGGAATAAAGCGTGTACTCCTCTTTGAAAGCCCCTCTACATCATTTGTGTAACGGCCCAACCTCCACTTTAGGTTCAAATTTGCCCTTGTGTTCAGTTCTAACATAAACGCGGAAATATTTTTGGGCCGGGCCGGAACGGTTTCGATTTTTAACATCGAAATGCTGGATTTTTCGAATAAATCCGCATATAATTTCATCCGATAGACATATCCAGTTGCATCCCAATCTTGTAACATGATCAATTTCCGCGGATCAAGTGACGCCAGTTCCAATAAGAAATGATTTTGAAATTGGCATGTGCAACATAGGGCCTTTGAAACAATAAAATACTTTAACAACCTAAATCCATATAGGCCTTTTAGGAGTTTTACTTTGCTTTTTGATAAATCCGTTTTCCCTGCACCAACCTCATAACGGCGGAATCTTGTCAACCTACTGTTTCCAAGACTAAGCCAGCATCTTGGAGTCGCTCCGTTTGGATAATTGTTATATACCATCCGCAGCCATACGGCACCAAAAAATCCAGCGACACCAAGCCTCCCAGCCTGCAATACATTCGTTTTTTAATGCCACTAGATCTATGGTATCCGCTGTTGTAATGAACCCAATGCAATAATATGTGGGCTGAAAGAAAGAACTCTATCCCCTAAAAGGAATTGTTTAAAAACCCCTTTTTTGTTTTTTGGGGTAAAACTTTTTAAAAAAACAAACTGTCCCCCCCTTTTTTTTTTTTTTTTTTTTTTACAACAGCGGGATACATATATCTAGTGGCATTAAAAAACAATGTATTGCAGGCTGTGGGAGGGCCTGGTGTCGCTGGCATTTTGGTGCCCGCTATGGCCTGCGGAGGTATATCAATTATCGCCAAAACGGAGCGACTCAAGATGCTGGCCTAGTCTGGAAACAGAGGTGACAAGATTCCCGTTAATAGGTGGTGCAGGGGAACAGATTTTATCAAAAAGCAAAGAACTCCTAAAAAGCCTATATGATTTAGGTTGTAAAAACGTTTGTTTCAAATTCCCTATTTGACGATTGCCAATATTCAAAATCATTTTATGGAACTGGCCGTCCACTGATCCGGAAATGATCATGTTTATAAGATTGGGAATGCAACTGGATATTGGTCTATCGATGAAATTATTGCGATTTATTCGAAAAAGTACCAGCACTTTCGATGTATTAAAAATCGAAAACCGTTTTCGGCCGGCCCAAAAGATATTCCCGTATTTAGAACTGACACAAGGCAAATTGAACCTATAAGTGGAGGTTGGGCCGTTACACAAATGATTAGAGGGCTTCAAGAGGAGTACACGCTTTATGCCAACAGGATGCCATGTCATTTACACGGCGATATAGCCATTTAATTTGAAGAAAGGGAGGATTGAAAGAGGCCAGAGCCTTGTTTGAGAGAATAATTCCTGTATTGGCCTTTTCTAATCAACATCTGACATCTCATTCATTTTTTTAAAACGGTTATTGTATCGACAAGGTATTTATTAACAACCCCCAACGTACGCATTCCCATTTTTACCCTTTGACTGCCATGCAATGAAAAATTGGGCTGACAAACATATAGAAGAATACTGCTGCTTGAACACCAACTGAGCCCAAAGGGCAGATAAATACTGACATTGCAGGAGTACCCACCACAGCCAATCTTATCTCAGGTTCTTACAATCTGTGGATAAAGGCCAATAGCATATATTATCTGTTTTAAATAATATACCGGTTTGGGTGCACCCTATTTTAAATTTACTTGTTTCTTAACTAAAAGAAAAATATACTGATCATTAGAAACATTAAAAGGGATTAATTCCCCAATGTTACCCCCTTAACCGCAGAGGTGGTTTGGATGAAAAGGGTTTGGAAAAAAACTGATAGAGCATCTAATTACTGGTGGGTGTACACGGTATTTTCCTATTAAGGCACTATGGGGAAGCAACCGAGCCTCACCTATGCGCTGCGAAAAGGAACTAATTACCAAGGCCTTGTGCCAATGATTCGAGGGAAGGGTTCTGTCTTAGTGGGTAATAGACCGATACCTCTTTTTAATGGTTCTGCCCCCATGTCGTTGGTGGGAAGGCGTCGGACCCCTGCACGATGGGGGGTGCTGGGGAGGGTGGGGGAGGGGGGGGGGGGGGCGGGGGGGACAGCGTGGGGAAATTGCGTGCCCACTCAAAAAGAGGCTGGTCCCACTAAATTGTTTGGCTCCTCCTTAATTATCTTCCCATTTCCCAAAAGAAGAAATGATTCGACTTTTGGAAGCGCTTTATTCCACAATGTCCCTTACCAGTTATGATGTACAATATACCAAGCCTGTACTAAAACTGCACCTTTCTTTGGAAACCGTAAAATAAGCGGCCAAGATTAGGAAGCCATAGCATAAGGACAGCTCTGGGATATGTACTATTACTCACTTATTGAGAGCCTTTAAAGAGAGCCCAGAATTTCCATTATTAGAGGGAGGAAATGTTTTTTAACCAGAAGACTGTCCACTACATGGTGGCCATGGGGCAAGTTGCTGAGGTGGCAATTTCCTTGCCAGAGTTTTGTGATCTTTTACAACGCCTCGGTTGGAAAACAATTTAGAGGATATAAAGACTGCGTAACAAAGGTTCCTTGTAAAGCAGCACAAATTTTATTGTAGGAGAATTCCTCAGAATTAACCAAAGGGTATAAAAAGCGCCTACCGTAATGGACATTGTGAGGACAATATGGCACTACGTGTAACAAAATTGAAAAATACGGAACGTGCAGAATAAAAACAAATTGTTTTAGACAGTTTTGAAGAATTTAAGGTCATTAAATATAATGTGAATCAAAAAGCTAAAATGGGGTATTTTTTGGCACTGCCCATATTGCAACGGAAACAGGTATAATTCGGCAATGCTCAACTGCCTACATGTTGATGTCATGCTATTGCCCTCAAAGATATTTGACAAGCGAAGGATATTTCCGAGCGATTTAAAAATTCCGAAAATTCTACGGTTCTACGAAAGAAATAACTAGCAGATAAGGAGGTAGAAGCCGTCTAATATTCCCCTACCCAATCATCTTCAACGTTGCCTGGGCCATAAAACCCTGGAAGCCGGACAACATGTACTGGTTGAAAAACCTGTTTGACTATCCAGTAAGGAAGCGAAAAGTTGTTTTGAAGGCCCTCCTAAAAATATGTCCCCACTAAAGGTTATGGAGTGGCCTTATGTAGCAGGCATCCATCCACAATTGGAAATAAAAGCCAAGGAACTTTGTGACCAAAAGTAATGTGAATTAAAACAATACAATCTTCCTTTTCATTTATGAAGGAACGATCCCATAGCATCGTAAACTAAAAAAGATTTTGGTGCCGAAGTCCCCTAATGGATTGCTGTTATCCATTTCCCCTTCACGTTTTTTTGTTCACCTTCGAACCTAAAAGTAATTTCCGCTGTAAATAGACTTCACCCAGATTTTCAAGTGATATTTTTAGCCTCAGGAATATTGAGTTGAAACCGGGACTTCGGTATTCTTCAATGCATACACAATGCGTACATCAACAGGCACAAAATTTCGAACAAAGGAAATATAAGATTTGAACTGCCCCTTTAACCTCCGATAGATTAGGCCAGCAAAAATATGGCTCAACAATAGACGAAGAGTGCCAAACCATTGAAATTGATATCTGTAATCATACACAATCCAGGCCGACCTTTTTGCCTTGGCCATAAAAATAATACCCCTGTGCCCTCTCCTGGAGGATGCCGTTAAAGACATGATTGTTATTGAAAAAAGTTAGAAATAAGCAATTAAAGCGGGCAACGAATACGTCTGTAATTTCGTGCCCTTTTGTAACATTACTTCAACAGTTCCTTTAAAGTCCAGCTAGCTTTTCCCTGTCAGGGTTGACGAATTATCCCTCTACCTCATTTTCATGGACCATGGTAGTATCGATTCATAGAACAATGTAAGTGGCCTACATAGAACAATCAATCATTCGTCCAGTTGATCCCATCGGGAGCATAATACCATATTCCGTCCGTCTTATTGCACGCATTTAATGTAAAGTCCAATTTAAAAGAATTTTTAAGCACTTCCTGATCGCCCATAACTCTTGGCGAAACCAATTAAAAAGGTGCGATCAGGAAATTTTCCCCATTGGGAACCCCTTTTAAAATCTGGACCATGCAGTAACACAGGTCTGTTTAGTAAAATATCATAACCTCCAAAAGCCCTCCCATTTATGACCATGTATTGGTGTACTGCCAACGATTCTATGGCTTCCAATTTAGCAAATCTGAATCCTTTGCTTAAAACCTAAATGCCAACGGAAGCAGCTACCGCGCTCATTTTTCGCCGTATTCTTCTATGAGATAGCATTCTAAGAGATCTAGCCTTCAGTATCTTTTGGAATAACGGTAAACTCAATAACCAATTGGCTTTACCCTACATTAAATGTCGCCATCTTTATGCCAACTGGCCAAGGCGCCGCGCATTAATATCGTGAGTCCTGCGTGTCGTGCGAGAGAAAGTGCCTCACTTAATCCTAGCCGTAATACGGACCCTGGGGTCTGGATGCGGTCATGCTTTTCAAGAACAAGTGACTTTACACAACACCTAAACCCCCTTCTGAATGTCCATAGGGCCCATGGGAGCGCCTTTCCAGATAGTCCCTTATTTTCCCAAAAAGTTATTCGTCCAAAAGACTCATTATTCAACTGCATTTCTTCAGTTCCTGGGCACAACGCACCATATCTCCTTTTATTTATAATCAGTTTTTGGCCGATTCTCTATACCATCCGTTGGTGGTCCAAATAATCCATCCTAGTTTCGGCTGCGGAACGAATCCAAGAAGGGTCGGGTTTTCCATCCGGTTTGATATCTTCATGTAATAGATAGCATAAATCCTCTCCTTCCAATCGGTTTTCTTGTCCAAACCTTTTCCGAAGAATAACGGGGTCTTAAATGACTTCCTTCCCTTGTCCATTACCCATCCTGATAATAACCGCGTACATATCTACAATATATAGACTCCATCAGTTCGGGTGGGTTTGTGTTCGTCCCTGTTTGTGGCCTGGACCGGTCAAGATTTTCAAATCGGTAGATCCAAAAACTCGGTCCTATCGTAGGCATTGACAGCACTTTGTCTTCCGTTCTCAAATTTTTATTTTTGCCCTGCCGGATGCAACCTTCCAACAAGGTCTGGAATAAAAATCGGCCAATAAGTAGAGAAGGGTAATTTACTCAACCCCTAAATATTTTCTGTCCGGCAAACCCGGTGAAATTTATCAGGGGTGCCATCTTCCTTCATGTAAATTCGCACTCCCCTGTATCATGTCAGGGTACCAACATAGCATGGCTCCATAAATCCCCTCGAAATTTGTCCCTACTAAGTCCACTTCCCCATAGATTGCGGTACTTTGAAAACCATGATGGCTGGCGAGGTTTTCTCCACCTGCAGAAGAATAATACCATATGTCCCAAGTCATTCTTGGTTAGCCCACTTGTCCACTAGAGCCATCTACCAAGGAGATCCACTTTCTTATTCCGATCCGTAGTGAAATCTGAAAAGCGCAATGGATTGATAGGTGGTATAAACCCATATTGTCCCATAGTTTATATTGACACACTTTGTTGGTGTTCAAAGATTACTCCCCTTCTTTTAGCGATTTTCGTAAAATCCGATTTTTCATCAGCTACAACCATCTTTCGTATCCCTATAGCTCAACATAAAATCACATAGAATACGTTTCATTCCTATAAGTCTGTCAATCCCAGGTAAAACCTCATCCTAGGAAGTAAAGGACTATCTAATGAAACACTGTGCTCTTATCCATTTACCATCCCACATCCAATCTATATAGGAGATTTACTCTGACTAGTAGGTTCGTCCTTCACCAGGAACATCCCACGATTATTTTCATATAGTATCACATTCAAGCACATACATGCTTGCATTGCGCCATCACCACGCAATAGCTACAGGTTCATTTCCATAGGTTCACCGCTACCAATTCTATCTATATTCCTTCGGGAGATAAACTTTGTTAGACATTTCTTCAGGAGAAAGAAAGTCCGAACGGAAGCTTCCTTCGTATAATTATTTTCGAGTATATTTTATCTTTGTTATTCCCTGTTTATTCCCAACTTACAATGACCAGAAGAAAGCCAGGGCACCTACTCGTTAATTTATTTAAAATCAACATATAACTAATTTATCTTGTTTTTACTTTTGGATCAAGAATTGATTTAACTTTTAAATGAAGAGCAATTGACTTTCTGTAGGAGGTCTTTCTGGCCCAATTAGGAAGCGAGTATGGACCGCGGTAATGTTCATGAGGGCCAAAGACGCAGGTGCCAAGACCCATGGTAGCTATTTGCCAATGAGTTTGCAATGCCAGCGATGCGAAGGCCGCCACTTCTGCATCCCCCACTTCCCAGTGCAAAACTAGGTAAATGGGGGTCCTACTGCATCCCTGATTTCTTAATTTCAATAGGCGTGCGAAAAACCCAGCATATAGCCAATATAAATTGTGATCAACACCATAACATCAAGTATTCCGCCAAATATCCCAAAAGGCTATCCCTACCTGCAAAGCCGTAATTACCTAACAGTTGATAAGTCCGATACCAACATGAAATTACAGGAAGTGCCTTAATCCAATCCATCGTTCTCCCTTGTCTCCCGCTCAATTGGTTAATGAGCAGTCCCAACTCCAATCGTGCGAAAATAATCATCTTGACTATGGCTCACCACATCATGACCAAACATCCCTTTTCTATAAATTCCCCGCCAACACTCATATAAAGTGGTGTTATCGAAAGGTGCAGATGGTGGAGACTAGAGTAATTGTGATGGAAGTGCTAATTGCCTTCGCCAATAGGCATTTACATTGGAGGACTACCACCCACTTGGACGACAACCGATCAAAACGATCCCTGCCGCAATCTCCGGTGATGAATTACTGAATTTAAGCCAACAGCAAAGCCCATAAGGGCATTATACCCAACTGTGCCTAACCCCGACCAGACCCCTTGGGCGCCTCTGATGACTTCTGCAAAATAGCGCACACCATCGAGGTTCCCATGCAGGCGAACATGATAAGTTGGATCAAGGTATGATTCAAGGCCGTAACTTTAAATCGCTATCTGTAAAAAAATTATTGGGATAATAGAGCGCAAGTACACTCCGGCAAATATATGGAGGCTGTAAAAACATAACTGTTCAGACTTGTATCCAACTGAAAGCCAAGGGCCAGAGTCGCAAAAAAGGCCATTATCAAAGCGCCGCCATGTTCAATGTTACCGCCTATAAGGAACCAGTCCCCAGAATGGACAAATCAAGATGCGGCCATGCCAAGGCAATGGATAATATTCAATTTTTTCAAAATAGTGCCTTTGGTTTAGGTTATTTTGGTTCTAGTTTCGCAGTTTATAGGCCGTCTGCCAAAAGCACGGACGCTGGCCGTCCTTATCTTTTTGGTATACCTGC
>Ga0163217_1016951_pt1 | contig 18990 bp, 12 predicted proteins | sample SynspAceP_FD_185933 | JGI IMG/M metagenome (GOLD analysis project Ga0163217, IMG submission 185933) | Saline lake microbial communities from Ace Lake in Antarctica - Synechococcus sp. Ace-P (PacBio error correction) | ecosystem: Environmental > Aquatic > Non-marine Saline and Alkaline > Saline ...
AGAAGGAGAGATTCAACCTCCTGCAAGGCTACCAAATCTGGTTGGTAATGATTGGATAATCCCGCAAGGTATCCAAGTTAAAAAATCGTTCTTAGGTCGTAAGCCCCATGAAGAATATTAAAACTCATCACTCGCAGGGTATCGGCCCTGTGCAAGGCTAAAAAAAAGGCAGTACTTTGCGCATAAAAACAAAAGCAAATAATTTTCCGAAGCTCAAAACCATTTTTCCCAATTCCCAAATAAAAATTTAAGGGCCCGGAAAATTTAGTACTTTCCCGAACCGCCATAATCAAACTATTATTCTTAGATTTCCGGCACCGTCTTTTAATCTCTCCCAATAATTACGACGGCCCAAAACTATCCGCTTTCGGCCCTGGACTTTTTGGCTTTCAAGTGTAAAAGAAATCCTAATACTTGGGCTCCCCGTTTGGGGATTTTACGCAAATGAACCCAATTCTCCGGAAAATCTATTTTAACACCATCAATAGTTAGATAATTTCCTCATTTTTTATATTTCTCCGCCATAAGCCAAAGAATACCATCCACATCCAAGCCAGTTGTAAGTTCAATTTTCTTTTTGCTCATAAGTAACTTGGGTTTAAGCTAGCTTTTAAGCTCGCCTTACAAGTACCTCCCCTTTTCGGCCATCAACAAACATTAAAAATAAGGCCGTTTCCTACTAGGGAAATCCTTCCATAATGAACTTTCTGGATAAAATAATACTCCATTGCCCTCTCCTCCAATGATGGCGTTATTGGCCCTTCCCATTTTGTTACCACGTTTTACTTCACCGCACAGCTGCAGCCTCATAAGTACCGTCAAGATGTCTTTTCAGAAATATCCCTTAAAGCTCTGGAGGAACGATAAATTCGGAAACGGTATTAACCTTTTTGTTTTTCCTAACACATAATCGGCACAGGCCCACCAAGGTAATAATTTCCCTCGCTGAACATCCACCTTCATTGGTAATAATGCCAAATCGATCCACGTCAAGGATCTGACTAAGCATTCCGAAAGTCCTGCCTTTTCTTTAATTACCACAATTCGCGATATATTTCCCCCAAATGTTCCTTTAGGGGTTTCCGGGTTATGCGGGAAAATGTTCCCCGTAGGCTTACAGTACAGCTCAACTACCTCAACCCCCAATTCCTTAAGAGTTTTGTGTATGCGATACGCGCCAGTAGAGTTTACGGGCCGTCTACCCACTACTTTAAAACTTGGCCGCATCTATAACATCTGCATCCACCAAGGCTAGGTCCAAAACCTCATCTATATGGATTCTATATAAGAATCATTTTTTGTAATGGTACCCAAGTGGTCTTACTTCAGAGAAATTAAAAGCCTCTTTTTTCCGCTATTCCAATATCTTGGCAGCCTTGGGCAGCATCTAAGAACTCCCCTTTCTCATTTAGGAGTTTTTAGGCGTTCCAATTGTTTCGGATTATGACTTGCGGTAAAGAATTATAGCCTCCAATCGGCCTTTTCATGGGGAAACCGCGGATTTCTCTGTGGGTTGGGGTGGATACGTCTAAAAGATCAAATTAACATGTCTATTCGCCAGGTCTACTAGGGTGGACACTAACCATTCTTCTGGATCATTTCTCCGGATATGCGCGCATCAAACGGCCAATGAACCAACGGTTAAATTTTTCTTTTTTAGAGTAATTCCATTTTTAAACCAAACACCGTAGGCAGCGCAAATTTAAACCGCATGCTATAGGGCGTTAAATGTCTCCAGGCTTTGCCCCCCGATGGTACCGACGTTATTCCCGAAATAGATTTATTAATGTCCATTTGTATTTATAAAATTTTTAACAAATATAAAGGTTAGGTTTAAATCCTATGCTGCTAAAAGTGTAATTCGGGAATTAATAAACTTCAAACCGAGGTCAATGAATTATTTAAGCGCACATATGACCTCTCGTTCGGGACCAACGAACTCAACCAATGTGGAAATTTCATAGCAGATAGTATCGCGGTAATAAATACAAACACTTCCCCAGAAAAATTACAAAAAAGGAATTATGCCTGCACCGTGCTAATTGACCCTAACACGGACAAGCACCCTACAGTGAGACAGAGCACCAAACGATTACATGAGAATATAGTGCACGTACAGTGGGGTAATCGTAGATATTTTTTTACGACCATTCTTCCTTGCGAAGATTGGAATATGTATTCTGAAGTCCCCTTAAATAAAGTATGTAATAAATTTTTTACCTTTTATTGGATGAAAATTATGATTACTCCATGGGTGTTAAGCGCATGGAATGCCTCATATGATTGCGGATAATTGGATTTACAATTATTCTAAAATGTCTGGTAATTTCTAGGGTTTTGCATGCATAAACAGAAAGAACCAAAAATAAATCCAAAATGGATTTTGCCACTCTTGGATTTAGAGGAACTATTATTCGCTTTTTGAAGAAGCAATTCAGTAAATTTTTTAATGAATTGATTACGCTATGTTAAACACATAGAAATTGAGAAATTCCAACCCTTTCAAATTGAAAAGGGACAACCAAATAATTAATTTTTATATAAATTGGTTTTAAAATACAATTAATAAGTATCTTTAATATCCTTTCAAATTATATAAAAAAACTCGCCCCTAGTTTTTTACAATTCCCTTTTTAATTGTAAATTCCCCATAGTTACGGTCCTCTTAAAGTTGTTGCAATCAATGGGTGTGGTTTTTTTTCTAGCAACATTTAACACCTAAAACATTAACTATGAGATTTAAACATTTGAATTACCTAGGAGTGGGATTAAATGCTACCTACTGAGTCTTCTGGGCCTGTAAGTAAGGAATCCTACAATTGAAGATGCCCTGGACCTGTTTAATGGCAGGCCAATATTAAAAAGCCACAAAAACGCAACACCCTTCTACGGTCCCCAAATATTCCTTGGGATAAAGGCCATGTACGGTCATGGATAAGCGGATTGGCAAAGATGGCACGCCAGAAGAATTGGGTTGTGGAAATTGTTCCCCAAAAATTTTATTACACACCAACTGCCTGTGGTGATGATCCTGTAGCAATTGGTTGGCTGCCATTGCACAAACAGGCAATGGAAGTGAACCCCGTTCAAATCATGTCCTTTTTGAATTGGAATCCTGCACAGGCCAAGAACTCCAGGCGTATTTTGATGTTCCTCATTTTGATGTTCATTCTTTTTTGACTTCAGTGGCCGCCCGGGAGGCAATTCAATCTCCCCGAAGCAATGGCCCAGTTTTGATACTATCCGCCACCAGGCTACCTACCTGTTTGATTATAAAGCTCCTGGTGAAACTGAAGTGCCTATGATGGGTACCATTGGAATCCCAGAGAGCTTTTGCGCCCCCCTTTTCCAATATCTTACTTTAACGGAACTTACGATGGGGAGCTAACCTTTAATAGAACCTATGAATACAGTTGGCAAATATATAGAAAGTGGGATTCCCTTTCCCAAGCGAAGCTACTCGCAACGCTACAAAATTTGGCTAACCTCCTATTATCCAACCCCCGGGGTCTATTAATGTTTATCAAATTCAAAGGATCAAAAGCAAGTATCTCTTTAAGCGAATTCGTTGCATCGGAAGCCGAATAGACAACATAAAAAGGGCTTGTCAATATTAAAACCCTTTTTTTTTGGCAACTTTTTTCATTACCTATACTTATTTTCTAATGAAATCGCCCAAGAAAAAAAAGATTTGGGCTGGCATAACCTTGCCAAGGCATAGTATGGATGTTTATAGAAAATGGTATGGGTGATTAGAAAGATTCTATAGAAATGTTTTTCTTTGCGTATATGTAAAGTTGTAAAAAATGAAAAATTATTTCCTAATTGCCACTTACCCCCTCCTACTCTTAGTCAACTGCAAAAAAATCAATCGGCCTTACCAACTGACCTCGTGACGAAAGGCGCAATGGTAGTTCTGCGCGTGTGGGAAGCCTTCCAAAATTGATCGGACATCATCCAAAAGGAGGTACGTCTCCGATGCCATGGTCCGCCACGGAAATTAGCGCTTGCAGTAGCTTATTCCCTATGCCGGAAATATTGGCGGAGGAGGATTCATGGTATATATAACCGAAAAGCTGATGGAGAAATAGCAAGCGTTGGACTACGCGCGAAAAGGCAGCCTATGGCGGCAAATAAGGATAATGTATTTTGGATTCCTTGGAAATGTTAATCCAGACAAAAAGTACTGGTAGGGGCACTGCCGTAGGGGTTCCCTGGCAAGCGGTTTGGGCAGTGGTGATTTGCAGTACCATAAAAAAAGTTTGGATCGCTACCCCTTAAGGAAATACTGGCTCCAGTGAATACAGCTAGCCGAAAGGGAGTTATTAGTAAACCTCAAAAAACAAGGCCAAACGATTGGCCGACTATAGGGATTTTATCAAAGTGAATTAGCGATTCCTAACCTTTTTTGCCACGGTATATAAAGAAGGAGATTAATACTAAAAATAACCCCCGCATTGGCCCAAAACCCTAGGAAAAAATTTCAGAACAGGGCAAGGATGGATTTTTATAAAAGGTGAAGATTGCCGAAAACTTAGCGAGTTTTATCCAGGCCACAGGAGGCTTATGTCACTCCTTGAAGACCTTGAAAAAATATGAAGCCAAAATGGACAGGTCTCCCCATTAACCTTTAAATTATAAGGGACCTGAAAAATTTAATATTCCATGAGCCTCCCAGCAGTGGCGGATTTACGAATCATATCAAATTTTTAAAATGATGGAACCCTATGAGTTTCGTCTTTGGATCATAATTTTCCGTAAAATCCGTTCAATTATTTTAGCGAAGCCGCGCGTAGGGCCTATGCAAGATAGAAATTATTTTCTGGGAGATCCGGATTTTTGGAAGTCGCCCTATAAACGAACTCTTATCCGTTCAAATATCTAAAGAAAGAATGGCAAAATTTCTCTTTTGAATAAGGCCACCAAAAATCGCCGACGTATCCCGTGGCGCTGTTCAGTTGTAGAGAGTGATCAAACAACCCACTACTCTATCGTAGATTTTCCTTTGGAAATGCCATTGCGGCTAGCAAACCACTATAATGCCGGCTTTGGTTCCACTGTATACGGATGAACTCGGCTTTTTCCTTAACAACGAAATGGACGATTTTAGTGCCAACTGGGTTCCCCAATATGTTCGGACTTGTTTGCGCAGAAGCCAATAGGGCATTGCGGCAGAAAGGGATGTTAAGGCAGTAAATGACACCGGACCATTGTTGAAAAAGACGGCAAACAGGATGGTAGTTGGCTCCTCCGGGAGGTTTCCACTATAAATTACAAGCGGTGGCACAGACGCATTCTGCAATTGTTATGATTTATATGAGTATGCAAGAGGCTGTCAACGCTCCCCGTTTTCACCATCAAATGGCTGCCGATGCCATACATTTTTTTTGAACCCGGACGGATTCCCCCCTACCAGTTTTTAATGACCGACTTAAAAAAACCAAGGATACATCATCAAGAGGAAAACACCCCCAGTTATTGTAAAGTAAGACGCCATTATGGTTCTGCCTAACGGAAAAATTGGAGGCGGGCGCAATAACGAGGGGATGATACTGCAGTGGGATTTTAAATATGAAAATATTCTAAGATCGCTAATACCCTAACCAGTAAAATAAACTATCTCCACAAAAAAAACAATACGTCCTAAAGAAAAATAGGCAAATACTTACTTGGAACATTAAGTGCTATTGTTTTATCCTGGCCCGGTATCCTCTTACGCTAATCATTAATGAACGCACCCTGTGGCATTAAAAGGAAAAAGCCGATGACTTGGCCTTTAAAAATGTGGCTGCCCTCAATAACGACGCTTTATCAAAACCCGTTCTGGAATGGTCCCCTTTGCCAATGGGAAAACACCATTACCATTGGATAGAAATCAGAACACCGTAGTGGTAACTTGGTGCGACTATCGTGTGATGCTAGATTTAAAAAGACATCGAAAGAAGTTCGGTTTCAAAAATACTATTAGCATTAGCGGGTGCTGAAAACCAGAAGCTCGGTTAAATAAGGCCTCCTCCTACTTTAACAATGATTTTCCTTTCTGGTTTGGTTAGCCCCATTTAAATTTTTGATCCAGGTACGGAACGGAGTTATTGTTCTTCTAGAAGACGATACCCAAGGACTTTTTGGTCACTTATACCGCAGGTGGGAAACACCCGGGCGATTCCTATTTTATGGAAACTGCAGGCCCAAATGTTTCCGCAATCCAGTTTTTAAGATGTGGGTGAGTATTAAATTCCCCATAGGTGGCGTGGAAAGCTAGTTGGGAACGAATGGCAAAGTAGGCGGAAGTGGTGCGTTTTTGGCCAGTCAGCACAGCATTGCCCCAATAAACCTTTGAAATGGGCGATGTTAGGGGTATAAATGATAACAGTAAACATGAACAATTAGCAATAAACATTAAAGGTTCAAGGTTCAGGTCCTTTACGGAGATTGAGCGTAGTCGAATCGAAGTAATCTGTGAACAGTTTTTCCAGTGAACAGTCCTCAAGTGGCTGCAAACAATTTACAATGAACATTTAGCAATAAACATTTAAAGTTCAAAGTTTTAATGTTCCAATGTTTCAAGGTCTACGGAGATTGAAGCGGTAGTCGAAATCGAAGTAATCAGTAGTCAGTGAACAAGGTTTTAGCGGGCAGTAGTCAGTGGCCTGCAAACAATTTAAACAGTGACAATTAGCAATAAACAATTTAAGGTTCAACGGTCTTTACGGAAGATTGAGCGTAGTCGAAATCCGAAGTAATCAAGTGGGCAGTAAGTCAGTGGGGCGGTTTTCAGTGAACAGTCCTCAGTGTCTCAAAAACAATTTACAGTGAACAATTAGCAATAAACAATTTAGGTTCAAGTCTTTACGGTTTTAGATTGAAGCGTAGTCCGAAATCGACGTAATCAGTGAAACAGTTATTCAAGGTGCGGACAGTAGTCAGTGGGCGGTTTAAGCCCCGTCACTGTCGAGTGGTTTTTTTAATGAAGCGTAGCGGAATAAAACTGGTATCGAGAAGTTGACGAAACTGCACATAACCGTTCTAGATTCAAATGGCTAACACGTCCCGTCACTTCGAGTGGATTTTGCACAACGAAATGGACAAAAATTGTATCGGAAGTAGATTACGGTTACACCAAACCTGTTCTCCGATACTAAATGCTATCGCATTTCACTCGAACTGACGAATTGAATTAAACTCGTCATTGCGAGTGTGCCCAGCCGTCAGGCGTTGCAGTGCGGCAATCTGTTTCCTTTTAGAACCATTTCCCCCGAAACCAAAAAGTCAACCAACAGACTTCTTTTGCCAAATCATATTTGGTGACTTTTAACTTTAAAGGCTATGGCTACCCTCTATTTAAAATCGGGCCAATAATCTTTTACTTTTTTTTTTCTTAGAAGGCTACGCTGCGTTCCAATTGATCCATACCGTCTACACCAATCTTCATACTGATCCATGCCGTCGAAACCAACTCTTTTCAGTTCCTTAAAAATGGCATCATAATCATTCAGCGCCCTTTTCCTATTTCGCCATGGCTAAGTCTTTTGGCATAAACCATAGCAACCGCCTTCTTCTTTACGCAAACTCTTCGATAGTACCTTCCTAAGGTAGCGGTCCCACTAAGCGTCATGTCACTTACAACGAATCGACACACGGTATAAATAAATCCAAGGGGTCCTCCGCCTGCCAAAAAGGTAATATGCTAGGGTCGTAATTAACACCAAAGTTGGGAATGGTTGGATTCCGATCAACCAATTGGCAGGAATATGTTCCATTTGTTGTGCAAACTCTGGATACTCCCAAAAAATCCGTCCTTATATGTGGTTTTCCAAAATTAAAGGTAACACCCAATTTTTCGCATGTGGCCCAAGACATTCTTTTAAATACATTCGGCAAGCAAGCTAATACCTTTCCTCCATAGTTAACTCAGGTCGGCGGCTGTCCTGACAATACCCTAGCAATAGGAACCTCCAAAGCGTGGTATTTCTATCCCCCCTATTTGTTTTTTTTAATTTCATTTTCCACGAAAATCGCATCGGGATGGGTAAAATCCGGAGAAACAACAAAGCATGGGAATTACTTTTCCATGACGTTCTACCTGCCTCCCTAAAATGGGCCAGTTGGCTTTAATCGCTCAATTTCTAAAAATCCGGCATAACCATTTCCAATCCGTTCAACCTGAAGTTCAAACGGCCAGGTCTATCCAATTCAAGAAACCGCTTCATGGTTCCATCCTTACCAAAGTTCGTGCAATATTGCTTTTTGGGAAAATACTGCTAATTGTGGCAACTCTTTATTCTTTTAATGTTATTAAATTATTTCTTTTATGGAACCTTCCAGTTCCTTGGGGAGGTTTCGCCTTCATAGGAAACTGTTCGCAAGTCCATAACTTTGGGAAAGCTAACAGGCCACATTCATCGGAGAGCCAATATAAAACAGCCCGCCCGCTATTTCTTCGGGTGACAAAATTTCTCTGGGCGGGGTGCAAAAATATCTGGTATGTCCTTATACGCAGTCCGCTTTCATCCCCTGCTTCCTTTCTTGTTCAAATTTTCTTTTTCCGTGAGTACCCCAACCTGGGTTGATCTGATACAACGTACCCCGTTTTCACGAAACACAGACTGTTCCCGCCAAGATTCCTTGTCAAGGTCTCAAATGCGCTTTGGACATGCCTATAAGGCAAGTAGATCCGGTTCTCCGCCCAAGCATTGAATAGACGCACATATTGAGAACACAACACGAACCGAGGACAAATGAGGTTAATGCAGCCTGAAATGATCATGAGAAGGGGCAAATGGATTAACGGCCACATTCTCTAATAAAGGGTACTTCGGTACTCTCTATATTGGAGGGAACGCCTATATATGCTGCGTTATTTACTAACGGGCATTCAAGGCCACCAAATTGGTCAAGGCTGCTTTTACCAAATAATTGCGGAGCACTAATCTTCGCGTAATATCCTTGGTAATGGTGAACTGAAATATCCCTCCCCAATTCCCCTTGACTAGAAGCCAAGCCTAGCTCCTCTCCAAATCCGTTGACCACACTCTGGCCCCTTCTTGAACACAAGGGTAGCTATAGACCTTGCCTATGCGCGTATATCCACCCGTTATTTAAATACGACTTTATCTTTAATCGCATCCGTTTTTAAATTTGGTTTCAAAACACCTTTTCACGACTTCCGAATGCATTTGATCAAATGCCCTGCGTGCCAATCCTCAATTCCCAAACCCCGCCAATAATAGGCTTTACATCTAGGGTTCCGGAAGCCAAAAGGGGAAAGCACTTTTTCCCAAATTAGGATAATTATGGCTAAAACTACCTTGAACGGGTAACATTCTTTTGCACTAAGGGATCCAAGGAGAAGTAGAGGTTTGTGGCCCCACCCTACCTTGGTAAATGTCATTGGGACGTAAACCAGTTCCAAAGGCTATTTTTAAAAGTAGCAACTGGCCCGCTGCTGCATCTATACATACAGTCGCTCCAAACCCAATCTTGTTTATTGGCCCAAGCGCTTTGCGTCCCCTACAAAGCTTTCGCACCATAATTGCTGGCATGTTCATCTATCCCTGTCCGCTTCCAATCCAACAATGGCCACTTTCGGCACCACATTAACGCCGCATTGCTGCACAAAGGATTCCGATGGTTTCCTGCCCCCAAAACTATGACCCCTTAAATCCCTGTTTAAATTTTAGAGTTCAATTACAACGGCACTATAATGCTACCGAACAGGGCCTCTGTTAAACAGGCTAGTTCAAACGGCAGGTGATACAGGTACTTATGCAAAGACATCTAGCAGTACCTTAACAAAACTGCGTCATGGCACATTACGCCATCTCCAAATCCCTTTCTTGTAAGGATCCAAGGTTGTAATAAGCCTTGTCTAGTAAGTGGAACTGTTGGGATCTATACAGCGCAAGTTTTTCACTAACTACCGCTGTCGCTTCGCTCCATCCGTAACTCTATTATCCTAATTCCTACAATATGCCTCCAAAACTCGTGTCCAAGTACTAACTGGCATAAATTTTTACAAGATGCCAACTAATGGTCGGACCGTCCATTGATGTAGATCACTACACATACTCCAAACAGTTGGCCACTTCCAAAAGCACATATCCTCTCCAAGTTGGTTTTTTCTATTTCCCCTAATTTCTACACTTCCCTGCTTGGAAGAAAAATTTACTACTCCTATTGAACTCATTTATTAACTCTTTTATATTTTGTAATCAGTGTTTTATTAACGTGTTTACTTCCCCGTAGGCATGTATTTTTTGCACATATAAGTCGCAAAGAACTTTCAAGGTCACCATCGGCCAGTCTTAAAGGAATCGGCATCTATGGTGAGTGGTGCCTCCCAAACAACCATGGGCGCGCCATAATTCAGGACAGGCGTATGGCTTTGTTCCAAAGTACGTTCCCCAACAGCCTGTACCGGTACCGATTAACAGGCAAATGACCACCTGCCACAAACGAAAGTTGATCCATAGGGCTTGGCATTTTTAAGCTTGAGCCGGCAATTCCACGACGTTCGTCATAACCAATATGGTGATAATATAGTCACATCAAGGTCTCCAGGCCATTTGGCTCCTTCAACCATATCCGGACATCCTAAATTATCACCCATATACTTCACCATAATCCTTCCCTGCCTTGTACGACCACCATTGAATCGTTTCGCATGGCCCTGGCCATTACTACCAGCATGGTAGCACCCTGCCTTGGCCATGCATTTTTCGGCTTTCCCAAATATCCTCCGTCATTGGTTTTAAGATCTGCTACTAAGGTATATATGGTTGGAAAAGCTTCGCGCAATTTGGCGCACTCCGTGCAATCCTTTCTGCCAAAATAAGTGGTGTCGCCAGCTTCCAACGCAATCTACACCTGCGCGTAACAGCCATGGCGGCCGTTTCTAAAGCTTCTCAATATTGGTAAGGTCTTAGGGAAATTTGTACGATTGGTTTCAATAAATTTTAATTGATTTTGTTTGTATTCTTTAATTCACTGTAAGCCTTGTCCATTTAAAAACCCAATTAAAAGCATGATATTTTTGGGCTTTTCCCGACAATCCAAAGATAAAGGATCACAAATACTAAAGATTCTAATCAAATTATAAATCCAATACTTACCCTTTTCAGGTTTCTCAGCACTTGCGATTGGCTTTATCAATACGAAAAACATAACCCACTTCATATCAATCCCTAATTATTGACTTTTTTATTCTAGGAAGACTATTATTATTGCAAATGAAATTTTAATTAATACCGATTTAATTTCAATCCAGTCGATCAAAAATAACTTTAGGCATACGAATTCCTAAAACTTAATTACTTACCCATAAAATGACATTTTCCCATTAAACCACCGTCACATAAATCTTATTCGCCATACTCTTCTTGTTTTGACCACTGTATTTTTTGTTTGGTCAGGAACAATTCTTTTTCTGCTCAAGGATTCCGGTGAATTACAAATGCCTTGGATGAGGTAGTGATTTACCGGCAAGCAGGTTCGAAACCTTACAGAATAAAAAACTCCTGAAGCCATAGAAGTAGTTGCATAACAAACCATTCAAAGATTTCAATTGCGTACGGCTCCGAGCGCTTTTGCTATCTCCAGGAGTTTTTTGTGCAAAAGACAACCACGGTGGTGGATCTCGTTTGTAAGAGGGTTAACAGGGAACTCAGACCTTATTATTATTTGATGGTATCAGGCTCAATATGCAACAGTAAGATCAGGGCGCAAATCAAATTATTTTTTAATACGCACGATGTTTTTTAGCATTGGCAAAATGGACAGTTTTAAGGGGCAGTGGTTCTGTACAATATGGTTCCGATGCCTAGTTGGAGGAACTATCCAGGCCCTGAGTCCATAGAGTTGTAGAAAATAACCCAAAACCAGATGTGGGGTACAGACCTTATGACGCGATTTGTAACCCAAGTATGGAACAGACGGTCAATCAGCCATAAAGTAATAGTAAAAACGAGTGGCCTTTAGGGCCAATGCTACTGGCGAAATTTCGGGGACCTTATTGGTGGGATACCAACAGGAACTCCAAAGTCCAACGGGGTATCGCGAATTTGGAACTTCGATCCTAAAAGGCAAAATACTTCTACAGACCGATCCCATCTTTACTGCAGTATACCAACGAGTGCATCAAAAGAAGATGTGGGCCCGTATAACCACAAGGTAGCGTTGGAGGATTATGCCATTAACAAGATGGATTCCCCAAAACGGCAATTGGCTTATGCCCGATTCCAACAAGACCTGAAGAAGCAGTAATCCTTTTTAAATCTGCAAGTGGTCACCGCCTCCTTTTCAGCAAATGAGGAAGGCAGGATCATTCCAAAAAAAATGGCGCTACCTCTTGTACGTACCGAAAAACGATAGGGTCCGTACCTTTTGTTTTTCGCCGAACAAGGACAAGTGGCTGGAAAAATATGGGTCCCGGCAATAGTGGGTGTAGGATGTATAACGACCCAAGTAACCAGTTAGTTCGCACCGAATAAAGAAACTTATCCACCAATACCCAACGGCTAAAACGTGGATTATATCCGATGGGGCCCACCATGACCAGCATAGGCCGCTTTCAGCATGCATACCCTAAAAGTTTAGGGCAAATGGAAATTACTGCTGGGTCCCCGATTTCAATACCTTTTATCAACAAAGTGACCGACATTCGCTTTGGGCACCACAAAAACTGACTCCATCAGCCCTTTCCCCTTTTTTTGGGGGTCGGTAAATTTTATTGCCGTTCAACGAGTATAAACCCCAATCTTCCAACGTCTTTGCCTCTATCAAACACAGGCCTTTAGGGCTCCAAACATTAATGATTTAGGTTTCCTTGGGCATTGGTTGAATATTCCGATATGAAACACCCCAATTTCGACCTCAAAACCAGAGCATTCCCTGCAGATATCCAAAGTGGGCTATAATTTTCCGGCAATCGCCTCCTAAAAGCTGGAGTATTCCTTTATCGCAATGAACTGTACGACCTAATTGTACGCAATAGAATTGGAGGGCGATTTAGCAATTGAAGTTATCCCGTTTTATCAAAAGAAAAATGTAGATCGCGGATTTGTCCAAGGTGCGGAATGGCTTGGGATTTAATTTTAAACCTTGAAAACCAACTGGAAAATTTTCGGGAACAGACCTAACACACCTATGCCAGAACAAACAAGTGACGAACTCGGCACGCCGCAATCCGCCCCTTTTTGGTCGATTGGCCCACTGATATGGGGTAAAGAAACTGGACTTTAATGCAGATTGGCTAATTGCCGGCAAGCAAGACCGATTGGCTGCTGGGGATATAGACGAATAACAGGATTCCACTGGGGGGCACTCCCAGGCTGGGAATGTTCTTAATTTACATAACCAGTTAATCACTATGAATTTTGTAACGGTCCGATCTTAGGCCTGCAGAATATTTTCAATGAAGACTTATAGATAACCACGGCTCTGGCGTAAATGGTTATGGAAAGGTCCTGGAGTGCATTTCCGGTTTTGCGACTTGTAGCTCTGGTGTACAAGGTTAGGTGTAATCGATCTTATATCTTGACCATGATGCTTTCTCGGTGCCGGTCTACTTCTCAATAAAATACTGCCTCTTGAGGATCACTCGAAGTGACGGTAAAAACAGCCTAAGAAGTGGATGGATATTCATCTTGGGCTCCTGGCTTCTAGTTTCTATCGTCAGTTTCGAGTGCTTCTCGAATACTATTTTGCTCCACTTCGTTATGCAAAAATCATCGAAGTGGACGGGCGATAGCCATTTTGTAATCGAGAACCCAGTTTGGTGTAAACGTCCTACTTTCTCGATATTAAGATTTTATTTCGTTTCACTCCATAAAATCACTCGAAGTGACGTTGTGTATTTAATATATTAACTAGTAGACTTAACTATTCCAAATGTTTTCTTTTGGCCCAAATTGGGCAACTTTTCAATCTCATCATTAATTAATGCTTTCTTTTTTCAACCCTAGACCATTTCTTAATTTGCTTTTTCTGTTAGGATGGCTAAATTTTAATATCTGAAAATTCAGCATAATAAACCAATGATAAACGGTCTTCGAGAATACGTAATAACTATCGTTGTGGGATTCCGAACATATGTTTTTTTTTCCCCCCCAACAGTCGTCCGTTTTTAAGTTTTGATGTTATGCCCGTATAATATGAATCAATCCAAGAAAAGCAATTTAAGAATGTATACGTAAAGATAATTTCATATTAAATATTACTCTATCCGTCAGTCCGAGGACTTCCTCGATATAATTTTATTGCGCCATGCAACATAATATCACTCGACGTGGACGGTTAAGCAAGGCTCGACAGTTAATCGATATTCCATCTTGCTCTAATATTCTACCGACGTTCGAGGACTTCTCGATACATTTTATTTCGTTTCACTCCATAAAATCACTCGAAGTGGACGGTAAGCAGCCTCGAAGTGATGGATATTCACCTTGGCTTCCTGGCTCTAGTTTCTGCCGTCAGTTCGAGTGGAATGGCGATAGACATTTTGGTATCGAGAACCAAGTTTGGTGTAAAACGTCTATTCTCGATATAATTTTATTCCGTTTCCTACATAAAATCAACTCGAAGTGACGGGTATTCAACTTTGGCCACTAGAAACATTACCTTTCTAACACATTCTCCCCTACTCTTTCTCTGGCCTTGTTTTCTCATAATGATTAACTCGGGCCATCGTTCCTCGTTATCCATTGTGGGCCTTGTTCAATTTTGCGGCCAATCAATTGTCTTATTGGTAACTTCTTCATGGAGAAGTTCGGCATTATAACATACGGTTCATCATGACGCTCCAAGGTATAGGTGTGAATGTCGGGCTCAGAAGTAAAGGAATCCTGAAGTAAGGACGCCGTAACATCAAACTGATTACATAGGAATTCAATATGTTTGTTAACATCGTTTTTAAAATGGCCCAAAAATTAGCATGGGTATTGGAAAACATATCCCTTTTTTCACATAAGGGCCCGCCATCATACCATAAGAATAGCCTATGGGCCCACAAATGATCTACCCGCTACTTGGGGTCATCCTCCGTAATGATGCACGAGCATATTTTTTTTTTTTCCAATATTTTGGTCCTGGAAAGAAATGGCAAACCCTAACCAACGCTAGATCATTATCTAACCATGAAGGATTGTGGGTAAAGGAATATCCATCCTTCTGGACGGACTCTTGCCCCATGATCATTGGGTAAGCATCATGGTCACCAAATTGTGGCATATCTTCCCTCTCCTTCCGATCCCATTTCTCCGTAAACCTCCCTTCAAACTGATCCATACGGGTAATTTGATCGGTTTGGAAATATTCATGTTATAACGCGGCATAATCGTGACTAGTCCTTGTAAACAGTGCCTTTTGCTATGGGTACCATAACGCCATGCGCTGCTCCTGTATTGGTATCAATACATTCCTTCGCGCACAATGTGCCGTTTCATTGGCCTGTCAAAATTGTAGACAAGAAACATTTTCCCTATCCAAGGCTTTCCCATAGCCCCCCCTATCTCCGCATCCTCAGGTCTACACTTCCAATGGTTCCTGGATTGAACTCGCCCTGGCGCATCGGGAAAATATTTTGGCCGATTTGCTTACGCTGGAATTTGCCTCTACCCATTTCGTTGGGGAATAAACACCTACCAACCAATGATGGCCATGTACGGAAGCATCGTATCCAATAGTATTGTCCGAATAGGCAAATTGCTTTGCGGGCTTATGATGGTTGGGCGAAATTCCTCAGGTTAGGGAATTGTGCCTTGTACCGAAATCCGGTAACATATAGGTATTGTTAACGCCCCATAACGGGCCAAAGGTACTATCGCCTTTCCCTGTTTTTAAAGCTGTCCAAAAACCTCAATGCGTAGGTCCTGTTCTTCCTTTGGTAATATATACGCACATGTTTTAATAGGACTCTGACGTAGTTTTTGCAAGGAGGGCAAAGATTGGTACCGTCATCGTTACGGTGCTTTCCCTAAAAGTATTGTCCTATGGATATTTTGGTAAATACTCGGCCAAGCCTATCTCTCAGTGGGCATAAGGTTACCCTTTGAAAAACTGCCCAATTTGAATATCCCCTATAATAATCGCCCTGTGGTGGTTCACAAAATCTTTTCGCATTGGGGCCAGATCCAAGACCTCTCACAAGTAATGATATATATGTTCTTTTTCATCTTTTGGATAATTCACCCTTGTTGGTCCCCAACACACTAGGAATAAGTCCTTTGGTGTTTGGGAAGGAATAATCTAATAACAAGCCACCGCAATTGAATCCCAACACAGGGCCACGTTACAATGTTTTTCTCCTCCTTAATCCATATGGTAATTCCGAAATGCAAAAGGCCCTCGTAACTTGTCTATACGGGCATCGACTTTAAATAGGAATATGACCAACAATTTTCCCTGACTCTGGTGGATCCAATGAATAGTGATATGTCAATTGGTGGCATTGGTACATAGGGCAAACTGCTTCAACGCAATGGAGTTGGGGGCTTGCCCCCCCAACCATTCGGCATCAATCACGGTTTGTCCTATTTGGTGCCCTGTCTTAAATTTTTTGATCACCTTGTTTTATTTGTCAAGGTCTATGGTAAATACACTCATGGGCATCAAGGGTGCAACGGAACTTCCAAGCCTGGGATTTTGCGTCGCTTCCACTAACGGTTTCCTTCAATGCTCTTTTTGGTATTGTCGCCCATAGGCCGAGTGATGGGAAAATCATTAACAGGAATCATAATTGGCTGGAGTGGCACCCTCTTATCAAAGGATAGGAATACACCCACGCCACATTGCCACAAATGCCTGGCTTATTATCGGGCTGATCGCCAAGCCAAACGGTTGACGACCTACATTAACGGACCGCCCTTTATTTTTTTTGGTATCCAAATCGATACGTAGCCATTCCTAAATTCCCACGATCTAAGGAACCAATAGTTCGGTTATTGCCTTCGTTTATCCTTAAATCGGGAGTAAAGCTATCTTGATAAATCTTTCCATCTACAAATACCATTCAAGGAAATGGAATCCAAATTTGGTTAGGCTCTCCATCATATTTGAACATAACCGCTCCTGTAATCTCGCCCCACTTAAATAAACCCGTTTTGGAGTCCTGGGCAAATTCGACCCCGCCAAAAAAAGAACCTTGGCCAAAGGTGTGGTATGCTGCCATCATAACTGGGAATCCTGACCGACTCATGGGGCTACGTCTATTACCGTAAAACCCCATCGTGGGCAGGGTAACCGCCTTGCTCCCGCCCGGTGAATACGGCCCATCCAAAGGATCATGTGTTATACGTAGTTTATCGCCAACTTGGGAAGTTACATACCTGCCACGCCAGAATGGAATATTCCATTCTCATCAATAATACTGTATGATCTTTACCAAGGTACTTTGTAAAATGGGAAATGCTTTTTTTGACGCGAATTACACGAAATAAAACTAAAAACTAAAAAGATTACAAAACCGATTCATTAGGCTAAAATTTAAAGGGTGGGGATGGATGTTATAAAATAAAATTAATATTACGCATTTTTGCTGAAAGGTTAAAAGCAGATAGCATCATTTAAAATAATTTTAATAAAAGTCAATCACCTCAGGGCAGCCCATGAGGCATCGATGGAAACTACTAATACATTTGACATAAGCGGTGGAGCATTCAAATCTCCACTTAGTGAGTAAAAATTAGAAAACTATCCCTAAGCTACAGAATAGTCTTTTACTTTATGTTACCATAGACGGGTACCACAAAATTTTTCATTAAAAATGGCTTTTGGATCTTCTCACTTTGCAGGATCAAACCCTTTTGCCGTTGATCTAACAACAATAAAAGCAAGCCTGCACCATGTGCCGCCCGTAGTAGTCTGTATAGCCGCTAAGTTTTGTGTTTCCCCACTTTTTGTCGGTGCTATTATATTGGAAACCTCGCTCCTTCTAAGAACGCCATGGTATGTCCTTGCCTCCACCGCGGCATACAGTTAACAATTCTTTGATCTGTTCTAATGCGGAATCTCCGTTTCCATTTTCCCTTGTAATCTTCTTTATGACGGCATCCCCTTTCGGAAACCCGCTACTGCTGATCACCCAGGATATGTCCGGGTATACCTCAAGTCTTGTTATCCAAATGGCGTACCTTACGATAGGGCGGTTGGCAGATCGGCGGCCCACCGGAGTAAGGTCTTCCTTCATAGGTCCTGCCATCTATTATGATTCTTGCCCGCTCGCGAGGGGACTTTAGATATACCTTTTTTATAATCCCTCAGGGCCTCGCATCTTTAATATATTCGGTAAGCAACGCCCCACGGGGACTCCAGGTAAAACCGTAGTAATGGGGTGCTACGGCATGGTCCGTTAGGCCCCTACCTTAAATTGCAACCTTAATCTACTTGTTTTTAACACTGTGCTTTCTACAAAATTCCTGATATAGGTAATGGGCCTAATATATCTTATACCCGGGTGCCAAGACCCGATTGCAAGACAAAACCGGTTTCGGCCCTTTTTTGCCATTTCAATTATTTTCATTGGTCTCCGCCACGTATTCGTTAGGTTAAACATAATGAAGTCGCATACTTTTTGGCATAGCTCGTCCATTTTCGGCGCCAGACTACCGGGGAGGCAATCGAGTAGTACCTCGCCCTGCGTAAAAAATTTCTTGCCATTTCCTTCGTCAGACCCATATCGAGACAAAACGCCTTTGCCCAATGCGGCTTTGTTGTCGCCCTCCCCGATCATATGGGCTACTTTTTTCTGCCTTTTCCAGCGTTCGATTCCCAATAAAGATTTTTTTAGGGGTACGTTGCCCCTGGCCGAAAGTATCACTCCAACCGCCTGGGCAATACGCCCTGCCGCCTCAATTCATATTATATGACATATTCCCAGTAGCTAAATTTGTACAAAACTAAAGATGCCATTTTTTTTTATCTAAGATTTATGTTATACTTCGATATAGTATCATGGCATTTAAAAACCGCCCCCTAATCTCTCTCAACAACAACAAC
>Ga0163217_1079791_pt1 | contig 18984 bp, 9 predicted proteins | sample SynspAceP_FD_185933 | JGI IMG/M metagenome (GOLD analysis project Ga0163217, IMG submission 185933) | Saline lake microbial communities from Ace Lake in Antarctica - Synechococcus sp. Ace-P (PacBio error correction) | ecosystem: Environmental > Aquatic > Non-marine Saline and Alkaline > Saline ...
ATTATTTATTTTTCTGGCTCTCTCCGGCCTTAGGAGTTTTGAACAGTTTGGGTTTTTGGTACAAGCTTAGGAGACCGTAAATATCGTCCAAATGGAAAAACCTGGACTGTAGTCTTCATCAAACGTATAAAAGCAATTCTAGAACCAGCCGAATTCCACTTCGAAAGCTCTTACAAAGGCCTAATTACACCTCTATTCATCCAGACCAGTCCGTTAATCGCCATTGATTATCTTATTACCGCTTTCCCCATCATAGGTCTGACGGTTGCCTGGTAAAGCTTGGTCTAACTAAATCCAAAACCAGAAATAATTATTAAATCCCTTTAACTAAGCCTATTTACTATTATCGGTGATAACAAGGGTTCCGAATTTTATGAATTTGAAAATCTTCGAATTGTTTTTGATTTAAGGTCATATACCTAAGAAAATCCACTAAAGGTAGAACGCCCTAAAAAAGCCTCAATTTCCGGTAGCCAATAATATTTGGATTCATCCTCATAAATTTCATAGGACGTAAAATACGGTACTCGAATTTGAAAGAACATTAGTTTTTCCACTTTTTTTTGAAGTTATTTTGTAATCATATTTTTCGAGATGGAATAGCAGACCTCTGTCCCCTGAGTCAGTGAACACTACAATAATAGTAATATCTTGTCTTTCCATTTCATGGACTGCAAACTTATTCAAACCCTCAACCCACACAAGGTCTTGATAAAATTTTCTCTCCAAGTAATCTCTTATTTTGGCAAGAAGAGTTGAAAAAAATGGCATAAAAATAGTAAAAAACAGTAGTGAGGGGGGACTTTCTCACAAAAATCAAAGGCTTTTAATAAATCTACCTTTAATTATTAAAATGTATCTGAAAATTTCATGTAACTTTTCTATGAATTGATCAACAATCTCCAAGATTACTAAAAAAATAACAAAAACAGGTGCTTTATTAGTTAAAAAATAACAATTGCACTTTTAAACCCTGATTTAAGGTTTCCGTAGTTTTGGCGCCTTATTACTACTCTTTGTCCCAAAGAAATTAAAAGCAACTAAATGACCACACCTATAGACACAGATTTTCCAAATTGACGAAAAGATAAGGGAAAATTAATTGGATGCCCAGAATATATGCCCGAGCCTATAGGGAGGAAACACGGTAGCGCCATCTCTAAAGCAATATTCGGCACGCACCAATCCCGAATTACAAAAATTTTGCAACGATGGAATTTATCGAAAACACTGTCACCAACCTTCTATTTGCCTCTTAGCGTAGTTTGCTCCCAATTCTTTTTAATTCAACAACAAAAACTTATGCTATCGCCAATGAGAGCCAATTGAAGAAAGTTTCAGTTGTAGCCGCGGCAATAGCGAAAGCTGCAAAATTTTGGCAAAGCACGCCGGTGGTTTTTTTAAGACTACTGTTTAAAGGCACGGAAAAAGTTGGACAGGTCCCATTTCATCTAACCCAGGAGCGATGCGGATAAACTGAAAGCCATTTGATTTACTAAGCTCTGTAAAGACCAAAATTAATAGCAAGGAATGATGGCCCCATATAAGTCAAAAAATATGGAGATAGCGGCGGAGGAGGCACGGCCACGAGAACATCCGAAAATTAGAAGGAGGATACACCACTGAATCTCATCGGATGACAATATATTTCAAATTGCATTAGCATTCAAACTTATTGAAAACACATGGACTGCCATCGGAGAGCACAATTCCTTCATCAAAATCTTGTATTAGAGGCTACGAGCAACAATTCCCATTAAAGGAAGAGGCAACAGGGTTTACGACCGGCGTTGTACAGCAAGGAGAAAGATATTGACACATCGTCATGAGTATTACCTCTCAATTACAATCCCAATTGTGTAGTTTAAGGCCGAGGTAAGTTGCCCCTATCCGAATCTGAATGCCCACCAAAGTATAAACGGCGGAGGAATTTGCCAAAAAGGGTTATTGGTTACGTGTTGCCAGTAAATAGTAGCGAAAGTGGCAACCCTATAGGGCGGTTACACATAAACCAAGGGAATCATGAATGGAATTGATGCCGTTGGCTTAGCTACTGGGGAATATTTCAAGTCCATTGGAGGCAATGGAGCACATGCCTTAATGCATCCAAAGACGGAAAAATACAAGCAAGCCTTCAACACATGCAGTACAAATAGAAAAATGGGGTATTAAACTTTTGGTTAGAGATTCCGTTGGCATTCGGAACAGTTGGCGGGTTTTAAACAACCTTAACATCCCTTGTAAACATAGCCTTGCGAATATTACAAAATCCCAATTTGCGAGAATTAATTGCAAATTGTTGCACGTTGCTCGGTTGGCACCAAATTCGGTGCCATTCGTTCGTTAGTTACCACGGGCACCCAAACAAGGTCATATGAATAACTGCCACCTATTAATATTTTTAAAACCAAATTGGTGCTACAGAATCGAAAAAATTAGTTTGGTTGATTATTTCAAAAAAACATACCGCCGCGACATGCGCAGTAGTATGTGCGCCTTCGAAGAATTGAAAAGAAACAGACAATTGACAAAAACAATATTATCAAGCAACGGAAAAACTCTTGATCAACATTGCGAGTAATCTAGTAACTGAACTGGCGCCCTAATGTTGGCCGTAACCCTACTTTATACGGGCAATACTTTTCCATGAAAAGGGACAGCGGATAATTTTACTTACTTGGAATAGTTTGGATGAAAAAAGGAAAGACCTGGTTCAAAGGTGTTTTATGAACTGGACAAACTTACCGAAGTTTCCAACAACACTTTAACTGCGAAACAAAATCTATTTCGGAAAGGCTTGTGATTAAAATACTTCGGAGGAGGCCAAAACAATTGAATCCAAAATTTTATTGCATGCAATCAAGGTTTAGAAATAACCATCAGCACTAAACTTCCCTAAGGTGAATGGGCTCTTAGGGATCTTCCTTACACTGATTCAAACAATTATGCCCCAGTCGGGCCGAATATCGATCTATGCCCTACCAGACTGTTATGGGAATGCCTTTTCCCAGGAAGTGGGGCGGTATGACATGCCTGTGCACAACACAGCACGGTCCAATTACCCTACCAGCTTAAAAACTCTATACCAATTGCATTACCTGCATTGCGCCTTTAATCCACCTTTAAAAACCGATCTGTACTTTGGTGTAATCTAAAATCAAGAAACAAAGAACAGTTAGGGATGGTCATTTGGCCCGGATGTATCCAGCAAAAAAAAGATTCAATACGAGTTCTCCACAATATCTCAAATTAGAGTATACCCCAACGAAGTATTGACCTGTACACGCCATTGCCCCAATTTGAAGAGCCTGATTAAAAAAACCCACGAATGCCATTCTATGTTGAAGTCCTATGAAGAGCCTACGGTTAAGGAACGCGATTATTCTCCGGATTATAAAGGGTGCCATAAAAGAGTCTAGGGCATTGGGGAGAGCGAATTTATTCTAAGCCACTGGAAATAAAAAACACTCTATTACTTCTAGGACAAGGGTACCCAATTACTTAAACCCTATTCAAAAATGGTAAAGTTCAACCATTACCCGTCCTTAGGACTGTGAATGCCGGTCCTATCTGATAGTTAGAAACAATTTGCCTAAACACAATAAACCTCCCAATTGGGAGGTTTTTATTGTATTTAGTGAACTATAATGCGCTACAATAAATGTTAGCTCTTTTTGTCCTGCTATAGTAGAATAGGCCTCTTTTTTAAATGCAATTGTATATTCAGAGAAGTTTATTACCTGACCTGCGCTAGAAAGCCTGTAGGACTATTGGGCGTAATACTATACGTTACTCCTTCATTTTGGAGCGTCTTCTTTTTTGGTTACAGTTACTATATACACCCCGTTCCTCACCAGTCAATCAATTCTGATGTAAGCTCCCTGCTCCATGGGCAAATGCCTGTACCAACAACAAAGGCTTCCGACCACAGCACCTGGAATGAATAAGGGGATTTCATCTTCATGCAAGAGGCCGTAGAGGCTATAACATTATTATCCTCCTGCAAGAATCATCCATAGATTTGCCTCTATTACTTGGCCTCTAATGATCTTTAGTCGCTTTTCTTTCCCTTCCTTTTATTTTTAGTGCCAGCGCATAGCCGATGCACCTCTTCAGCGAGTCATAGTCCTCAGCATATTGGAGCGAGTTAATTGCACTAACCCTGCCATAGCCATTTCGGTTTATGTTAAACCTTTAAACCTCCCCCAATTTATGCTTTTCTCCTTAAAAGCCCATGAAGCAATTTAGCGCGTTGAGCCAGAAAGTCCAGAAGATTTTCCATCCCATCTCCTTAACCTTGTTACCGTCTTACCGAGAGGAACTTATTTTCCTGCGAGAGTGACGACTAAAGTCCTTTAATCTGTTCGTAGTTTTCCATTTCAAACTTGGTAGCTTCCTCTGTAAATCAAAGCATTGATAGATCTTCTTCGAAGGCTTCTTATTTCCTCTCGCCAAATGGTGGCCCAAATTGACAATTCCTGCTTGTCATGCTACTCTAACAATATTGAATCAAAATCTGTCCTCAACAAACCTATGGCCCCTCCTCGGATTATTAAATTGTAAATATCGTTTCATAAAAGGTGCACCATTACCCACCTTCTTGATTATATTCCAAGTCACCCACCCTTTAGGCGCACCGAAAGGCCCGTCTGAATTATCTCTGGCCAATTCAGCAAAAACTGTTCGCTTTTGTTTTGCCTCGAGCCAACAATTCCTTGTCTTTTTTTTTCTTCAGCTTCCTCCTTGGTTAAGGGAACTTTCTGATTGGCACGTTGGGACACCTTACATAAAAATTAATATATGACTGGATTTCACGGCACCATTTACGTTTTCTATCCATCAGTTTGAAACCTAAAGAAATCTCCATCACCGATATGGTCCGACATACTTTCCTTTTCCAAGCTAAGGGAATCTGCAAAATTTCGAGCGGGCAAGTCTTTTTTCGCCCTTAAAAATGGTGTCGAATTTTTATAATCTGAATTTCTATCTCTAAAAAAGGCCTGTCATATCAAATTGTATGACTAAATTAACCCTTTTAGGGTGTCATTAACATCCCTTTGAGCATTGTCTCAAACACGGTCCTGAAAAGATTTTGCAATTTCTTCCCATTAACTGGCGTTCTCTCTTTCAACAGAGGGCCTTTCTTCGAATAACAAAATTGAATATCCCTTGACCCTATCTTGCTTGTAATCGCTTTTTATGATTATTATATGGTCTCAATTTTCCTTCCTTTCGAAACCAGCTATAGTAGCAATCCTGAGACTGAAAGAAAAGGCAACCGAACATATTTATATGTCGACTTTGTCATTGCTTAATCTTAAATCCAATCCCCTGACTTTCAAAGCGTAAGAACCTACACCTGCCCTTAATAAGGTTAAAAATAGGTTCCTGTGTCCTTTGCACTTTTTGAACTCAATACAGCTTTTGCTCATCGCCTGAAGCCAATAGCGCATATATCGGCTAGGGTTTTGTTTTGCCTTCCATCCGCCACAAGCCCTCCCTAAACTTATTATCATCAAAACACGCACTTGCCATTGTGAAATTCTGGTTTTGAACAATAAGAAGGAATCGTTTTTTATGTAGTTTATTAATTTGATCTTGTTCTAGTTTTCTATCCCCAAATCCTCAAACTGCTGATTCGGATCGTATTCCCGGACTCTTCCCTATCCCAAACGGGACCAACATATCTAACTGATTTAACCAATTGCATAGAATGAGGCGGTAGGACCATTCCACACACACACCAACTTCCTTCTAATTGATCTATGGAAATTTCATCACCCATTAATCTCTGCCACGGAAGACCTTTCCACCAACCCAAATCAATTGCATGAGCCTGAACACTCCTGAAAGTTACGAAAGCAAACAAAGCCCAAACCAATGATGCGTAAAATTAGAAACGAGACGTAGAATTCGTTTCCTTATATTCTTAATTGACCAATTATGTAAACCACCTGTTTAAATTATCCTGTTACTATCGGGTAGGCGAAATTACTACTTCTTTTGAAATAATAAAAAACTAAAAAAATATCAATAAATATTAACCTAAAAGCCTATTCCATATATCATAGGCACAACCAAGGACACATAGGGTAATCAATGTTTATTACTGGAAACCATCTAAAAACCACAAAAAGAAATTACCTATTATATTTCTGATTCTTTCTACTGGGATTTCCCCGGTCTCATTAATGATTCAAACCCCCAAAGTTTTCGTATCATCAACTTTCAGGCAGTCCAATTATATTGTTAATTAAATAATCCACTAGCCAATCTACCCGAAAAAACTTAAAAGTGATTTTGATTTTATCTGCTCCTCAAAACAGGTCAGTTGGATTCACGTGTTCATACCCTCTATGTTCTCCAAAGAAAGACAGCCTCAATCTATATCCTCTTACTGCGTCAATATACGCCAGAAGTAACCACCAACTCGTTAACAACAACCGGCAATACTTTTCCTCTTTTTGGTTAAATATATAAGGTATGTCATTTTATTGAGGCATACGTTCATCCGGCAAACAAATTCTACAACGGAAGCAGGAATTAGTCTTTAATCTTGGGTTTTTCTAAAAAGGCTCATAGAATGTACGTATCCAATAATATTGTGCTATGGGTACTAGAATACGCAAAATTCCTTAAGATACCCTGTATCCGTAAAAAGCTTGCACCAGATGGTTTGGGGTTTCATGAATTTCTGAAACGCTAAGCAATCTCAGTTCTGGGCACGCAATTTACTCCCTTGCCTCTAAACACCTGAAAACTCCAGCGCTTTTGAAAATTTTGTATCTCAAGATCCACCGACATCCTACCTTTCAACTGCTGTCCATCCTGGCTCGGTAATTAATAGAATCAGCGATCTCAATCCTATTCTTACTAAAAGGTCTCCAATTGGCACCCTCATCACCATCTGTTTTAAAGAGAACTTTAAGAATTATATCCGAAAAATCCAAAATAATAAAATCCGAAAATCACAATGAAAAACAATACATACGAAAAAGATAAGCGGAATGCCATACAACCTTACATGTATACTTGCCGGGTAAATCCTGAAAATAATACTTTGGAAAATCTGCGTCAACAATTATGATACAGAGGTAAGAATAATAACCGTATATGGTCCACCACCGCCAGCAAGATCGGTAGCATCAGGCTTAAGAAGCCACCAGGGGAAGCTGAGATACCTGCAAACAGATTCCATCAGCAGTTCCCCCTAAAAAAGCCGTAAACCACCTCAAGGCTTATGATTTATTCTCCAATAAGCATGGTAGACAATAAACTTGGATCGGTGGTTTTTTAGTAGCAACGCGCCGAAAATACCTTTGGAGGAGATAATCCATCTTGCTTTTTATTCTATTTCTATTTGTCGAATTTTATCCGCAGAAAATAAAGGCAAACTTTCCATTCCCGAAAAAAAAGCCGAAAACAAGTAAAATGAGAAATAACAACTCGATAATGACAATAGATTGCCCTTCCAAAATACTTGTTTGTTGTTTTTTTTTGAGACGTGCTCAAACCTCTTCCTAATAGGTCTTTTTTTTAAAAATGAACTACCAATAGAACATACCAAGAAGACAAAACAAATAGGCTCGTTGTCTATCTATGTTCCATTGTCATAAATTTTCAAAAGCCGATACATACGGCCACTGCCTAATAGGTATTCGGTATATCTTAATATCTTTGATCATTCTTCTTATATCTTCTCTTTCTTTTTATACTCATGAAATATACCATTAGGTCTTATTAGCACACTAAAAAAAGCTAAAATCCCCTATTAAAATCCATCCCTTCACATCCCACTTATTGTTCCCTTCCATATCTGGATCTGGCTATATTTTAAATTTCTGTTGTGTAAAAATCCATCATTGTTTCTATCCAATATGAAATTGTGGGCCTCCAGAGCGGAGGTTTGCCATCAGACTGGTTATCTATAACCACGATTTGCCCTGTTCAAATCCATTAAGATAGTACTGGATAAATAATTCCATATCTACGGGTTACCGTACTTTTTCTCCTTATATCAAAAAACTCTACCTATACAGTCGCCACAGGAAAGGTGTAATGAGGAAAAGCCAAGGTGGTAAAATCATTTGTCCATGTAATGGACCGATTGTTTATTTAGAGCTTATCACATGCGCAGAAACTACACCTTCATGCTTTTTTCAAGTTCATTCGTCTTCAGTATAAAATTCGATTTAAGCCGATATAAACATCCTCCGCCCTCCGCAACTTGGAAACATCTTTTTTAAATAAGCTTCATCCCCAAATATTAGAAACTCTTTCGATAATTATCTATGGACTAACAAGAAATAAACAAAGCATTGCATAGAAAATACTAATGGCAATGGCTCCTTAAAAATTATATAAACCTTTTTTAATCATCTTAAGTTGGGCACTTTTTAACATAACTCCACCTACCCAACATGAAAAACCTTACTGCTTTTTAAACCAGCCATAACCAAGATTAAAATATAATCTGTTTTTGATGGCGCTTTTGTCGTTATCTAACTTGCCAGCTGCCGAACCTGACCCTAACTAAGCCTAAAGCGGGATCCACAACGAAAACCTGCCCCTGACGGGCCATGTACTGCAGCGTTTCCAATATATCCGCCAGCTTTTTTCGAATGGAGTACTACCACATTCATTGGCACTGCCTGCCATACAAACTGGCAATCAATAAATAAGCTTACATTGGAAAGGATTGGCATCTATGCCTTTTGGGCATAAGCTCCTAGCGGTAGACTTACTACCTCCTTCTAAGCTTGTGGCAAATTTTATATCGCAATATTGGACTTTCTACTTTTTCGGGTCCATCGTTTTTTCCAATTCCAAGTGCCTTATTTGAAGTCTTCAAGTGCCTCCTTTGGTAAATCCCCAGCATTGTTCTTAAGGGCCCCACCATAATATAAGCACTGGCGGAAGGCTCCATGGGCCAACTGTCTAACTTTCGAAAAAGTTTTTTGAAACATTTGGATCTCAGTACAGTCTTTACTGTACATTCTTTCCCAACTGCTCTATGATTCCAAGTAATATCTCCCTTCTTGGAATAAAATTCTTTTGGTACAATGAATTATAAAGTTTTCACCAATTCGCCAAGACACCCAATTTTACTATCTAATCTTTCAGCAATCTATACCATAAAGCTTCAGAATAACTATTATAAAGAACTCAACTGCTTTTTTCTCTTGGAGAAGTTAATTGTACCAGCATCCCTCTTTAGGAAGAGTTTTATTAATTACCTCCTGTAAGTTTTTCATTTTCTTCATCAATCTTTTCGTACGTTGTCGTAATTTCCTCAAATACTTCCCTCTATATCCCTTTTGCCAGCACTATTAAGAATCCCACTAAGTTGGAGAAATATCAAACATAAGCACATGAACCTTTGGGTTTTAAAATTTGCTTTATCCTCTGTACAAAGCTTTATCGAGTTGAGTATACGATTTCCTCATCGGATATTATTTTCTCAATCATACTTTAACAACACCTTATCATATATGGTCTCCTGCCAACGTACCTGTCTTGGCGGGAAGTACTTTGCCCTATTTAATCGTAATAATTCAATATTAAAGCATTGTATATTGGCCGTTTTTTTTTTCTTAGCTCCGGTGATTTTTTCCAAACTAATCTTTTAAAAATTCGCATCACCATACACAAAATATGGCCCCAATTTAACGTAGGACAATTTTCGTATACCCATTTTCATGGTGTAATAAGCAAGCCTCATAATTCTTAACTTTCAACAATGCTCCGTGTAAAAATGTGAAAAGCATGGTCATACACTCTGGATTTGAGCTTGGGAATGCCACTAACCAACAAAATCTCCCATGGCCGACTATCGCAGTGATATAGAGTGTTCTTTTACCCTCAAATCTGTCTGTTTATTTTAAGGTGGTTAAAGTAATAATTTTTAATTAATATTTTTCTTGTATGAACCATTTATCGTTTAAAGATAGGCCCAGATTAACTTTGAAATAAACTTCCTCACAACTAGATCCCATACTTTGGTTCCTCTTTTTCCAAGTTCAAAAACCGACGTTAAATATTAGAAAGATTACGTCCCCAAGTGGTAAAGCCTATCCAAAAAGTTATGCAAAATCATTTATCTCCTTATTTATCTACCACTATTCCCGATTTGGAGAACTTTTGCTCGCTCTAATAATGTCGCCCTTTTCAATAAACTTTGTAAAAAAGACAGTGTAATGCGGGAATATAGTACCCACCAAGTCTAAAGGTCCTGAGCATTTTGATATTCCAAATTGCCTGAACAGGGCGTAAGTTCGGTTTTTTCAAACTACTTAAATTCCTGAAAACTGTACTCCGCTCCCTAAAAACCATTTTCTCTATCTTGACCATACCCACACCTAAAGTGGCCTGTAGTTGGAATCTGTACACCGGTTCGCGCCAAACCTTGGGCTTCCAAATCTTACTTCCAGTACCTCTATATCCTAAACCAACTAACAGTTGAAAAAGAACCACTAGTCCTTTTGGTTTTCTGAAAACCAAGATTATGCTTGTGTGTTTTCACTATTGATACTAGTAAAAAGAGGTGTTTTGTCCGTGAATGGTGGCCGTAAAACTGGCTACCAAAATTAAAATCGAAAGCCTTGATCCTGGTATTCTACTCCCTATTGAAGGGAAACCGCAACTGTACATCTTCATAAGCTGAAAAACTATTTGGTTTTCTGGTTCCCAAATTAAAAATTACTGGTAACCCCTGAAACTAAAGTTTTTGAAATAGTTCATAGCCCAAAAGAGAAAATATACCCTATTATAATCCTCCTTCCACCATTACAAACAGATTCTGCGATTATCACCTGGGCATTTGTTCTTTCTGATTGAAATTGTAACCCTATAGAAGAAATAAGGCATAATTCCAAAACCCATACCAAAGCCTTTGCCTAAGTTATAACCCTAACGATAAATAGTCATTTATAGATGCGCTTTCATTGGCGACATACTTGCAAAACCGGCCTACTCTTTACGTGATAGTCCAGCCCGTGTTAGGTTGTTAGCCCCAACTTACTTATAAGCTGGGCGGGCATTACTATAAAAATTAATGTGAAATACTATCCGTAGAAACACTTAATCCACCCATCATATTGATTCTCCCACCGTGCCGGGTAGCGCTTAAAGTCTGCCAACACCAAAATATAGATAGAGAGGAGAAAGCAAGTAACTATTCTGAGCATATATGTCCCACCCCCCCTACCGAAGTTAAAGCATAATATTGCACATTATAAAAATTTTTGAATCATCCTAGCGCTTGTTGTATTCTACACAATAATGATAACCCCAACACGGAGAAATTTAGAAATGCGCCAAATAAAGGTATTCTTTAAATCGTTTTGAACAAAAAATTGCCATCACCTCCCGTGTTAAAATAACTGTTATAAATCGACAAATCTAAACTTTGTTATTCGGCCAATAATTCCGTCTATAATTCGTCTTACAAGAAGACCAATTAACTACACAGCTGTGCATACTAGTTTCAGTGGTGTTTCCTATAAGATTCGATAATAGGTTTCTTTTTCAACAATGGCAATTTGGAAGTTTTTGCTCGTGCATAGCCCTATACGCTCATGGCAACACCAGGTGACACTGGCCCCTGCCCAAAATTCCCTCCATAAATCATTTACGGCATCATAGGTCACACAGGTGCCGCATCCTAATGACAACGGTATTCCCTTTGGTTTGGTAAAAAGCCGCTGTTGCCAGCGCAATGCGATCTACACCAAGGGTTTGGGGGGTTCATAAGAATTGCTTAAAAGGGGTTTTGGGAGGTCGTGATTTAAAAACAGACACCTTACAAAACACAACTAAACATGGCAATTTCCTCATTGCTACATATCCGACCGCACATTGGAAACAATCGGCAATTGCTGAAATAAGAACATCACTCCGAAAAAGATAGATTTTACATTTTTTGCAAAATCTGCCGAAGGACATTTTACGAATATAAATTATATTTTCATTATCGAAAACCGCCATTTTTCACTAGGGTATTACCCGCCAAAAAAAAAAAAGAAAAAAACATCTACTATCAAGTTTCATACTAACAAAGGTCAAAAAACATAAAAAAACCACAAAGGCTTTTTTTTTTTTCATTTTTGTTTGTATATCATAAAAATTTTGAAATTATATTTGCAGACGCCGCTTCAGCCGTTGTGTGCCCTTAGCTCAGTTGGTAGAGCAATGGGACTGAAAATCCATGGTCCCTGGTTCGATTGCTGGAGGCCCCGACCGGTTAAAAGCCCTTGATTTTCAAGGAGCTTTTTTATTTCTTATACAAAGCCCTTTTCTAACTTCCCGCTTTAATGGTAAACTGGAGGCATGACCTTAATTGAGAGAATTTCTTTTAACAAGATCCCGAAGTTTAATCCTAAACTTTTTTCGCTTTGCAAGAGGTGGCCGGATATACCAACATAGACTCCAAATTATTCCTTGAATAAGTGCTTTTTTATGGTCCACCTCGTATAATATAGGGGTCCAATATTTTTCCGGTCAATTGGGGTTACAATGCGGAGTAAGGCCGATTTGGACCTTGGAAATTGGCTTTTCAAAGTAGGCCCATGGGTAACTTACCGTGTCCTCACTTAATCTTAGCGTCATAATTTACTCTGTTTTTAGTATCTCGCTGGATTCGGCGCAAACAGGAGCATATACTCTGCTCCTATAAACTGAATCGCAAGGTACTGGCCTGACAAAATGGGTTTCATCAAAGTTTTCTTGAATGATGCATCTCTTTCCAAAGATTCACACCCATAGCATCACTATAGGCCAAATTGACCGGGCCTACTCCTATTTCGATCCGTATATTACGCATGTTCAACATTAAGCTATGATCGAAGAGCTCAACTCACTATCACATTCATAAGTAAATTGATCCTTAGGGGTGCTTCCTCCCACCTCCATGTCTTCTCCATGATCGTCGGAGTACAATAGTATGTGATAATACTTTTTGGTTACCGCTTCATAATGAATCAACTGGCCTATCGACCACCTACTCCTTAATACTTGCTCCAAGTATTTAGAATAGCCCGACCCAGGCCCAGTGGCATACCATGTTCCGTTAGGTGATTTTATTCAGAGGTAATTTCTTTTGGGCCTAACTCCAACTATTTTTACCCCAATCAATATTTCCACCGATTTTAACACAAAATACCCTGCGTGTCCTTACTTTTTTGGACGATTATTTCCGATCATGGTGCTTACCCACTAAATTCGCATGTGGGAATAATAAAAAAAATATTGCCCGTAGGTCCGCGATCCAATTACACGTGACGGATTTTCCACAGGTATTACCCACCATCGTGGCAGAGCACTTCCAATTGCCCCCATGTTTTACCACCGTCCTTGGTGATCGCCTTCATTACCAAGTCGATATTCCCTGTAAATCGCTATCAGCCATTTTTTCTTCCCTCGGCAAAAGCTAATAAATTCCTTTTTTTGATGTTATACCCGCCGGAATTCGAAAACAATGCTGATAACCCTCCGAGTTCCTCCTTCAAAAATATAATTCAACATTGTTTTCTTGCTCCTTTTCCCCGCTTTGGAGGTTTGGGACGCAAGTGGACTATCCACTATGGTCAAAAAATGAATGAAAAACGAAAATTTCCGCTTCGAAAAAATAAATTTGAAAAAAGCCATTTTTTTACTTTCTATAGGTTGGAGGATTTTATTATTAAATTTTTGGGCATAACAGAATAAATATGGGGCATTAGTAATTACTCCATCAATTTGCTGCTTAGACACTAAAACGTTTCCCCCCTTTTTACTTCTCGTAATCCACTTCCTGTACACTAGTTTTCCCAATCAATTGCCATACACCCGCGGCAGCGGAGCTGATTGTCCCAAAAATCAATAAATACGGGTTCCAATCTCATAGATCAAAAGCGATATGACTGGAAGAAACACAAACAGGAACCAATAGGTGTCTTTACATTCTTCCTTCTTTGGCACTAAGATGCCATAGGTAAATAGTATAAGGACCATATGGTGGCTAGACACCACCGTAATATCCCTTCATGTCTGTCAAACCCATCCCGGTTTTCCCACAATAACGCTGCACCATTGTGGGAACCATGGTTAGGACCCCAAACCTATGGTTTATGCCGCGGTCGGATTCTTTTTTAACAAACTTCATTTCGGTCATAAGCAAACTCTGCCTATCATACGCCTTGCGTCCCTTCATAGCATCTGATGTGGCCAGTTGCCATTCATCCGTAATATTCATCCTGCGCAAGGCGCCCATGTTTGCATTTCGACTGTATATCCTCTGGAACCCTAGGGTTCATTGGCTTACGAACCAAACAACAATCCTTTTTTGGTAATCTCGTGTCCTTAAATAATCTCGTTTTTACTTCTTTCATAAGTAGCCTCTGGATAATCGTAATTCATACCATTATCACTACTGAAGGACGTAGGTTTGTTAAAGTATCCGTTTTAATGGTTTGGATGATGGGGAGTTCAGAAATTTTTCGAAACCAATCCTCTTCCCTGTTTTCTAAGGACCTTGCCAATAAATTCGTAATTCATCGGTGGTCGTAAATCCTCGGGGCTTAGAAAGGAATCCCTATTTTCCTGGATAATTGCTCATACACATCCCTAAAAGCAAAGGGCTTGGATCTTATCAGTCCACCGCTGTGCCTTTCCCCCAGGAATCTTCTTCTGATATCTTTGGCAAAGACCGCTAGTGGGAATCTCCCGGCACTACATAAGGGTGGAAATTCCCGATTTGAAACCAAATTGTGTGTATGATGCACAGACCCACCGTCTGTACCGGCGCCATTCCACTTCTGTTGCGCCGTATATCTAGGGATCCCTGCCTTCTCTTCCACAACTGATGCTTAACGCCTGCCGAAGACCATAGAGGTTCCCCCTCTAAAGTGGCATCCAAAAACATTTTTCCCAGAATATGTCTTTACCCCGACAAGGTGGGTAAATGGAACAATAATTGGCATCCTTCATAAGGCACTGGCGAAGTAGCTGGTCCGTTTTCCCCCTAATCCAACCATTCATCCCGATCTACTCGGATCGCTCTTGACGACCCTAACAAAAATCACGAATGTACGCTTTTCTGCTACAATTGTGGCCGTCAAGGAGATCCACATCGGCCCGCATTTTCACCAGTCCATGGCAGGGAGGTAAACCCTCGGCCTTTGTTCCCGTATTCCCTCCTTTTTTTGGCCAGAACCCAGGCCTGCGTCCGTGTTGTAATGTTGCCAAAGGCCCTATGGTGAGACTACCCTGGCAGCCCACCAATATACACTCTTGTCCCCTTGTAATTCCTGTAAAGCCCAAACCTCCTGAGGGACAAATCCGCCACAAATGAAATATCGGCGACGACCTACAATGACACGATTTTCCAGAGCGTTTTTGGCTTCTAGCAACCTAGCTTCATTGCAGCATGAGACTCGCAGCGGGAAGTTCCTCGCAATAAATAGTGAGATACGAGGCTGTAGCCGTACCGCGGTCTTAGTGCTCCTTTCTTCCGATTGTTTACAGCCCGTAGGGACATCAACCCAGCTAATGCTAATAGAGAATAAGGCCCAAATTAATGGCCTTCCTTTTTTGCTTCATTTTATTTGATTGTTGAAATTGCTCTTTTAGAAAAATATAAATTATTCTAACCTTGACTATCTTTTATAGTTGCTCCTTTAAAAGTGGGTAAGGCACACGTTCTTGTACATTGATATTAAACATCTATAGCAAGGTGCTCCGCCGTAGCCGCGATTGTCCCAAGACCATAAATACCCGGCTGTACCATGCGACTAGACCCAAACAAAGCAATGTGCGTTGAACTAAACTACAGATAGGGACAATAGGTTATTGGGCATTCCTCCTTTTTGCGGACCAAAAGATCTATAACTTATGGGATAGGGCTTAAAGCCATGGGCCTCTACATTGCCCTCGTCTCTCTGAGTCACATATCCGCCATGGCATCCACATAACGCTGTAACATTAATGCGAATCCAGTTCCATAGGCGGCCATACCAATGGCAATCGTTCAGCCTACTAATCTAAGTGCCTCAACAATTTTTTGGGGTCATTACATAATCCTTGGATCATTCTCCGTGCTTTCCCTAAATATGATGAGTGCTGGCTTGCCACCCGTTCGGCCTATTCAAATTCATCTTTGGAGTCCGTCGCCATTTGGAAGCCTTCCTCACGAGACCCTCTTCAGGAATTCTGTGGAATCGATTGGCCAAGGCACCCATCAATACCCATTTGGTAATTCTAATGGTCCCTCTATTAATCTTTTTCACGTTGCCGCATGCTGGCCCTCGGGGTAAGTCCATAATTCCTGTCCGTGTAGTCGGTGAAAAGCAAACTTGTTGTTCGTTATCCGTTTTTTCTAATTGGGATACTGGAATTGATCCAGGGTAACAGCCGTATTTTCTTGATAACTATACAGTATCCCTTATATCCCCCCTTTTTCTTGCCCATAGTTCCGGAAACAAAACACAAACCAAATAGTTCATAGGTTGTCTCATCATAATTTGAGGGTTTCTGAAGGGATATCGGTTTTTCAGGGTGATCTGTTTAGGTCACTCCCTAAAACATAGGCCTGATATATTTTTGATCGCCTTCCCCTGTCAAGTCCCGGTTTTTCATATCACATTTGGCCAAATACGGCCCCGGATGCTGGATCGCCCTTTTTGACATAGGTGATCTACCCCTGGGAATTAAATTATGGTTAAATTGCATTTTTGAAACAAATCCCGTCAAGGCCCTAATTTATGTCCTAATTCGGGCCCTGCAACTCCGTTCGAAGGGTTTCCGCCGATATTCCTCGTTACTTTCCCTGCCCAGGCAAATAGGAACCCCCGGCCCCGAGGCCATTAGGCTCGCCTCATTGGTAGCGCGTCCAGAAATTACCTTTCCCTTGTAGGTCCTTGCCACTTTCACGCCCATGGTGATCGACCTCCTATTTCCCATTTAACTTTTTCTTAGCCCCGGTTCCTGTTCAAAGCCTTTTCATTGTAGACCATTTTAAATTTTCTCCTTAGTCCCATCAATATCTTATTCAGCAAGGGGCGGAGAAGGTTCAAAGGTCGCCACCATGGTAGCCTCCACCCTCCTCCGTCACGGGGTTTTGGCCACCAATCGATAATATTCCCGATCTTTTCTCTACCATTTCCAAGTTTCCGCGGATCATCGTAAATATTTTGATTGTTCTCATAGAACTCCCTGGAAATTCCCCCTATGGCCCTGTTTATTGCCAATTCTGTCCTGGCCCGGCCCTCCAGTGGTCATACCACCAATGCCGATCGGTAGGTTCTATAAGTACAATGTACGGACTTCCCCCATTCTAACCTTTGGCAGCGCAGCGCAACTCCAGCGAGAGTGCCACGTATAATAACAATATCGTACTTTCTTGGTCTGCCCCATTTGCGGCTAAGGTCATGAAGACCCAAGGACAGAACACAGGATCCTTAATGAATAATTTTTACGTTCATCGTTATAAGTCTCTAATCATTTTTCACTTTTTTAATTTATAATGTGTATTTAAAAATAGTATTGCAATGTTGTTGATCTCTAAAAAATCAACGACCGGTCCTTGGGCTCCAAAGGCATAAAATTAACCATCCCAAGTAATCCTCCCTGGCAGTTGTCATCGCTATCACACTATTTGAGGTTCCCCTTTTAGTGATCTATTTGAATCGATGAATATGTCCTGAAAAATAACCCATAAAATATGGAGCAAAAACATGACACCCGCCTTATGAAAATTAAAGGTGTTTCCGAATGTCCCGATTCTGGCCACCTCAATCGCCTTCCAACTCAAAAGTTTCTATGGAAGAAACACCCCATTCCGGAGTTGCCCACATCGCAAAACAAAATGGATTTCCCTGGGGCGTACATGGAGTAGTAATGCTAACCAAAAAACACAACGGAACATTGCTAGCACAATGTTTTTTAAAAAAGGCAATGATCCTCATTTATTTTGATAGGTAAGAGATTGTCGAGGACAAGAATCGGATTCCTTTACCGTCATATGAACGCCATTAAATGGATGATTGCCCTGATACAAAGGCAGTAGTCTTTTATTTGATCATTTTGGTCCCTTAAATCTTCCAGAGGACGCCTCACCATCCTCATAATGCCATACAATGATTACCGGGCAACATAAACATAAGGGAATATCCACTTCTTTCAACTTGGCCGTGTACCCATCGAAATGGCCGCTCACCGATGGAAAACTAAAAATATCACCGAATCAAGGTAAGTAAAGTCTGCCTGGGACTCTTTCGCGAAATTCAAGGCCGCTCAAAACGCTAGTTTTCCAGGATTGTTATTCACAGTTTTAAAGTGTCTGTCTTGGGTGAGGCCCTTTGCCATACGTCCACTATACTTTTTTAATAGCAGGAACAACGCGTTCATCATCCCTAAAAAGATGGTATTCGGCAATATGAACGATCTTTATAGGTTCCGTAATAGCGTCCGAAAAAAAATTGAAGCTTTATTTTCCTCCACAAGTAACACAAAACTGAAATGGCCTTTTCAGAAAGATTTGTAGGCTGTTTCATTTGTGGAATACTTGGTTTAATCCCAATCCAATTGATGCAAAGGCTGCATTTTTAAAAAAATAATCGACGGGTTTCATCTATTAAGTTAATTTTATTTGAAATAGCGTTTGAAATAATTTTTTAATTACCAATGGATTTGATGGGACTAATTGGTAAATTCATCCCAATTCAATTTAGACAATCATCTGATTTGAAAATAACCAAGGTCCCACGTTAATGTTCACCTGTGGGAAGATTTGGGCGGCTCATCACATATTGTCCCCCCCGTTTATGAAAATCGTCTACCGCGGACCAATCCATTGTATTCCGCACTCATATCCCCCCATATTAGGCCAAACTTGGGCAGGGGCATGGTCTGAACACATTTTTTAATAAATCTTCATCAAAAGAAACTTTTTTCCCAGATCGTGACCCTGTCCAAAACAAACTGTTGATTTTCAAGGCATACCATAATCAA
>Ga0163217_1012767_pt1 | contig 18980 bp, 21 predicted proteins | sample SynspAceP_FD_185933 | JGI IMG/M metagenome (GOLD analysis project Ga0163217, IMG submission 185933) | Saline lake microbial communities from Ace Lake in Antarctica - Synechococcus sp. Ace-P (PacBio error correction) | ecosystem: Environmental > Aquatic > Non-marine Saline and Alkaline > Saline ...
AAAGTTAAAAAAAAAAAGAGGGATTGGCGCGATGAAAAATGCCCTGTTCGAGGTTGGAGGTCCCCCCCCCACCTTACAGCCTCGATAAGTCCGATTGTATCGGAGCAGGTGCCCCCCTGGATTCCTGTTCCCGCAAACGTCCGCCACCCCTTTTGGCTACGGCGTCGGGGCCCCGGCGGGCGAAGTCACCAGCCTCTTATCCCTTCCTTTGTGTCGGTGTTCCTGCACCCTGATCAGCCTTTCCGCCGTGGCCTTGGCCTCGGCGGCCTTTATCACGCCCCCCTGCGTGGCCCTGAAGTGTTGGAGAACTCATTCTCCCTTCCTTCTCCCAGGACCTGGCGTGGACAAGACCCAAGATGACCAACATATGTTATTCACCTGATCCTGCTTGGGGCGGTTCGGGCGCCCTTTGCTGGCTGGTCTTCAAGGCCCATGTCTTTCCTGTGCGGGTGTCCTACGACACCTGGGCACCGGGTGGTTGGTGACGTGCGCATGATGCAACGCAAACCCCACCCTTGAAGCCTGGCCGTGATCTTCGGCCTATCTCACCCGCCGCTCCGTTTGGGTGGGCGAGGCTGGATCAATCGGTGGTCAATCTCAATGGAAGACCATCATCGTGGCCCATCTGGGTCCGGCCCTGGAATCTGCATCTTCGTGGCAATCTGGCATCGTTGATCACCAAGCCCCTTCGCTGGGTCGTCGTGCCTTCATCTGGAACGGTGAGGCCCCTACCTGAGCTACAGAGCCTCGCGCTGAGCCTGATGAGCCTTCCATCGCTTCCACCTTCATCTTGGTTCAACAACACCGCCTATCCCCTCCGAGTCTACCGGCCCCCACCCCAATGCGAATGTCTTCGCAGGCCAGAGCTTCACCTTCCTGGTGCGTGACCAAACGCCTTCGTGCCAAACATCGGTTCGGCATGGCCCCACCGGCCTGGGTAAGTACCTGATGCGCTCCCCCAACCGGGAAATCATCTTCGGTGGTGAAACCATGGCGTTTTCTGGGACTTCGCGGCCCTGCTCGAGCCTCTGCGTGGCCCGAATGGCCTCAGCCTCGACAAGCTCCAGAACGACATTCAGCCTGGCAAAGTGCGCCGGGCGGCTGAATAACATGAACCCACCGCTCCGAACGCCTCCCTCCACTCCTGGCGGCATCATCACCGAGCCCACTCGGTGAACTTCGAAAACGTTGCGTCAGTTTGGCTCTTCTGCCACCCAGTTCCATCCTGCCTTCTTCTTCTGGTCGGTCACCTCTGCATATGCGGCCCGGCGCACAGCGCCGCAGCGGCCGTTTCGTATAAAGGGATCGACCGCAAGGCCCGAGCCCACCTGGCCATGCCTGGATCTCGACTGATCTGCGGAACCATCCAACGTTCACGGTGTCCATTCGTTCAGGGTCATATCACCCCCCTTACCCGCATTTGCGGGGGTTTTTCAATGGCAGAACAGATCAGAGGGTCAGGCCAGAAACCAGACCAGCCTTGTCATCAACCTCACCTTGAAGAGAAACAGTTGGGACAGGTTTTGTCGATCGATCCGTTCCTACGTTTTGAAGGATCATAAACGCTGTGATCCCGTGCCTCTCCATCCATTCACCGCCCGCGTCCTTGGCCATGCGGCCCCTGCCTGCCTTGCTGCCTTGTGGCTGCTAGAGCCAGCAACGATCCGTTTCCGCCGCCAAGCGTGGTTCGCGATCTGCACCTGCCAAGGAAGGTGCTACACGCCCAAGTGTTTTCTTTGGCGCTCAACCCGCGAATTTTTCGCCAGCTACGCGAGCGTGAACTTGATTCCACTCAGTCGTGCAACAGGCGCTCGAATCAGTTCAAGTTGAGCGATGGGATGTCTGCGATTCTGCGCCAAGCAAACTGCTGGGAATGACGGCCGGGGAGGCAAGAACGTCAGCAATACGCGCTCAAAGCCAGGCCAAGCTGTCTGGCAGCAACGAGCCTGGGGAAACAAACGGCTCGCAGCAATCCGCCCAAGGCAGCCGCTCCTGTGAGCTTCGCCGGGGCACCGTGGCCTTTTCGAACGGCTCCTGCCCAGCTATCGGCGCGAAACGTCCAATGGGACCGCCTCCAACGTGGAGCTCAGTGATGGAACGGCGATACAGCTTCTTCAACCGGGATGGAACCGGGCTGGTGATGCGGCGACGCCAACAATGTCCTCAAGGCCCGCCAGATCAGCAAACCGCAACGGGGCCGTGGCCTCCGCTGGATATCGCAACTGTCAACGCGGAATCCCAAGCTGGGGAAACCGAGGGGCCGCAGGAGCAGCAGCGTTTTCAATCCAACCAGCAACTTCCCTCCAGGACGTCTCAGCTAACCTGTTTCGTTGACGGCCTGACTCTTCTTGCAACCAAGCGCCGCAAACGCGGCAGGCTCAGGCCGATCACGTTGCTGAAAGCAGCCCTCATCTGCTCCACCAGTAGGCCACCGCGGCCTTCCAAGCGCAACCCACCGGCGCAGTGCAATGGTCGCCCTGTAGCCACATAGGCTGTCAATTTCGGCGTCGCTGGAGGGCCGCGAATGAAACCCTGGTGGTCACGTGGTGTCAGCTGCAGTGGTGCCAATACGGCCGGCCCGCGGCGCCAGGCCAGTGGCCGGTGTGGATGCTCCCCCCACTGGCCCGCCATCCTCCGCCAGCGCCGGCTCGCCTCGGCGGCATCGACGGCTTGCCAAAAACACCTCGTTGTCCAAAAGACCAGCACGGAAAATCGCAACCCAGCACCAGCTCCGCACCATCCGACTCCGGCTCCGGCAACAAGCGCTTCGGCTTTCGCCCTGGCCAGCCGTTGCACCAAGTACTCTGCTGCCAGCTGAGGCGCCCCGGACGCAATCGCGTCCTTCGTCAACGTGCCAACTGACCGGCGTAGCGTGTGGAATGGCGCCTGCTCAGCAAGGCGCCGGCGCGCCGGGCGAGGCGGGAAGCGAGCAAAGAAAGGCGCCTGCATCGGCAGATCGTGGCAGCAGACGGTGGCTGTCATCCTGACCGTCGCTTGCCGTTAATCCAAGAGAATCGTGGGATGGAGAGCGATTCCCAAGCAGTCCTGCACTTATCAGTGACCCCGCTCGCTCAGCCCGTGCCGCCAGGCGTCTGCGCTGTCCTGCCTTCTCCGCAGGGCGTTCTATGCGCTGGTGCAGGGCGAGGCATCAGCAGCGGGAGGCGCTTTGCCCACTGCTCTCGATTGCGGCAGTTCTGTTTCGTCTCGAATGGGTCCCGACCGGGTCGAGAGCATATTCCTCTGGCTTGATCAAAGCTCGTGTGCTCCGCCGTGATGGTTGATGGCCAGGTGCTGACTGAAGCGCGTGCGGCTGACGCCGAGGGCGTGACTGGTGGCCGCTGGCTGTGAGATCCCGGCCGCTCCGGCGGAGCGGATCCACCAGAACTTGCCGCCGTCCCAGCCGGCCCCCGGCTATGAAGCGGTCCGCCAGCCTGGGGCACCCCACGCCCTGAGGTGCTGGGCAACCACAGTGGCGACTGGAAAATCATCACATGATGACCAGCGGCCCCTGCCCCGGGTGCTGCGCCGCCGTCCGCGGTGAGGCAGCCCCTGCCCTTCAAGGGGCAGAACATGAGGCCTCAATGCCTGGTCGACCGCGATGGCGGCGAGATGGCCTACAGCCAAGCCCCTGGCAGCCTGGGCGCGGCCTGGAGCCGGAGGTGGGATGAAATCCGGTGCTGCTCCAGCCCGCAAGGGCGATAGCCGCAGCGAGCTGATTCCCTGGGTCAGTCGTGGGTCCGCCCAGGCGAGCCTACTAACGCGACTGGTTTCGTCCCGTCTGGCGAGAGCCCGATCCGCCAGGGTCTCTGCCAAGCCTCAGGACGTCCCATCCCGGGGCGGGACGGCCCTGGTCTGGAGAAGGGGGCCGACAGCCTGCGGTGAGGATGAACGCTGCAGCACCGCCGACCATTCATCACCAATCTGCGCCTGCCCAGATTCCTGGGGGCCCCAGCTGCCTGCTGTGTGCCGACATCGAAAGGGGTGGCGTAGGTTTGTGCCCAGATCCAATCGCCAAGAGAACTGGGCGCGCGGGCTGTCGGCCCGTTTTGAGGGCCCTGGAATCGGCGGCATCCCGTGATCAAGCCGGTTCCGCGGTCTCCGGCCCTCGGTTCGATGAACGGCGCCGCTGCTTGGAAGCGGGAAACCGGAATTCGGTGCTGGGGGTGAATGCACTGGCTCGAATGAAACTCTTCCCCCTCCGAAAACTCCCTCGATCTGCTTTTGAACGGCGGCGCGTTTCTCGTAACCCGACGCGGAGCTGTGAAGATTCGCCGTGATCCGCTGGGCCGTCGATGCAGCAAATTCTCTTTTTTCTCCGATTTCGATCCGCTTCGAAAGCGAACGAGCGTGAAGCTGCGCTGGCTGCGCCCCCGGCGAGGCGCTCGGCCGCCCCTGAATTGCCGTGCTGATTCCCGGCAGCAAGCAACACTGCAGCGACCTGGCAGCCCTCAAAAGCCAGCCCCATGGCGGCGGAGCTGGAGCGCTTTCGTGGCTGGGGGTGGCACCTGTTCGCACTCTGGCGGTGGCCTGCAGATGCTGGGAAAGGCCCTGGAGGCTCCCGAGGGGCCTGGGAGGTGGCGGCGGTGCCGGCGGGGGTGTGAGGGCACTGTTGGCGGGCCTCGCGGCTTTTGCCGCTGCTTCACCCGCTTTCGCGCCGCCGAAGGCCCTGCAACCAGTAGCCAGGCCCAGGCCCTCTGGCCCGCTCCGGCTGATCTGGAGCTGGCGGGTTTCGAGTTGCACCGGGGCCTCAGCCAGGTCTTGGAGCCCGAGAATGGAGAACGGCCCTGGAGCAAAGGCCATGGCTGGCCGGCCTTCTGGCCAGTGCGGGCCGACTGGCGCTGGTTGGCATGCGCAGCGCCCGCGGTGGGGTGGTCGCGCGCGACCTCTCATGCATGGGGTGTTTGCAAAAGGCGCGCGCGGTGGCGTCGCCGCGAGACTGAATCAACTGCGGAGGAAACGGGACACGTGCCCGCTCATCAGACGAAGGACCCCATGCCCACCCACAGCTGCACTCGCGAGGCCCCTGCTCGATCGGTCTCGGCTGATGCTCTTCGAGGCCCACGTGAATCTGGAGTCGCTGGCGTGGCTTTGCCAGACGGCCAAACCGATCTGCCACCCAGAATGCCCCTGCCCGCCGGTCGCCCCTGTTGCCGTGACCCCCTTCCCTGGTCAGGATCACCATCTGTCTCTACGATGGCACGCACATACCAAGCTCGAAAGCCCACCGCTGAACTGGCTGCAAAGGCCGGCGGCTGCAGTCCTGTTGATCCCCAACCGGTTGTTCTGGGGGGAGAGACTGTCTGGGGCCTCTGAATCGAGCGTCAATGGGCGTGTGGTACGTAGCGTGCATCAAGCAACGGTGACCTCACGCCGCAGAGCGTGCCGCTGGCGTGCTCAACTCTCCGCCCAAGCGATCCCCTACTGGTTGAGAGGCCGCCGTAGGCAGGTTCCGGCTGAATCTCAGGCCCAACCGCCCAGCAAGCACGGTCACCGGCGTAAGAAGATCCGCCGCCTGGCCGGGTGATCGAGAGACTGTCCTCCTTGAACGCAGCTGGTCAAGCGGGCCGGCCTCGGCCTGCGGCCGTCATGCGGCGAGCTCGCTCCAGCAGGCGTCCAGCAGGGCCCTGCACGCGCGCCTTGCGTAACGCACACCTGCCCCTCCAAGCTTTCCAGCGGCCGCTGGGTGGGGTCGAATTCGACACCCAGTTTGACGCCGCCCGACCAGGCATACCGCCCACGCGCGGCCGCCTCAAGAGCGCGCGCTACCACCACCGCGGTTCATGCCCGCATCGATGCGCAGCACATTGCAGCGGCTCGCGCCAGGCCATCGCCCAACCTTTGCGTTGGCCGAGTCGGTGAAGTGCTCGATGCCGTCATGGCTGGCCGGACCGTGCCAATCCGGGCCAGGCGAAGATTTCGCCTGACGGGGCACGGCCACGCGCACCGCATCGAGGAACGCCTTCATCGAGCCGTGATGGTCGGCTAAGCAGAGGTCCCTGCTTCTGGCTTGGAGGCGGGTGCGCAGCCCGAGCCGTTTCGTGCTTCCGCCGGGTGTCTGGCCCCATGCTGATGCTCGCCGAGGGAAAAGACAGCCTCCGCTCGAGCACGGGACTGCGGCAGGTCGTAGAGGAAATAGCTCTGTCTTCTGCCATCCGAGGCCGCGCAGGGAGCTGGGTGCGCCCAGCTAGGGCTCAGCTCCGCCGGCCAGCACCGGGCGTAAGGGAATCCGGTGGCGATCCGGCCAATCCCCGCTGCTTGCGGGGCCGCCACGTCGAGCTATGGGCGTGAATTTCACTTCTCCGTTTGCTAAGCGCGAGCAGGAACGGGGGTCCACGCCTGCGCGTAGCCCTCAACAAGAAAAATCGATGATTTCGGCCTGAGCGTTTCGCGCGAATCAAACTACGTGATGGGGCACCTGCCAACTGTTCGCAAGATGCCGGCGGCATCGACGAGGCCGCTGCGGCGCAGCAGCTGCCCTTGCCGCTCATCAGCCAGAGGGTTGAGTCCTTCCACCTGCCAACTGCGCCTGCAGCCAGCAAGGCCGCGCTCAAGGAGCTGTCGACGCCGCGGAGAGACCTCACCGCCAACTCGCTGTTCACGCCGCCAGGCGGCGGCAGGCGCTCGATCGCCTACAGCTGTTGCCTGGGTGGGGGAGGAAGAGCTGGTCAAAACCGGACGACCTCAACCTGAAACGGAGGGCAGAACTAGGGCGCTGCTTCCATCATGGGATCCGAAGCACGCGCCGATGCCGCCGTGTTTCCCTATGGCCCAGCTCCGGTGCCGCCCACCGTGCTGGCTGCGCTCCGAGCAGATGGCGGCCCTGGAAGCTGCCCTGTTCGCCGCAGTGGTCTGGCCGGTGCGGCCCTGATGGAAAAGGCGGCCCTGAGATCAGCCGCCGGCTGCTGCCCAGCCCGCGCGCGTGGCCGCTGGCGTCTCGTGCTGGTGGTTCCGGCCACAACGGTTGCCGATCGGGCTAGAGTGGTGCGCGGGAACTGCACTTGGCGGGCGTCGGCCGTGCGGTATCTGTGCCGCCTTCGAGCGCCAGAAACCCTGGCCGCGAACACAGGCGTCATGCTGCTGGTTGGGGATCCCGCCGCCCTGACGGCTCGCGCAGAGCCCCGTTGATGCGGCCTTTGGATCCTGATGCCCTGGTTCGGCATCGGCCACACCGCGTGCGGCTGAGGTCTCCAGCAGCTTGTTCGCCGGCGGCAGGCCGCCCGAGCCCGGCCAGCTGGTGGCCACGACCGTGCCCCTGACCGTCTCGTGCGCCGATGGGGGCCGGGTTCTGGCGCGTGGCGGCCTGCGCCAGCCAGACGTTTTGTCTGGGATTGCCACAAGCAGGGCCTGTGGTCAGGACAGCGAGCCCTGGCCCTGGGTGGGCCAGCTGGAGCGATGCGATCTGGCGCCTGCTCCGCCGCCGCGGCTGGCGACCTTGCCTCTCGAATAGCCGCTGGGGCCATGACGCTGCGATCCTGAAACGGCGCCCAGGCCTGTTCTGAGATCGCCTGAGGCCGAAGAAAAATACGGCGGGCCGGCTGCTGGGTCGAAAGGTAAGGCGATCGTTACAGGGGTGCGGCTTTGCGGGCAGCCTTTTGGGTGCCAAGCGCCAGCGGCCTGCGGCAGCCTTCGGCCTTGCGCTGCCTGGCTGCCGGTGGCGGCCGTTCTTCTGGGCGGTGCAGCCCCAGGTGGTGATTGGAGGCTGCCCTGAGGAAACCCACCGGTGGCCCTGGCCCTGGCTCCGCTTGCTGTCCCGGGGGTTTTGGACGCCTCGATGCTGTTTTGCTCGCCCGGGCATCGGCCTTGGAATCGGGGATCGGCGGCGGGAACGGCTTGCGCTGACGAAGCTGCCTGCAGGCCCCTGCAGGACTTCCCGGCTTGTGTGCTTCGATTGCCGAATGGCCTCAACCGCTTCTGCTGGCGGAGCGGGCGGGGACGTGCGGGCACCACTGGTTGCAGCAGCGGCCGGGACCGACCTGGCTGAACCCCGCATGCGGCGAATTTGCCCGACTCTTTCCGATCTCGCCGGCTGGCCCCCGCTCGAGGCCGCCGCCGCCGCCGCGGGGCGTTGCAGGTTTCGGTGTTGCTCAAGGGGCCGCAGGCGTGGTGGCCCTCCGCGATGGTCGGTCAGCTGGCAGCTGCTGGCGGCGGCCGGCCGCCGCTGCCCTGCGCCGGACTGGGAGACGTGCTGGCCGGACTATGCGGCCGGTACGGGGGCCGCTGCGGGCTGCCGCGAAGGGCGGGGCCCTGCCTTGCCGCTGCGGCCCTGGAGCTGCCCAGGCCCGGCTTGGCGTGCTGCAAGGACTGGGCGAGGGCGCAGCGACGCCCCAGGCGATGGCCCAGCAGTTGGCCGGACGTGCGGGCCGGGTGGCTTAGTGGAGGTCAGCAGCCTGATCAAATCCAGATCAGTAACCCTGAAGTTTCACTGCAACCAACTGATAGCCGAGCCGAAGCGAGAGGCCAGTGACAGTATCTGTTTGTGGGTTTGTTTGCACGTTAGGCCTGGACAACCATGTTGTTGAAATCACCATCCAGGAATTGGTATTTCCAAGAGATTGGCGATCAACTTTTCAAGGATTCATTAGCCAGTTCGCCAGTCTTCAGATCAAGGGAAGCAGTCGTCCGCGGTAGCAACGATCCAGTCACTGGTACCTGGCCACGTCGGGCCGTGCGAACCGCTGCTCACCCCAGCCGAGGAGATCGAACTGGGCAACATCAGTCCAGACGATGATGCCTTGTTGAAACGGTGAGCCCGCCCTCTGCCAAGCGAGCGTCAGAAAAGTTGTTGCGCATCGGCCGGCGCTCCAAGCAGCGATGATGAAGGCCAACCTGCGCTGGTGGTATGCATCGCCCAAGAAGTACCAGGGCCGGGGCTTTGGAAGCTGCTGACTGTGTTCAGGAAGGATCCTGGGCCCTGGAGCGGACGTGAAAAATTTGATCCCACCCGCGCTACAAATTCTCAACCTAAACGCCTTCGGTGATCCCCAGAGCATGACCTCGGGGGATCGCCTGCCATCTTGCGCGCAACGATTCGCTTGCGCGGTCCATCTTGGAGAACGCTCAGTGCCGTGCGCCGGGTGACCTGGAGCTGGCCCAGAAGCTGGGTGCCAATGCCCAGCCGCAGCGGAGATTGGGCTGAGATGGCAGATCCCCGATCGGAGGAGCTTGATTCGTTGCGCGTCAGTCGCTGACGCGACATCCACCTGGATGCGCCGATTCCATGGCGACGAGAGGTCGCAGTTCCCTTGCGAATCTGATGCCAACCCCGGCCAGCGCATGAGCCCCTGGACTGCTTGGAGCGGCCAATGCAACCTGGACCAACTCGAGCCTGCTTGGCCCATCTGTCGGAGCAGGAGCGCAAGGTGCCTGGAGATGCGCTACGGCGTCAATGGGAGCCCAGCGCAGCACCCTGGCCGAAATGGCCGACTGATGCAGGTGTCAAGGGAGCGGGTGCGGCAGGTGGAGGCTCAAGGCGCCAGGCAAGCCTGAGGGCCCATCACAGAGCAACCGCGAACGGAGCAGCTACGAAACAGTGCAGCCATCTCAGTCTTCAGCCCAGATGTACGGGTGAGTTCGCTGGGGTCGGGTTCCGGAAGCCGCCACAGCAAAAACTTGACCGGTCAGCCCAACTTCGGCGTCGAATCTCCGCTTTCGATCGCCTTGAGCTCCTCGCCGTGGCCAGCCGCCGCTGATCAGCTGCGGCCCAGGGCCATTTTTTTTGATTGGGATCGCGCTGGGCCCAGAAGGCTTTTTTCCGCCTCGCTTGCGCAGTTCGGTCGGGATCGGCCAGGGAAGACCCGAACCGTAGGTGAGGCACTCCAGCACGCGGTGGGGCCGTCGCCTGGCTCTGGCCCGCTTGACCGCCCGCTGCAGCGGCGCGAACCGCCAGCACGTCCAATGCCATCCACCTCTTCGCGCGGCCATGCGAAGGCGGCCCGCTTTGCGCCAGATCTCGGTTCACTGGTTGGCCCGTGCGTGGGCCATGTGCCGATCGCCCACGATTGTGGTTACCTTCAACCACTGAAGAGAATGGCAGTTTCCAGAGCGCCCGCCATGTTCTAGGCACTCAAAAAGAACTGACGCGTTGTTGCATGGTGCCGTCACCGACGAAGGCGAGCGGTGAGCGAGATCGCTGCTGCTCGCCCGAGGCCCAGACGCGCTTGTAGCGGCTGTGAAGGCGCTCCGAGAGCCCTACCGAATCCCCCCGCCGATGAGGCATACCGCCGCAGCAGGTGGTGCTGCCGCGTGAGAACAGGTGCATGGCAGCCGCCACGGCCGCTTGCTTGCAACGGTGGCCTGGCCGAACAGTTCGCTCATTCACCTCACGGGCCCGGCCGCCGCAACTAAGGGCATGGACGTGGTCGCGGTAAGGTGTGCAAGAAACCAGTCCGTTGCTGGCCTTCATCGCTTGATCAACCCCGGTGCGACGGCTTCCTGCCGTTAATAAAGATGCACGAAAGCCCGAACATTCTTGCCCCTGGTAATAACATCCTCGGCGCACTTTACTTCAAAGCGCCGCCCCAGGGTCATGTCCGCGGTAGAGCATCAAGCCATCTCCGAACCGGTTTCACCATGGCGAGCGGCAGCGGCGAGGCGGCCAGGCCGTTGGGGGTGGCTGCCGACGCTCTCTGGCGCTTCAGCGGGGAGGTGTGACAAGCAAAACTCCTGGTCATGGGCAGGATTGCCTGGGTCTATTGAAATGGCGACTGGTAGGGTCCAAAGCTCGAAGGGGAGTCAAAATCGATGCCGCGCTTACACTCGGCGCACTTGACGACCCACGCGGGTCCTGGGAGCCGCTGCGATTGGAACTTCCCGATCGATCAACTAACCAGTGCTGGGGGTGAGTCCCTGCCTCCGATCTGCCAAGAGAGTGCTGCGCAACCTTGCAGCACCGTCTGGATCACCCACCCAAGAGGGATTCAGCCACGCAGCGCTGCAGAGCAGGGCCGCCTTGCTCCTCTCCAAGCGCCGACTCTGCTCAGCGAGCGAAAGATTCGGCGCATGTGCTATGAAGCCGATTGATGCCTGTCGGGTGCAAGCGGCGGAGATGGCGCTCCCGACTTGACGTGCTAGCAGCAAGGAGTTGGGCGGAACTGCTGCGCTGCTTGGAGGCCGGTCCCGTTGGACATGCTTCGAGCAGCACGACGCAGCCTGCCAGCCCCCCAGACGCCGGCCTTGGGCAGCTCCCGCGAAACCAGATCCTACCTGTTGTCGTCTGTCCTTGCCCGCCATGGCCTCGTCCGATGTTCTGCGCGATTCAGCGGCACTTCGAGGCGGGCGGCTTTCTCTCCTGCAGCCAAGGGCTGCAGCTCTACAGACGCAGGGCCAGGCAGCCTGGAGCAAGCGACGGGGCCAGCTCGACCGACCTCCAACGCCTGCTGGCCGTCCGGGTGCTGGATTTGCTCAGCCGCGACTGGCCGCCAGCCATGAGCGTCCAGAAGGACTGCGCTTGCTTTGAGGTCTGGTCAAGAAACGGGGAGGTCTCGAAGGCCGTAACAGCGACCCTGAATTGCCGCCGCAGACTTTCAGTCTTCTTCAAGCAGATCCGCCAGTTTCCTCACCGTTCAAGAGCAGGTGGATCTCTTCGCGCCGCTGGGCCGTTGAAGGATCGCCCACACGCCGAGTTCCTGCCCAGCTACGGCCCTCTACCGCCTCCGGTTTCTCCAGCGCAAGCCGCGAAGCGGAAGCCGCGCTGGACGTTGGCGCCAAGCGGCCGCCCGGCGTCGGGCCCTCCTCGCCTGCAGCAACCTGCTGCTCGGCCAGGTTGATACAGCCCACGCCCACTTTGAAGCCTAGCGCCGGCGAAGATCTACGCCGTTTGGGCCCGAAGGCCAGGGTGATGACCCCCTCGCCCAGCTTCTGTGCCTATTGCCTGCGACTGGCTCTCCAGAGACGTGTTTGCCGGCTACACCGCGATATCGAAACGATGCCGATTTCGAGCCTATTTCGCCGATCGTGACGTCCAGGCCTAACGTCGAGAAAGGATCTGGCAACGGCTGCCTGGGTGCCAACAGGCTTCCTTGGTCAAGGCGTGAGCGCTGTCGGAACTGGCCAGCTCTTCGGCGAGTCAGGCAAACGGCGAAAGCCTGAACATCAGTTCAAACCTGTTGAGCCTGTCGCAGCGCTGAGCTGCCTGCCCAGACCCTCCCCGGCGGCGCCCAGGTCGGGGGCTTGCCCTGGCTAATGCCCGCGCTGGGCCTCGGCCTGGCAACGGTTGCGCGTCGCGGCTGGTCCTGGATTCGCCTTTCCCCCCTTAATCCGAGCCCAACTGCTCTTCGGCCGTCGCAAGGCCGGCTCCTCAGCGGTCAAACCCGAAATCCAGCAAACCGATCCCGGCAAGCCCAGAATCCCAGCAAGCCAAACGCCAGCCCCCGGCGGTGGCTGCGCTCAGCCTGCCGCTCAAGGCCCAGGGCCCCCAGCGACGCCGAGATTCCAGGGCTTGCTGGAGGCCTGGCTCAAGACAAAGGCGGAGGTGCTTATCGAGGCAAGACCCCCGGCCGCCCGCCGGGCGAGCTGGCACGGCCGGCCCCTGGTCGCCTTCCCTCCAGGCTGAAAAGGCGCAAAGCCAGGGGGTGGCCCCCGGGGTGAACGCAAGCAGGTGAAGGCTGGAAGTGGAGCAAGCTCACTGTGGTCAGAGCCGCGCCCCACGGCGGATCGAAATCAACGACCCAGCTCGGTACAGCGGATCAGAACCACCAACCTCGCTGGCGCCGTGCAGCAGCGCACCCTCGATACGGTGCGCAACACTACGTGTTCGGCGCGAAGGCGATACTGGAGGCTGCCGCTGGCGGCATGCCAGCCTGATCCGTCCCGGGTGCCGGTCGGTTTTTAAGGATCACAAGCGCGATAGCGCGTTCTCCCAGCCCGGGCCTTTCGCATGTTCGATGAGCTCTCCCAGTCGTTTGAAGACGCGGTAAAAGCCTGAGGCCAGGACAAGATCACCGAAAGCAACGTTGGAGGGGGCGCTCATGCAGGTGCGGCGCGCCCTGCTCGAAGCGATGTGAGCCTGGAGGTGATCAAGGTCTTCAATCGAAGACGTGCGCCAGCGGGCGGTGGGCGCCGAGGTGGTGCGCGGGGTGAGTCCCGATCAGCAGTTCATCCAGCTGGTTGCACCAGGCCCTCTTGGGTGAGGTGATGGGAGGGGCTAACGCGCCTTTGGCCAGGCCGAAGCGGCCCCTCAACGGTGATCCTGATGAGGCCGCTGCAGGGGGCGGGGCAAGAACACCGCCACCGCCCAAGCTTCGGTCTCACCTCAAGGAACAGGGTCGCCGTGCCCTGATGGTGGCCGCCGACGTGTACCGGCCAGCGGCTATCGATCAAGCTGCGCAACCCTCGGTGAGCAGATCGACGTGGGAGTAATTCAGCCTCGAACGGCGGCGACCCCGAGGAGATCGCCGCGGCTGGTGTTGGCCATGGGCCGCGCCGGAGGCTTCGACGTGTGCTGGTGGACACGGCCGCCGCCGCAGATCGACTGCCGGGGATGATGGAGGAATGGTGCGGATCCGCGCTGGCGCCCCAACCCGAATGAGGTTGCTGCTGGTGGTGATTCGATGATCGGCCAGGAGGCCGGCCGAACTCAACCCGCGCCTTCCACGACCAGGTGGGGCTCAACCGGCGGGCGGTGCTCACCAAGCTCGACGGCGACAGCCGTGGCGGTGCCCGCCTTTCGATCCGCCAGGTGAGCGGGCCCGATCAAGTTCATCGGCACCGGGGCGAGAAGGTGAGGCCCTGCAGCCTTCCACCCGGAGCAGCATGGCCACCGGATTCCGGCATGGGGGATGTGCTCACCTGGTGGAGAAAGCCAGCCAAGGAGGTGGACTGGCGGATGTGGTGAGAAGATGCGCCAGAAGCTGCAGGAAGCCACCTTCGACTTCTCCCGATTTCGTTCAGCAAGCGGATGATCAAACGGATGCCCTGGTGGCCTGGAGATAATCCCCGGCAAATGAACAAAGAATCGACGACGGCATGCTCAAGCAGGGCGAAAGCCTTCAGCTCAAACGCATCGAAGACCATGATGCGCTCGAATGTGAGCGCGAGGCGGTGGCAGCGCAAGCAACCCCCCAGCTCCTCGCGCCCAATCCTCCAGGCGCCGGCTCATTGCCGCCGCAGTTGGCCACACCGGCCGGCCGATGTGACAAGGTGCTCGCCGATTTTCAGAAAATGCGGGGGATATGCGCAAGATGACTCAAGGCGGCCTGACCCCGGGATGGGTGGGATGCCGGATGGGCGTTGTTTCCCTGGTCTGCCGCGGCATGGGTGGTGGGCATGCTGGCAAATGGGAGGAATGCCCGGTCACAGGGCCTGCCTGGAGCGGGCCCTGGGCGCGGCGGCATGTTCCCGCAGCCCCACCGCCCCGGCTAAGCGGCCAAGAAGCGGCAAGGGAATTCGGCTCAGCTCTAAGCCCATCTGCCGTGGGCGGCTGAGGCCGCCCTGCCAGCAGTTGGCCAGGCCCGCGCGATTGGCGAAGGTCCGAATAAAAATGCACTGCTGAAACGACGCGCTCCTGATTATAAAAAACTCAAATCTTGATGGCTAAATTCTACTTCGCCTGTTCCTTTGCGTCCTCCCCCACGGGCTCACGCGGTCCAAGGCCAGGGGGTGTCGCGGTTAGGATCTCGGTTGGAAAAGCCACTGACCCTCCCGTCTTCAATGATCAATGCTCCGCCTGAAGCGGTTCGGCAAAAAGCGTGAAGCAAGCTTCCGCTTGTCGTCACCACAGCACCTCCCGCCGGGATGGCCGTCCGCTCGAAGAGCTGGGCTCTACACCCCTCGAAACCGCACCAAAGGAGCCCGGTGAACACCGAAGCGATCCGGGTGCGTCTCAGCCCAGCGCCCAACCCACCGACAGCCGTGCGCTCTTGTTTGAGAAAGGTGGCTTTGATCGAAGCGAACCATCGTACCCGGTGAAACCTTCGGCAAGGCTAAGCAGGCTGCCGCTCGTGAAGCCGTGGATCAAGCCGCGGCCAAGAAGCTGCGGACGCCAAGGCTGCTGCCAAAGAAGCCGCTGCCGAGGCCGCCGCCGCTTGAAAGCCAAAGCAGCTGAGCCTGAACCCGAACCGTGCCGTCGCCCGAATTGAACGCTCGCCCATGGCCGGGGCAGAACGCTCCATTCGTTGTGATCGATCTCCCCGATCAAACTTCGCCTAGCCTTTGGCTTGGGAGGCCGAATGCCACCCTCCATCGCCTGGAGGCCCTCACGGCGGCTTCCCTGGTTTGCGTGCCTGCAGGCTGTGGATCCAGGGCAAGGCGAGCAACTCGAGCTGGGCTTTGCCTGTTGGAGTTCTGAATCCCCGCTCTGGCGGAGGCCGTCGGTGGGTCAGATTGGATCTGCAGATCGGCCGGGCGGGCTCTCGATTCCGGCAGCGGCGAGGAGGCACCGTCGCCGGCAAAGCGTGTGCTGGCCCGCAGCTTGCAGTGGCAGTTGTTGCGACTCGCACCCTGGGCACAGCGGCCTACGTGAGGCGATCGAGCAGCACGACCTCACCCTTGGCCCTGGACCTGGCGCAGTGCAAAACCTTGCTGGCCACGGTCCAGGCGTGCGCATGCTGAATGAACGCCCGTGTCCGAAAGTTTGAATCTCACCCCGGCCCGGCCTGTGGAGCTGGCGAGCGCTGGGTTTCCTTCCCGGTGAACCTGCAGCAGAAGTGATCCCTACCGCGACCTCTGTACGACGCCCTGCACAGTTCGCTGGAGCCGACCGCACCACAGGATGCTGGAGAGGGGTGTGAATCGAGTGGCGGGCCGCTGCCTACAATGCGGGACGCACACCTGGGCTGATGCGTTTCGTGATCGTGGATTGAAGGCACAGAACACCACGGCCGCCCAGATGCGCATGGTGCCACCCGCCGGGGGAGAACTCGCGGATGGGTGACAGCCGAAATCCAGCCAGGTTGACTTGCATGCCCACCAGGTCAGTTGTCTCAGCGAGGCGCCCGGGTGCTCGACGGGGTCGAGGGCGTGGCGATCTGCACCCTGACGTCCCGATGTGGTGCCCATCCGCTGGTTCAGCGGGTCGTGCAGGCCTACGCCCTGACTGGACTCCGAACGCCATGGCGAGAGCAAGGCAGCCGCCCCGTGAGGGCCCCAGATAGGAGATCCACACTCCCTCGTGCCCCGGCGGCGCTGAGGATAAGGGAGATTCGAATCTTGAAGCCATGCGGGCCCAGCAGCAATTTCCAGGAAGCGATTCCGCGAGGCCCAACAGGGTGCCCTTGTGGGCCCCAAACGTGTCAACAAGGCCTGCCCTAATGTGGGCGGCGGCATGGTGCTCACCGCCGCTGTGTGATCGGTGGGCCGTCGTTGAACTGGCAACGCCGATCTTCATGCTCTGTTCTGGGTGGCCCTGATCGGCAACTTCGTTCTCTTCTTCGTCGCGCAGACGCGGCGATTGAAAGGAACAAACGGCACGGCTCTGCCGGAATCCTGGCGGCCTACAGCCCTGATCCACCCGGCTTCACGCTGCAGCGGCATCGTCGGCATGGCGATCGCACGGCCGGCATCGGTGCGATCGGCAACGGCAGCCCTGGCCACCGGCCAAATCCCCCTTTGTGGATTGCCTCGATCGTGGGCGCACATGAGCGACAGCCTCGGCCAGGCCCTCAGTGGCGTGGTGGGGCTGGGCATCGTTGGTCCTGCTGATTGCGATGGTGGTTCAGATCGTCGGTGGCATCTTCATCCGGGTTTTGCGGCAACAGTTTTGAACTGCCTGATGCGGCCTTCCGGCAACCGTTCTGTTGTGGGCCGCTTCGTCGATTTCTACACGATGCCGCGCACCTACAAACACGAACCAAAATACCTGCCGGTGCCCCTTGCATGTATCTCACCTATATCAATCTCTGTTTCATCTCATTCTGCGTCTGATCATCGCTTCTCAACGCGGGGTCGTCGCAACTGAATTCTTGCTAGAGAAGTAGCAATCGCCAGAGCTTCGGCTCTGGCTTTTTATGGCTTGACTCAGTCTTCGTCCGCGTTAACCCTTCACCCTTCTCAGCCAGGCAGGCAGCGCCATGACCAATAACCGCTCTGATCACAGGAACACACAGGCCAGGACGGCAGCTATCTTGCCGAAGTTGCCACTTGACAGGGCATCAGTGCCAGCATCAAGCGCGGGCCAGCAGCTTCAACACCAGCCGCATCGAATCACCTCTTTACCAGGATCCGCATGAGATCCCCGCCTGGTGCTCCATTACGGCGATTCTCACCGATTCCACCAATCTGATTCCGGATCGTGCAGCAGGTGCAGCCCGATGAGATTACAACTCTCGGCGCCCAGAGTTCATGTGCGGTGAGCTTCGAGAGCCGGAATACACCGCACGGCGATGCCCCCGCACCTGCCGCATTCTTGAGGCGGTGCGATTCTTGCCTCACTCAGAAAACAACCGGAAATTTAATCAGCCCAGCAACCAGAGCTCTATATGGCCTGGTGCAGGAAGACCCCCCAAGAAGGAGACCACCCTTCTATCCCCGTAGCCCCCGCGTGCCAAAGCTCTATGCCTACTGGATCACGTGAATTACCGCGAAGCTACGGCATGTAATCTGCAACGGTCCCTGTTCAACAACGAAGCCCGCGGGCCGTGGCGAAACCTCGTGATACCCGCAAGATCACCTGCCTGGCGCTGATCGGCTGCCGGCCTCGATCAATGCTGTTCAGGGCAAACGCTCGACTCGCTGCGCGACTGGGGCCATACACCCAATGCGATGGGTACGGGAAGATGCACAGTGGCGGATGCTGCAGCAAGGACAGCTTCGGAGTGATTACGAGCATGATCGCTCCTGATAGTTGGCCCTCTGTGGGCCCGCGCGCGCGAGGAGAGCGTGCGCCGTTTGTCATTTGAGCTCTGTGCCCTGGAAGCTGGCTGGGGGTGGCATCGACGCGGGGTGAGGCGACTGGGCGAAACCGTGACGAATCCTGGGCGCCGTAGTGGCGGTGCGGCCAGAGGGGTGTGGGCCCGCGGTGCATCGGTGCGACCTTGCGTGCTTGTCTATATTGCGGTTCTCCAGCGAGTGTGAGAAACTGCCTTGACTTGGCGAGCCCACCTAAGCCCGGCGAAAAGCTGGGTTGGGGATTCGCGCCACCACCCCTCTGGGGTGGTATGCTGGTGGCGGAGAAGGGTTGAAGCCGATCGGGCAGATGCTCGCCCAGGAAGCCACGCCTCTCCGCCGGTGAGGAGGTTCCACGGTGGTGGGTTCTGATGGAGAAGTCCACCGGCTTGTTGCGGTCTTGAGATGGCGTCGGGAGTCCAACCATGAGCCTGACACGGTCCTAACGACTTGATCCAACAGGACGAGCCGGCGATCTTTGTGGCGCGGTCATCGGGGCATGGCGAGGGAGTGCCATCGTAGCTGCCGCTCGCTTTGCTAGGCCAGGGGAGTACGGCATGTTCGCCTTGGGTTGACGGCCAGGTGCGCGAGATCGGTATCGGGGATAGAAGCTTTGACCTGGTCATCCGATCCGGTGGCGGTGCATGGCTCTGGTTTGATCTCCGCAGGAACTTCCTCGCCCGAGTGGTGGTGCTTACAGGCGGTGCGGGCGAGCGTAGTATGGTTTGCGGGGCGGATGTCTGCGTCCAGACAGCTACCTACCTGTGGATTGTGGTCGCGCTACGTTACGCTGCTCGTAGAAATCTGTAAAGATCAGTAAACCCATGAGTGAAATCGAGAACAGCCTGGACGTGCCATAGGGGCGCAGGCCGGCTGTTGTTGCTCGCAAGCAGACTGGCATCTACCCGATTAATTTCACGCTCCCCACCGATCGACTCGAGGATCGAGCTGCTACCGGCGCATATTGGAGCCTCACCAACGCCGTGGTTATGCGATCGCCAAGATCGAGCCGGCATCCGAGACTCGGCGGGAACCTTGCGCTCAGGCAGCACGGGCTTGATACGGCGATACTGAGACCTAGAATGGCCTGACACCAAATCTCTAGGTCCTGCGCGAATAAGCTACCTACCTTTTACCACCAAACAGCCATGTGACTGGTCGCC
>Ga0163217_1071155_pt1 | contig 18980 bp, 12 predicted proteins | sample SynspAceP_FD_185933 | JGI IMG/M metagenome (GOLD analysis project Ga0163217, IMG submission 185933) | Saline lake microbial communities from Ace Lake in Antarctica - Synechococcus sp. Ace-P (PacBio error correction) | ecosystem: Environmental > Aquatic > Non-marine Saline and Alkaline > Saline ...
AGAGAGATACAATATTTGGATTGACAGTGTCCTGGCTTAATCAGTTTCCGATATGTGCCTACAAAAAGGCACCTGTCAATCGATTCTTTCAAAAGCCGTGTCGCCTTTGTCGATCAAGTTCATGCCTTCACCCGAAGCTAAAACCATTTATCGCCATGTAGAAATCAATCAAGTGTTTAATTTTTTCGTCAGTCCAAATTTTTTTCTTCAACCCAGTTCTTAAGACTCTTTTCCTACACTCTTCAATCGATCCCCCCATCCAGTGTTTTTTAAATAGCGACGAAATAGAAGGTGGTCTGAAGGAAATTTATTTCTCCATGCATAATATAATCCACGCCATGCCAATGAAAAGCGCTGCCGCCGAAACCCACTCGGGGATTGTCCTTTGTAATTCACTGCGTAATGTGATAGGCTTCCTCGATCTGGAGAAAATAAGGGGCTGTCTTTTGGATTGCCGTCCAGTACATGCTTCGAGGCCGTCACGATCTGGGTTTTTGTCATGAAAGGCCTTGATGCCGCTCAAGCAGGAGTGAATTCGGCATGAACCGCTTTTATGGGATAGGTAGAGAAAAAAGGTTTTGTCTTTTTCTGTTTGCTTCGAGCCATTCCCACTGCATAAGTCGGTTAGTCGATCTGAAGTATAGCTTCCTTCCGCTGCTTTGACTTGCGCCCATTGATGTTAACAAGTAGGATCCGTTGTATACTCCCTGCCTCGAAAAACCTCAACCAGTAATCGAATCCAGCCTGTGGCTTGTCCATCCTCATCACCCAATATGCCCACTTGCCAAAGAACGCTAGTTTGGTAGCCATTTTTTTTGCAAAATCCTCTGGGAAAAACTTGGTGCCGACCGGGACGGGGCTGAATTATCCACGATCGGGTATGCGTATGTGCATATTGACCGGTGAGAATAGAAGCCCGACTGGGTGAGCATAGGGGAAGTGGTCACGAAACATTTGAAATGTGCTCCGTTGCCTTGCCATCCGACTAGATTGGGTGGTTTCCAAACCTTCCACTGGCCGGTAAAACTCCATGAACTCGTAGCGAGATCGTCAGAAAGGAATAAAGATGATATTGGTCTTTTCCTCCAATGCGAAAAGCTGAAAAAATCAGGCTCATGCAAAAGAAATAAGAAAGTAAAATGCTTCATTTTAAGATTGATAATTTTAGGTTAATTCTAATCCATACTGATTTTTTTTTCCAGTAGAATCCCAACTTGATTTGATTCGTCTTCCGTCCTGCTATCTCGATCCTGCCAACCAAGAAAATATGCTTTGGATTTTTTTGGTCTAAAATTTGTATAAGCCTCCAAATCGAGATTTTCTGAGATAAAGTTTTACAAGGGGTTTTTTTTTAATTGGGATTTTATCTCCTTTTCCTAGGATTTGCTTCCCGCGATAGATCTTCCCATATGAACAAAATCTGTCGAGATTGTGGTAATTCCGTCTGCAAAAATCTCCTTAGCGGCGTTTCATTATTAGGAGATTTCATACCTACATCCTGACCGCGTTTTAGGTTTTGCTCTCTGGATTTCTCACAATTGTTTCAAGGTCCGTTTCCCCCGCCAAAACGAATAAATGAATCACCCTTGTACAAGGTTCATCATCGATTCCAATCAAAAATCAGATTAATTGAAATTGTGGAAGTAGCAGAACCTCTTGAATCATCTGATAATCTCCCAGGGATATAGCTCACCTTTAGGATACCAAGATCAAGCGCCTCATATTCTCGTAAATGTGTAATTCCTGACTCCAAGCCTCCATAATATCTCCTCGCAAAAATCCTGATATATCCCGGAAACCCTTCTCATGATCTTTACGTCCCGGTCGATGATCAATAATTTATCTGAAGGGAATTTTTTTTGAATGAGTTCATAGGCAGTATTTCAGGACGTGAGTCCTTCATCATAAAATGAGAGCGATCACACATAAAAATGATATTCTCACGAATTCCGCTCTACATGGCTTTCGAATAAAGTCCGATTGTAATGGTGAATCTGAAGATCAACAGTGGCTGGTCACCAAAGTGTATCTATGATAGAGTAGTAGATTGAATTTTTTTGTAGACCTTAGCTTGTTAAAGAGCAAAAGATATTTGACTAATTCCCCCCCTTTTCCCCCCCCCCCCCAAAATAAATTGGGGTTGGAGTTCCACATAGAATCCCTTGCCACGGACGGAAGTAATAATACCTCGATCTCGAAGCTCTTGTAAGCTTTCTCCACTCGCACGGTAATCTCTTGAGAGAAGGAAATCAAAACTGTTTCATTGATCGATGGAATTGATTCTCCAATTTTCAAATTCCCCCTTTCAATTATCTTCCAAGCATCAAATTGAACGACCTGCATGTAATTTTAGGCCGTTCGAGATTCGGTGTGGATTTTTTTTCAGATTTATCAAGTAACATAAGGCTGGGTGGGTTTAATTTTAGGTCACTTTTAAAGATTATCTTGGAAATGCTGCTGCAAGTCCCCGTCGACATTGAGCATGTTTCCGGTACTCTTTGATAGCATTCCGCTCACAAATACAAAATGCAGCGTCAGCGATATCCTGAAGGTCTTTACGCTTTCCTTTAGCAAGGTTCGATAGGCATAATACTCCTGGCAGATCTTTCAATTCTACACCATAGCTTTGCTTCTATTTTCTGGCCCAAGCCACCTTCCCAGATGTTGAGTTTTTTCAATCACTGCATCTGGAATTTGATGACATTCCACCTTTATTTTTAATCTTCTGCTAGCCTGCTGCCATAAGTCTCGACATATGGAGTTTGAGCTGCTTTGGCTGTTCACTAAGCACGTTTTTTGGACCCGGGCTACCAAAAGCATTTTTGGCTGACAATATTCACACATAAGCTCCTCCTAGACCTTGTTCTTTCATGATCTTGACGCCTGCTTTGAAACATGATATTGACCATGCAAAGAAATCATTGAGTCTCGACCAATCCTGGTCAGTATGCTCCTCAAAGCTCCGGCTTGATAGAAATAACCCGCATTGTTCACAAATGATATCACTCTCCAAATCTGAGACAAGTGCCTCAATTGCTTTTTCTTAAACTTTCAGTATCAGTTACCGTCTAATAATACTCCCCAGAAATGCGTCCTTCCAATACTTAATTTTGAAATTCTGCTTCAGCCCTCTTTCCAGCCTAAATCCCATCGATGTCAGTAACTAACTACACAGGCACCTTTCTTGCACGTATTTTTCAAGCTATAGCTTTACGTTCCCCCAGCACTTCCAAGTGACTAAGGGGATCTTTCGTTAAAGTGTTGCTCTTTAGGCATCGTTGAAGTTTAGCTTCTTCGAGAAGCCCAATATTTCAATATCAAAAGCCTCCTGAAGCGGTAAGGACACATATTCAGAAACTGCCTCTGCCCTCGCATCACATTAAGGATTGATGTAGAATCAACATCGCCACTCGGCTTGTCTGCTTATTTTTTTGCGTAGCTAAACATGCCCCACTCCTGGCCAGATGATTACGAAGGGTTAGGATCTCGCAATAGCTGGCTATTGGACTCGCTTTATGCTTCTGATAGTAACCGCGTCATTTCGCGAATAAGCTTTTAAAAGCATTTGCGATTTTGATCTTTGATTGCTCTCGGATCTGTTTAGCTCTTGAATCTGAAGGAAATCTCCATATCCAAAGGAGAAATCCTTGGTTCTAAGAAAATGGTCCAGGAAACCAACTGTGCCCAATCGGGCTAATTTTGAAAGGTCATGGCTGTTGATGAATTCCCAAGACTTCCGGTGCATCTGTAAAGGTTCCTACCATCAAGGCTTTCTGATGATGCCAACCTCTTAATAGTGGGCAAGTTTCGCTGCTTGTGATTTCCGTGCTCCAGGCTCGAGTGATTTTTATTTTTGCTCGCCAAAACAGGGCGCTTCTTCCCATAATTTTCAGCTAGATACTCAGAAGCTATTTCGATACTTCGAGGCTATTCATATAGCATTCGTAAGGCTGTATCTCCCCAAGGTGAAAAGCCGTGACTCCAACATAATTACCTCGGATCCCCCGATTATCTCTAGTGATTGCTTGAGCTTGACAGCCAAGGTCCGAAGCCAAGGTCGCTGCAAGGACCCATGAAATTTGACCCTTCAAAGTTCCTGGGTGATTCGCTCGCCGTCTTTGCTTGCAGCGATTGGCAATCGCCGATCAGGATGCACGTGATCAAATATGTTTATAATGGGCAGAAACGCAATGAAGTGGCGTATCAATCGAATGGTGCTTTCGAGGCTAGATCATAGATGCAATGGTTTAAAGAGCTCCACCATTTCATCTTCAAATTGGAGTCCGCGATAGATGCCCTTTAGCCGACCCTCAAACTTATTCTACAATAAAGGCCTGCGAGCCCAGAATTTTCTTTAAGGTTCCTATATCCCTCCAGAACCTTTCCACCCACATTATTTCTACTTCTCTTTGGTTAATGGATCCTTTTCAAAAATCTTACAACTTTGTATTCCACCACCATAAATTCGTGATTCTAAGGTCAGCCCCCAAGAATGTTGGATCTATAGAATCAATAGGTCCCTACCTCATTGCCTTCAAGTTTTGAGGCTTTCTCTGCACCCCAGAGGTAACATTCGTGCTTGAAATTTTTTGTCTCTTGGTTCATTGGATTTAAATAGATTTTCTTACCCTCAATTTGTTTAGAATTTGGCATCTAATTGCATCCTGTGCTGTCCTTGAAGCACTGAACATTTTAATTGCCGATTTGAGAACTATAACTATATAGATGTTTTAATAAATCTTACTTGTAATGGAATTAACCAGCTTGGGAAAGATTTCTAATTAGTTATCAAGTAAACATCCTTTTTTTGAATGAAGTTACTTGAAGTGTGCGCTTTTCGGGTCAGTAACTTGGTGTAAACCCAATAAAAATTTAAGGGAAAGTTAAATTTGGGGCATTTTCGGTCTTCCGTCTTAGATCCAGAAACCAAAGGAAAATTAGTTTCTGGAATCCATTCCGTAAAATCATAATTTTCCCGTCCAAGTTATAAAATACAAAAGGATAGTGCAGATAGCCACGATCAGACTTTAAACTTTATTTAAGATTACAAATAACCCCCCCCCCCCCCCACCTTAAAAATGGCCTCCCTCAATTTTCAAAAAGTAAATTCAAAGAAACCAACGAATACGAGCGGACTCCCGTCCCTGCTAAAGTCTCAAAAATCTGGCAACAGTTTTCTTCGGAATGTATGCGGAGAGCATACTGCGGGAACGGAGTTTGTAATTGATGCCTCTTCGTTGCCCCATGGGAAGTTGCTTGCTGGAGATTTGAAATCTTGGGTCTTCTCATTGGAATCTATTGGCAGTGCTAAGTTGGGCACTGATCACAGCTTCCGATTGCAACTCACAAACGGCTCACATGTATATACATTGGAGCGAATCGTAGGAAGCGACTGTGGCCAGGCTACAATTTATCAAATGCTTTTAAATGTTCTGTTTTCTGGCAGGATCCATGATCGCCGTATCACGCAAACTGCCGTGGGAATCCCATTTGGATTGGAGATGCCCGACGCTAACCGACTGATGCCAAGAACCTCAGGTTGGTTAATTACGTGGTATTGATGGAGCTTTGATTAACCCTGGGTAAGCAATTCAAGGGTAATTCCTATGTAGCCTCGGCTTCGCAAATCTGAATGGCGCCTGGATGATTTTAATTTTTATAGGTGCTTGGATTGATTGGGCTTTCCGCATTGGGAGTGAATTCTTGGGATAAGCCTAGTTTCGATTTTCCAAATGAGTAATCTGGACAGGAATTCCTATTAGAAGGCATTCCACGTTTCCGATCTGCATATTATCTTTTTCGCTTGGTTTTGTAATATGGCCATGCATATCGGAATGTCCCAGACCTGACCGATTCCCTTCGTTATGCAAGATCATGGACAATACGGCTTTTTGTCTTTCGCGCGGGAATGTAATATCGGACATTTTCTTCGCTTGGATTGCCTCGGAATTCTATATGCGGTTTTTCTCAGGCTAACTCTTCTTCGAGTGCTTTGCTCCAGGCGAGATTGCTTTTCAAACCGCAGGAATTGCAGGGGCAAGTCTGCGGTGATAGTGGCAGGTTGGACCCCTTGCAATCCTACGATTACCGTGCTGGATTAGCATTGCAAGGGATTTTTCCCTAAAACGCACTTGGAAAAAATCACTGGCAATAATGTTGGAGGGATTACTCAGCTTTAGCCGCTTGTTTCCCCGCTTTGGGGTGATGAAATTATTGATTTTGTGGCCTTATATGGATTGCTTTTGATGCGAATGGGCCGCAGTGACTTTGCGGAATTTCTAATTTTGGCCGAAGCGATTTTTGATTTCAATCCCGAGCAAGCCCTGAACACAAAAAAAGCTTTAGTATTCCTTCAATTTTATTGCCTGGGTTTTTGACCTTGATTATATGTCTTGGATTGAATCAGTTTATGGCTTAGAAATATTCTTCTTGACTGCCAGTTGGTTTATTGCTGTGGGGCACTTTTTCGTGCTTTTCTAAAATTTATATCCATCCGCTAAATTGAAAATGGCATGAAATCAACATGACGATAATGTCTCACACTGTTATTGAATAATACACACCCTGCGAGATTCCATATGCCCTTAAAGAATAAATTATATATCATATGAAAGATTCCCTTAAAACCCTATCGTTATTGGGCTTTGCTTCACTGATGATTCCGCTGTTTTGATTTTTTCTTGGAAAAATTGCCTGGACACTACAAATTATTGATGACTGTTGGGAATGGTCGCTTGGTTTTCAACCGCACCCATTTTGGATTAATAAGAGACAGATGTTGAAGGGAAATCGAAATCTAAAAATGAGAAGGCTGAAAAAGAAGTAAGAAATTCTAAATGAGAAAGCTGAAACAATATGAAAGTGGAAAACGGTGGCTGGACTCGCCCCTTGGATTTAATCTTGTTTTGGAATCGAATTTCTGAAAAGGGGGCAGGGGATTTTCTGAAGAAGCTAAAAAATGAAATCAGAAAATTTAAAGTGAGCCGCTAACCGATAGGTTATGGAAGTTTGAAAAAAACATAATCTACATAACCATAAAGAGAAACATAGTTTTTGGACGGAGCAGAATCAGTAATGCTAATCCAGTCTAGAAATTAGCGTAAATCTTTGACCTTTTCTGCGTTAATCTGTGGGAAAAAATACTATATCTCCCAAAATCACCTAGTGTTAGATAAGGAACAAATTAAGTTTAGGAATTCTTAGATCCCTTTTAAATCAAGCGACTTTTCTGCGATCTCCTGCGGGAAAGGTTTCAAAGGATTGAATAATTGAAAAAATAAAGTCAAGAATTAATCATCACTAATTATCATGTCCAATTCGTCGCATCACCAAAAATCACTCGACCCCCTTAAAGATCAACTCGAAGAAAGAGAAAATCTCTCATCTCGGATTTGATCTCCAAAATCGCTGCTTTTTTCAAATTGCTGTTGCCAAGTTGGGCGCTGGGCTGGAGGCACACGTTTTTGGACGATTTTTCTATTGGAGGGGGCCTCGAGATTTGGAAGAAAAACTGGTAGATATTGGTCTTTTAGCGCGATTGAACCAAAAAGGACAGAAACGCTGTGTTCCTTCATATTCCTTGGGATATCCCGAAGGATGTAGCAGCAGTTCCGCCCAGCAAGCTGCGAACTCGAATAGGATTCGACGCGATGAATAGCAATACTTTTTCAGATTACGGCAGCCCGCTCTCTCTACAAAAGGGCTCGCTCAGTAATCCCATCCCGCCATCCGAGCTCAGGCTATAGCTCACAATCAAGAAGTGATTGAAACGGGAAAAGTCTAGGATCTAAGGGTTTGACCGTATGGGCCTTAGCCGATGGGAGTAACTTTCCGACAGGCAAATTTTCGAAATGCCCTCCAATGGACCACAGATTCATTGAAAGAAATCTATACTGAAATGCCAGCCGACTGGAAGTTTGTTGTTGGAATACAAGCCTTATGAGCCTATATTTCCTACCATACCGTGATTCGGACTGGGGGACTTCGGCCGGCTGATTTGTCCGGCAACTTGGAGATCGTGCCAAAGTGCTGGTAGATCTTTTGGTCATCAAACTTGCCAAATAACCAATATCGAGGCAGATTGTGGCGCACGCTGATGCTATCAGAAATGCTGGGGGGGTTTTCATTTCAACGATAGTAAAATACGGAGACGATGACCTAAGTACGCGGTAGATCAAGCCGTATCAGTTTGTTTTTGATTTTCTGTGAATTAATCGCTGGAGAGAATGATCAAGTGGCAAGCATGGGAATGCGAATCTCTTGGATGATCGATGCGAGCCATAATGTCAAAGATCCCTTGGAGGATTTTTGATATCAGGCATTGGAGGCGATTTCGATTAGCTATGCAAAGCCTTGCTTGGTCGATCGCTCTAAACTTGCCCATTTGCCAGCTCGAAGGCCCGATGTGGCGGGAGCGGCAGGAATACTTCAGGCTGCCTTTTCAAACAGACGTAGGCACTTTGGTGGGCGAGAGCGCGTGTCCAAAGTGGAGGACGAAAGCTGATCCGTTGGGATATTATAGAATGGAAAAAAAATCCGTGAAAAGCTGATTGCTAAAAGGAAAGAATTCGGTGGCTACGGGGTTGTAGGCCCCTATTTCTTTAATAAAGGTAATCGCCCCGCCAGGGGCATTTTTGGCGTGAATGGTTTTTGATTAGCCCTACAAAGAAATGTCGGCCCTGCTGGGCCTTTTTGATTCAGGTCGTAGGATAGGTATTTTCGTTAAAATCCAGCTTATGCTATTTCATCCGAAGCTTCCATCGAAGCGGTATCTTTGGAGCAGACAATGCAACCAATTTCTCCATCAAGCTCCATCGAAGCGGCATATTTTTAAGAAGGAATCACGCAATAAAAAACCTAGAAAATCTCCGCATTTATGTTTGATTTTTGTTTAGGATCAGGAGTTCCTTTTCAGATATACCCGACCATTTTATCCTAACCCCTACCGATATAGCCAAAGAAATTTGGCAGGAGAGATTACTTTAAAGTGGAAATTGGATAGTTTTTTCCAGAACTCGCTGGGAATTTTCCCTTTACTATTTATCCGAATATTTGAATTCAAAACAATGAAGAAGACCATCGTTCCTCTCGATGTAGTCCTATCCTCCTTCTGATCATAGTTTCGCCAAAAATATGTGTTTAACAAATCTTCGATGAAACTGATTGTATTTCATTCGCTCAGCGATGCAAAAGTTTTCCCATAAACCAACCCACATCAATTTCTCAGTTGCATTTCATTGAAATTCCGGATGATTGCAATTTCGGATTCCCCACATCGTGAAATAGGATTTTTTGACTCCTCTGGCAGCTTTTTCTCAAGAATTTCTGCTGAAATGAATTTAGTCTGAAAATCACAAAGTTTTTTCAAGCAAATCCAAATACCGCTCACACCCGTATGGACATTAGTTCCGGCTGAGCTGTGCCAATTCCCAATTTTAGCGAGGATTCCGCTGCGATCTGCAACGCAATAGGCACTTAATAGCTTGAAAAGTAATCCGCGCTTTTTGATTTGGCTCAATTGAGAATAAATCCTTGTATAAATAATTGGGAAGAGATTTTCGGCAAGCTCTTCAATTTTGTTTATTTCCTTTCACTTAGGAATAACTTGAGGATAAAGTCCAAAACGGAGCAGATTGGGAAGGCTAGCCTTGAAATTTGAATTGGGATTTAGCTCTTGTCCGATTTCTTCCAATGAAAAAAGGAAGCAATAAAATACTGTCTAGATCTCCCCGTGAGCCGCTCGGACACCATTCCTGAAAGTTCGACTGATTGAACCCGTGGCATAAACTGAACTTCCGGAAAGGTGTCTATGAGCACTCTTTTAGGCGGTCATCCTATGTAGAATTATGCTGCGCTTCGTCGAAGATAAATCACGTTTGGCGATTTGCCTATAAACTCCAGCTAAAAGGGCCGAATTTTGTAGATGAAAGTGGCTGATTGGTAAATTCCTGGAGTTCGCAGTTGATGTAGGCAGAATGGGGCTGGATAACTTGTCCAAGAGTTTTTTTCACACAGAGTGTTTTTCCTGTCCGTCTAGCTCCATAAGAGGATCAAAACATTTTCCCATTGAAAAGCTTGTTTTCCAACTGGCTCAAAAAAGAATTCGATTGATTTTCATTGAAATTTTGTTGAAAATTCATGAGGACAACTTCACAAATTTAGCATAATTCCATGAAGTTAACTTTCACATATTTTACTTAATTCATGAAGTTAGCTTTTCATAAAATTAAATCATTCATATTAAATGAATTCCGAGGTTGCGTTTTATTGGGCTTGTAAGAATAAGTCTCAATGATTTTTTTTTTCAGGTAAGTGTGGCTTCAGAATAATTTCTAATGATTTGGCAAGCCTGAGCTAAAAACAAGAATCGATCAAGTTGTACAGGTTTTTATTTCATCACATGAATCAAAACCTTATTTTAGAGAATGAATCGAAATGTAAGCCATCCTTTGATACTTTATTTTTGGATCAATTCCCATTTATATTTTTCTTGCGAAAAGGCAATGAAAAAGCCCTAGAAGAAACATCAAGCCTAATATTATCTTCAATCCTCGCTGATGAATTTAACGGTTAACGGGAAATTTGGGCTTTTAGGTCGCAGTATAATCGAAACTCCAGCTATTGACCGCTTGGCAGCAATGGGATGTTTCTTCACCAATTTTTACTCAGGAGCTATGTTTGTGCGCCTTCCCGCTCTGCTTTTATGACTGGGCTACATACTGGCCACACACGCCTATAAGAAGGCAATACTGAAGTGCAGCCTGAAGGGCAACGTCCATGCCCGATTCGGATCGCATGACTGTTTCTTAAACTTATGCAAAAGGCTGGCTAAACGTAAACGCGGAGCTTTCGGCAAATGGGGATTGGGATTTCCAGGTTCGGAAAGGCCGACCCCGGCAATCAGGGGCTTCGATCAGTTTTTTGGGTACAAATTGGCCAGCGTTATGCCCAGATCAGTTATTACCGATCACCCCCGATTATTTGTGGGATAATTTTGAAAAAGTAGATCTTCCCGGGAACGATTTGGACTACAAAAGGAGATTTCGCTCCGGATATAATTCAAGGAGCGAACCTTGGGATCATTGAAAAGAATCCAAGAACAAAACCGTTTTTCTTATTTATGCGATGCGTACCATGGCCTCATGCAGAATTGCATCGCCGGAATGAAATGAGATTTGGGGCACAAATAAGAGACTAAATTCCCCAATGAGACAGCTTTATGTTGCAAGTCAAAAGGAGCTGATTATGGTCTTGAGAATGGCGATACCGGGTACCAATCTCAGTCCCTATCCACATGCTACCTTCGCTGCGATGGTGGAGCGAATCGATCGTAATGTCGCTCAGGTGGTGCACAAGTTGGATGAGTTGGGATTGAGTGAAAAATACTGTAATCATTTTTGGCCTCAGACAATGGTGCGCACCAAAAAGGTGGGGCAGATTCCCTGATTTTTTTGATAGCAACGAAGTTTTTCAGGGGGCATAAAGCGAGACTCTACGAAGGAGGAATTCGTACGCCTGATATTGCTATTGGCCGGGAAAATAATCGGCAGGTTTCCAAAGTGAATAGACATTTGCCTTTTGGGACTTACTTCCACTTCGCTGAGCTGGCAAAGGAATCAAGCCTGAGAAAGAAACCGATGGAATAAAATCAAATTTTTGCCTACGCTTTTTGGGATGCTCAGCAGAAGACTCATGACTATCTGTATTGGGAATTTCATGAAGGCAAGGCGGCAAACCAAGCTATTCGTCAAGGAAACTGAAAGGGGTAAAACTGCAGGTTTTTGGGGCAGAGCAACCTATTTTTGGGCCTATGATCTCAGCCAAGGATCCAAGTGAAAGCACTAAATCTAGCCGTCAAACCCCAGAGATTATATGCAGGAAAATTGCGCAGCTCATGGATGAGGCCCGTACCAGTAATATCCAGCAGTTTCCGCTTTAACCAATAGAGCGTGCAAGTTCAATAATAACGCGCATGATTTTGTGCGCAACAAGAGTTAGGGTTTTCGAAAGTCTGAGGGTAACAAGAGCCATTGAGAATGCGTAAAAGAGCTAGGGGCATTAAGATCTTCGGAACTGAAAAATGAATGTAAATTCCCAATTCATACTAACTGAAAGCATGAAGAATTCCACAAATTACTTTTCATTTTCCTTTTTACAACAGTCTTGTACTTCCTTCGAGAAAAACTGATCCATTTATTTCCGCAAACTGTAACGAAACTGTCGTTCTATCGATCGCAATCGATTCAAGCCCCTATTAATCACATGATTCGCAGAAGATGCAAAATAAGAAATTCCTGGCATCTGGGTTTTTGGAAAAATTTTTTTGGGGGTTCCCAAAGAAAAAAAGGGGGGCCGCTTGGTTGGAAGATCCAGCAGGCGTTGATTTTTTTCGGATGTGCCAGCGAATAAAAATTAATCGATGGTCTGAATGTGGAATAGTTATCCATTTTCCTTGAGCCTTTCAGGCTACTTTGGGGAGCGAAAAGGATAAGAAGAGAGCCAGGGTCAAATGGTCCTTGCTTTGGATCTTGAATGGCGGTCTTCTCCTTTGTCAGCATGGACAATCGTCAGGTAGGTAAACTCATGACATCGCTCCAGGATCCTCCAGCCGGCGTATGAAACCTTAGCTTTTGAATGGAATGGAAAAAAATGAATAGCCCATGAATTTGGTGGTTCATTCCAATTGGTTCGATTTTCTTTTAACAGATCCATCCTTACGGTTTGGATGAGTGGGATGAAAAGGAACTGGAATTTCCAGGGAGTTATCGGCTTCAAAATGGAAATTGACCTTAAACAGATAGACAGTCTCAACCGCCCTAATGGAGTCGCTCTCAGTCCGGATGAAAAACAACACTTTATATCGCGCAGTCCAGATGCAGCGAAAGCGCGGGTTTAATGCCTATCATTGAATGAGGGCCGGTGATGTGATTAAGCGGGAAAGTACTTTTTGATGTAACAGCAATGATTTCGCCCGAGCGGAAAGGCTTTGCCAGAATGGCCTGAAAGTTTCATTCTCAGGAGTTCTTTTTTGCACTGGGCCTGGCGGGGTTTGATGCATTAGTCCAGAAGGGAAAAGCACTTGGCACTACACTCGAAACAGGCCAAGCTACTGCAAACTGGCTTTTGATGCAGAGGAAAAGTATTTATACATTCACAGCAGATATGCATCCTTGAATGCGAATCAGGTTTCGTTGATTTAAAAAAAATAGAAAATTTAAAAATTTTTAAGTGTGGTTAAGTAAGAGTTTTTGGTAAGGTCCAAGGCGCTCTATAGTTAGGCCATCAGTCATTGGCAGCTGCTTTCCTGTGAATTCCCGTTTTTCATCATTCCAACTCAGATTCTTCCCGCACCATTCGCGCTGGCGATATTGGGAATATGTGCATGCAAGGCAGCAAATTCTCCAGCCTCATGGTGGACAAATAGGTTGATTTCGGGTTTTTGATACACTCAACAAAATTGGCACATGGAGATTATGGCTTTCAGTCATTCCCTGCCATTTCTTGGCTTCTTGTTTTTGGAGCTTTTGATTCTGGATCCCCATTCTGGATAGATTTCGTACCCAATCCGAATTGACTACCGAGCGTTCCTTTTTCCTCCCCCTACATATCCAATCATAAGGTTTGGCATAACGCTCCTGTTTGTAGTCCTCCGTTCCATGTCATAATTAATCAAAAGTCTTTTTCGGATACTTAGGACATTCATGGTGTCGAAGGTATCTCGATCTCGATTGCTCTTGTGACATTAGAGGCGTAGGTCAACACTCGGGAAGGGACTTGCCGGATTATCTCCACCCAGATCGCCATGTCTAAATATAATGCACGCCCCAGTCAGACAACAACCCTCCGCATAAGTCCCCAGAAATGTTTCGCCAGCTCCGTGAAGCGATTTGGTTTGAAAGGTTCTGGAAAGTCGCTGGGCCCAGCCCAAATCAATAATCCCACGCCTTCCGGTACTGGAGTCCGTAGGCTTGATCAAGTTTGCCAAAGTCCATAATTAAAATTTGACCAGATATTGACTTTTCTGATTTGCCGATATAGCCACTTTTGACCCCAAGTCCTTTGGCTTCGATGAAAGCTTGTCCAGAGCGCTGCTGCTGGCCCACTTGCATGATTCGATTGTACTGATTTTTTTGCAATTGACCATCAATCACATTCAACCTATCGTATGTTGCCATAGTTTTTTCTACATATACATCCTTCCCAGCTTTGGCAAGGCGCAACAGCGATTGAGTCGCAATGCCAATGATCGGGAGTTTCCAATGATGACCGCAATCCAAAGTCGCTTCCGCTGAAGAAGGACTTCTAAAGTCCGTGATAGAGATCTGGCTTTTTCCTGTTGCAAGTTTCCCACATCCGCGATTCTTCGATTCGAGTAACATTTTTGGTCAATATCACAAAAGGGCTATACATTTCCACGGCTGGAATGGCGAGGTGATGGCGGAAGAATTCCAAAATCCCATGTATTGCAACCTAATGAGTGCCTACTCGGACTCTGTCACTTGCAAGCGATGCCTTGCTTAGCCTGAAGTAAAGAAGGGGCTAGCCAAAGCCCACCGGTAGTCCTGTAGATTTGATACAAGGTGGCCGCCGATCAGTCATAGGGTATATGGATTTTGGTTTGGGATAAATCTTGAACTCAAAATACGAGAATAAGAGATGAATAGAAATTAGAGATGGTAAAAATCTGTAGTTTTGCATTTTTATAGGGCTTATAAAACACCTTTTAATGTGGATAAAGGATCAATAAAAAGGTGGATAAGTTTGTGATTTTAGCAAGCTGAATTCTTGGGGCAAATTGTGGGGAAGTATTCAGTTTATTTTTTTTGGAATCAGTAGATTATTTATGGCAACTTGAAATTCATCAGTAAGAGATAAAAAGGTCGTTAAATACGATTCCGGGTTCTAAATTGAAAGTTCGAGATCAAGGCAACAAAGGGGAGTTTGATTTCGGGTAGATTTCTGGACGACGACATCGCAGAAGTGCTAAATACGATTGGGTTGAGTTTGAAAAAGTCTTAGATGGATTCATTTTCGTACAACGAAGGAAAGACGATGATCGTTTTTTGAGAGGGGCAACCCCAGAAGTGGAGCATACGATTTAGTCTGACTGGCTGAATCTCCTCGGAGAGAAGGCGATCGAGCACAAAGGAATGGCTGGTTAATTTCCAGTAGTTTGCAAACGTTCACCGCGATGCAATAACAGATCGGCCCATGAAAGATGTCCATTTATTGGGATATCGAGACTCTTGGCATGAATTGGTCAAATCCTTTGGGAAATGGCTGAAACAAGGCAACACTGCAGAAATGCGCTACAGGGAACTCTAATGGGAACAATGCGTTTAGGCGCGGCTTGAAAAGGGAAGAGCATTGAACTCGGTAACGAGAAAGCCTCTAAAAACAGTAGCTTGACGCAGATTGAAGACTATGGTTTCCAATTTGTGGGACGGGAAGCATTCGCAGAGATCGCTTCCCGGTTTTTGTTTTTAAGGGACGGGAAGCGAAATGTATTTTTTTGAGACCCTTTTAAGATTTCCTGGCCTTCTCCAAAAACCAAACTTTATCTCCTCATATTTTAATTCCCAAATAAACTTTTTCCAGAAATTTTTTATAGCTAATCAATCGTCAAATATCCCGATTAATTAATACGCCAAATAGTAAAGGTGGTCAATCCAATAATATAGGAAGAAATGCTTTTGAGTAATTGAAGTATTTCTGCTTGTCAAAGATTGAGCCGATGCCCAAGACATGTATAAGATACCAATAAGGAACCCTTTATCTATTATTTTCAAATCGAATTGGAAGTGATCTTTCCTTGGATCAAAAGTGTATTGGAACTATATGGGAGAAATTGGGGGGGGTTTTAAATATTAAAAAAACCCTTTGATTTGAACAAAAAGGAAGGATGATGAAATTGCTTAAGGGGTTTATTTTTACGTGCGCTATTCCTTGATCCGAAGATGAAGGTGGTTCTCTCCAAACTACGCGCAACTGTCCTGATCACTTACTATTTCCCAATCTGGCAAAACCAAGCTATGGCAGAGGCGGTGGCATGGGAGCAAGAATCGTGAATGGGATTAATAATAATTTTAAAAACCCATGGGGGAGGTCACCCCAAGAAGAATTTGCCTGAAGCGGAATGCCGATTATCTTGGCTCCCCGGTTTACAATGCCAATCACCACCCGCCGTGTTAGAATTCATACAATCCTGGGCCCTTTGACCAGAGGCCCCTTGAAGGATAAAATCGGAGCCGTATTCGTTACCTCGGGGAGGGTTTTCTTCTATCGGGGAAGTAGGCAGTTATGTTCACATATGATTCCGCGCAATGATGACCATGGGATTGGTGATAAGTGGGAGGAGATGATCTTGAGGCCTGCATTTGGGCTTCGGCGCTTACAGGTGAAGGATCTTTTGAAGGAAATCCTGTGGACAGATTTTTTTACTGAAAGCGAGGGTTGGGAAAAAGAGTTGGTCAATGGTTGCTCTAGGTTAAGCTGATCACTATTCTTGGATTCTCTATTCCAATGGATAGGAGCTGCTTCTCCTCGCAACTTGCTCACCGTGTCAGCCTTCTAGCTGTGGGCAAGTAAAGGTGGTAATCTGGTGTAGTTTTTAGTAGAGCAATCAATCCCTGTTCCATGAGTGGGATTTCAAAAAAAAAATCTCCCGTGAAAAATCACAGGAGATTCGAAATTATTAATTTTTCTCAACGATATCAAATACCGATTGAAAAATGAGATTATTTTTCAAAGTTAGCGGAATACATCCAAACTGATTTTTTCTTGAGTCTGACGTAATCACTCATCAATAGCCATTTTGTTCGCTTCGTCCCCAAGCAAATCACTGACAATTCAAAGAAAGTGGCGCCGCTGCAAAGGTGATGATGGTTTTGAAATGAACTTCAAAAATATTTTGATACCAGCCTGCCTGCCCGTCGGATTACTTCTTTTGCTTTCCTTGGACGCTCGATATTGTCTTGTAGTAAGAGTAATTATGATTGGAGAATGACCTAGCGGTTAAAATCCGCTCAGCAACTTCCGTCAATTTTAAGCAGCAATTCATTGTAGAGGTTCCCTTCGAACTTAACATGAAGTTCAAAGAAAACTTTTCTCCTTGATTATTCAGTGATTCCTCTTGTAATTTTGATAAAAGATCGAATAATTTTAGCAAAGAAGCTCGTCTAGTTACCTGCCAGTTTCTGCCGGGACTTAGTCGCCGTCTAAGACCGATTGAATTTTAAGTTTCCAATAATATTTAAATTTAAGAAGTATAATATTTCCTTTGATTGAACTATTAAGGGTAAATAGTTATTTTTTCTCTATAAGTTACCAGCTTTAGAACTTATATTATTTATTATTCCCAATTAATAAATGAATTTTTGAGGTTCTACCTCAATAAGTGAGGCGTTAAGCAGGTTATTTCACGGCTATTCTTTCGTGAGTCGGCAATGAAGTTAGCGAATTTGATATTATAGAAAATAAATTATTTTCGGCTAAATACGCTCTCCTGTTCTGGCGCTTAAGCTTTTGAAATCGGCATATTCCAATTCATTTTTGGAGCGCAAGATGATCTCAAACCTTACCCGGAGGTGTTGCTCGAACTGAGGGAAGTCTTAGTCCATAATCTAGGACTCGCTCTTGAAGTCGGCTACAATTTTTCAAGCAGGTATTCCCTTTGACTAAGCAGCTCTATTCCTGCTTTCCCTTAAGATGAAAATCGCGACATTCAGGTTAATTGCGATTTCGAATGGATTGGTGCAACATTAAAATATCAAGTTCCAAAAAGCCAAATAAAATATCGGCAAAAGCGAAGACTTGTAGTCCATCTGATTTCCTATACCAATCTGAAAGTCATGTAAACTGTGTAAAAGAAAAAAAATCAAGATCACAGCTTTCAAAGTTTCTGATCATTTTGTAGCGATTCGAATACTGATATGTCAGTATTTTCCTGAGTGATCTTTACCGGATAATTGAATATATGGGGGAATTGATTTAGGCCTGACAATCCTAGGTAGAGAACAAGCCAATAAGCTAGGAAATATCCATAATCGATGCTTTTGAATCAAAGCGACATCAACCTCACCCGCAGCTTGAAATGGGCAGGGATTTTATCAGGAAGGTCCTGGAAAATAGAAGCATCACCAAACATTCCCTATTAACGTCTGGTGGCAGCAAATAAATTTCCTTTAGCCCAATCCAAGTAATTCAACTTAAATTTTTAAGTGGATTTTCCATTAATTGATTTAAGGATTGAGTTTAAAAGTTGACAAGAACCATTTAATTTTTTTTCAGTTTCTGCCAAATCCCAAAGGACAATATTCCATTCCTAAATTTCATCTTGGAAACGTGGTGGAATGATTTCAAAACCTACCCGAGGTGTGCTCGATGATCGACTATTGCTAGTTCCTAATTTCAGTGATGGCGAAATCATATTTTTCTTCGAAAAGCTTTCGGTATTCAGCGACAATCTGACAAATCAAACCCAAATCCACGAAATTCCTTTCCTAAGCAAACTTGCCCAACGATTAGGAATAATTAGAATCTCGAATTTCTTTCCTGAGTAAAGTGAATTTGATCGATCTGCGCCAACACATGGTTTTCAACCCTCGGTACAGTTTTCTCGAGGGACTTCCTCATCGCCAACAAGATAGCCTAACAAACTTTTTTCATCCTCTCCTTTAAAATCAATTGAGCAAGCATAGTTTAGCGAAATGCCGGAGATCTGTAGCTGATGTGGACCATCACGAATCCCTGATCCAATTTCTCTATTTCAGATACGTTTTTTTGAAGCTAGAATTGGCTCTTGCAGAAGTAGAAATTCCTTTCCAAGATCAGATTCTGAACTTGTCGGTGCAAATTGTTTGGCATGGGAAAGTTAATTAGACGATGAAGAGAATGAGATTAAAACTTGCCCTTTAATTTTTAAATAGTAAGAGTTTCCGACTTAATTTTAACCTAAGTATACATTTCAAAAACGAAATAAA
>Ga0163217_1072102_pt1 | contig 18974 bp, 17 predicted proteins | sample SynspAceP_FD_185933 | JGI IMG/M metagenome (GOLD analysis project Ga0163217, IMG submission 185933) | Saline lake microbial communities from Ace Lake in Antarctica - Synechococcus sp. Ace-P (PacBio error correction) | ecosystem: Environmental > Aquatic > Non-marine Saline and Alkaline > Saline ...
ACAAAAAGAAAAAAAAAAAGGAAAGAGGATTTTTTGGTTGGGGAACTCCCCCGTCGGAAATCTTTTCCTGAATGAATGAGGGTTTCCTACTTTTTAAGATATTCCCCCGTTAAAAAAATAACAATGTTTTTGCGGGGCCCCTTGTAAAAAAATGGGGTTTGGTCCCCCTCAAAAACCCAAACAATTTTTAGACAGTTGCCTTTGATATTCCCTTACTCTTCTGTGGTCAGGGCTAAGAGCAAGGAAATTAATGGTGGCCTATCGTCGTAAAATCAAAGATGTTTTTCATGACGGAGCGGGTGATAGTGCTATTTTTTTGCGGCTTTAAATCGTAATGCAGTTAATCGATTCCCTTACGTTTTTCCTATGAATGTGGTCGAAGTTTTGGGGTTTAGACCATTTAACACCACGTGTTTTTTTAGCAGGTTCGTACCCAGAAGCAGAGAAGTTGGCCCGAGACGGTACTGAAATAAAGGCTTTAAAAGAGTTTTTTGGGGTGCGAGTGGAAAAGAGAGAGGAAATACTAAAGAAATACAGCGGATTTTTTTCGAGCGCCAATAGGCCTAATGGCAAGTGGGAGGGATTAAATGCTAGCTTTACGTAAGCGACTGTCCTTATAAAACAAGCAAAAATGGGCATTGGGTGATTTTGCTACTGCCTTAAGCCTTTCTATGAGTGCTTTTCAGATTCTTATCGATTGGAAAGAGAGCAGTAATCATTGAAAATCAGATCATGTCGACGTTACGTATTGTCGAAAGTTCGGCATCGAGAAGCGGCTTACTATTTAGATGGATGATTTAGCTAAGACCGTTTGACTGGCCTTGATGCGCTCCAATAGTTTTTCATAAAGCGAGAAATTTAGAAGGACGATTTAGGTTACGAGTTGGGCAGCATGTATCGTTCAATTCCAGCCCCTTTACCCGTTTACGCGCTGGTTTATCTTCAAAATATTTTTAGTGGGTTACCCGCACGTTTTAGCTGCTTTAAAACTGACGTATCAATTGGTGGGTGGGGACTCTTGGTTGTTTTCGATCGATAATGCAGCGGCAACGAATGGTTTTATTCGTCGAAGTATTCGTTTTAGTTTACCAACGTCCTTTATAGCCGCGTCCTTTGCTTAAAGCTTAGCCATGTTTTGCTGTTTTATTTCCAAATATCCGCGGCCCGCTTTATCGTGTTATGAGCAACTAAACTGGCCTCGAAAAAGAAGAAGACGAAACCAGCCGAATTGAAGTTAAAACAGACGTCCGTGAAGACGACTGGGCATCTTAGCTCGAACTATTAACGGCACTTTTGGCATAAGCGCGTAAAGAAGTAGAGAGTGAGCTGGCGAAAAAAGTGAAGGAGTACTTTAAAGCGTGCTGCCATCAATCCAGCGACAGTTGCCATTGTTAACTTCACCAATAAAAGGCAAATATTTGATTTGTAACGGCGAAACTTGCCGCTATTAGATTATGACGCCCCCCAACGTTACTGACGTTTAAATATTCAAGAATATCGATCCAGAAAGCAAGAGCCGAGCAACAATTGAAAGGGTGGAACGAGAATTCGCAGGGAGACCCAAAAATATAATGAGACGCAATATCATAAAAGTAATGGTGAATGCTTTCCCTGTTTTGAAGTGGTGTGAAACATCATTACGCCTAGACAATGAGGCTTTTTTCTTAGCGTCTTTTAGAAGCACATTACACACGTAAAAAAAGACTCAAGAACCAAGTGAATTTTCCTGGCCTATTTACGATGCGCTAAAACACAATCTGCCCAACCCGGCGCTTTTTTAAATCAAATTACAGCAAGTCATTCACCACGGCTCGAGATAATGGGCAAATAGGAAGGTGTTATTTAATTGATCTAGACGTTTTAAAACATTAAGACCTCCATGGGGCACCAATATGGGGGATGCCCTTTTAGTTTTGAAGCGGCTAAGCGTATTTGGTTTCCCTGTTTGTCTGAAGCGGAATACGGCGTGCGCATTGGTGCGATGAATTCGTTTGGTTGATACCAAGCTTGATATAGAACTTAAATGGAAAGCCAACAAAAAAAAGTAACCCGTTGCTGAGGACCTTTGTGGCTTCAGATGTCTCAAGTGTTCCGCTAGAGCATAAATGACTTATTTATTTCAGCAAAGTATTGGCAATAGTTTGTTTCCTTTAGGCGAATGCGGATGACAATGGCAGGTCTCCGTCAAAGCGGAACCACGGCTTGTATGAGGCGAAAGAGAGAAGGGCTAACGGCTTCCGCTTTTATTCGTCAAGAAATGCAAGTACAAGTAGCCGAGCGGGCAGCGTTAGAAAAAGCCTTACACAGTGCGGTTTCGCAAACGATGAGTTCTACTTAGTCTATCAGACCACAAGTGAATAAAAACGGAAGGTTGAATAGGTTTTGAAAGTGTTATTACGTTGGGTTCAGTGAAGAGCTTGGCTTTAGGTTTCCTCCCTCTCGCTTTATACCATTGCGAAGAAATTGGCATCATCGATGAAGTTGGATCCTGGGTGTTAGAACAAATGCCTGCCAAGCAATTTAAAGACATGGCAAGACCTGGGTTTAACCTGCATCTTTGAAGCAATAGCCATTAACATTAAGCCCCTTATCAATTCGCCAAGGACAGTTTTGTAGGCAACAGTGGAAAGAAGGTCATAGAAAACCACGCAGATAAGAGCCTAGATTGCTCGATTTGAAATCACTGAAGGCATGCCTGGTTGAAAACATCGCGTCGGTCGCGAAAAAATGTGGCACCGTTAAAGAGCATCAAGTTCGGTTTTTCTATTGATGACTTTGGAACGGGTTATTCTTCATTGCGTTATTTACAGCATTTTCCCTACAATCATTAAAAGATCGTCAATCCTTTTCGCGATCTTTCTAACGATCAAACAGTCCATGTCATCATCAATACGATTGTGTCGATGGCGGATCACATGAATCTGTCTGTCTTGGCGGAAGGTAGAAAAATCCGATATGAAAAAAATATTTTTAGAAAATAAATAGCTGTGCGAGATATCAAGGCTATTACTTCCTCTAAACCTGTTACAGGTGATATTGCCAACTCAATATCTTGTGTGGCAAGCGTTTCTTTCCCATTAGAGCGTCAAGGAATCTAAAGCCTAACCTTCGTGGCGCTAATGTTCAGTTATTGGTGCGCGTTTTTGCGGCCTTAACAATCTTTGTGGTTCTTTGCCAATTTATCTATTTCACTGAGGAATTTCCGCATGGCTACTGTGCTCGTCAATAACCTTGTTAAAAACAAAGACTCAAAATCTCATTTATAACCTATATGACTCCGCTTTTTCGTCTGTTTTTGCCCCGTATTGGGTTTCAACTCGTGACGTCTGTGCAAAGGTCCCTCTAAACGACAATAAAAATAAGGAGAAGTAAGGTGAACAGACTGATTGGTGTTGGTGTATTAAGCGTTGCGCTCAGTTCAGGTGTGCAAAGCAGCAAGGTGTAGACTAGATGGTCATAATGGGTATTGCAGGATGCTTGACAGCACGCAAGCTAAAGTTAGATGTCGCCGTTGAGAAACGTGGCACAGGAAATGATTTCCTTTAATTCGCGCTTTGGCGAGGCCAGTATTAAAAAAACAGACCAAATTCTGTCCAACAGTGGTTATTAGGTGTGCAGGAAGGCAGTTTCAGTGGCAATGTGATGAATGCGAAGTGGATACCATTCCGCTTAACTGCCAATCGCAGAAGTGATTAAAAAAGACGAGAAGGTGTGAAATCTCCGGTACTTACCAGCAAACGAGCGATTCCGTGTTTGTTATCCTTGAGTCCGACGAGGCAAACGTAACCAATACGTGGAAAGCCAGGGGTAAAAAAAAAAACCCCCGATAGCCGATTACTGTTACCGTTAAGCTAGAGTCTGAAAACTATCCGACAACCATGAACTTGGTCATTAACACTATAAAGAAGCAGTAACCCTTTTTTGATTTTGTGACGTATTAAGCGAAAAAGCGCCAGTAGATAAATACTCTACTGCGCTTTTTATGTCCTGTTATTTATTCGTGTTTGTGATATTAACGCTTCACTGCCGCGCCGTTGGTGCAAACTTAGCACAATCAAGCGAAGTGTTTTTGAATGTTATTCCCAACACAATCGGCATCAACATAACCTGAGTTTACATAGTTGGATGACCGCGATTTTAGGGTAACCGTCACCAACCTGATGCTGTGTAATTGTTCATCGTCGATACGGTTACGTTTTGCCTAGGATTTTAGCGCTTTACCTTTACGAAATGATGTTGGTTGCTTTGCGTCTTTAAGCATTAAAGAAACGCCATCAAAACTGTGCAAAAGCCCCTGTACCGGCTTGTTTTTGCCGCTGCGGGCAGTTAGGTAATACCGTTAACTCGTTGCATCTAAAGTCGACATAAGACACCATGTTCCAAAGGTGTACTTTCAATAACGCTTTTGTTAAGTAAACGATGGCCTTTTCTAAGTTGTCACTATACCACCAGAGTTTCATTAAACCGATGTCTGGTTCACTTTTTCTTCATTGCAATCAGATATCAAAGTTACCACCTAGATTGGTTTTCTTGATTAACGTACCAACGCTACGCTCGCCGATGAAGTCGTCGGTTGAAAATACCGATTTCAACGTTCAAGCTCACTTCTGACCTTTTTCTTGATAAGGCGATAGCATTTCAGCAGGTTGGGTCTTGCGATTTCGTCTTCAAATGAAAACACGTACAGAATTGCCTTCCGCGTCTTTGACTTTTTTTCTTCAAGTAACAGGAATCAGTTGGTACTCAGACCAGACAATGGGCCATTTTTGTAGACAAAGTAAACGTCCACACGTATTTACCCCATCATGCGCTTGCAAAAATTAATGTGCCATTTTGCTCTCACATCCAGGCTGGAATAAATGGATCTGAGATGTCCACCCACCACAACGTTCAATACCAGAACCGCAAACTGCGCTAGGGCGAACATCACGGGGCCATTTCCGCCGTGATTACCCATCTTGGGATAGTGGCCCCATGTGCGTTACGCGATAAATGATGTCGGCTTTTTTACGTAGCTCTGGAACCAATTTCCCTGAGCCACTTTAATCGTGACTCCATTCGGATACCTTCTAGGAATTCAGGATTACCCATTTCCGCAGTATCGTCTGTGTTAGCCCAATAACAGCAATTTTAAGGTCATTTACTTGAAAAAAAATCTTTGTACGCTTCAAACAGTGGGTTTGCCTGTTTTCGCGTCTAAAATGTTGGCAGATAAGAAAGGAAACCGGCCCATTTCTTTTTGTTTCTCAATAAACAGAAAGCGGTTGTCGAATTCGTGATTTACCAATGCCATGGCATGTATTTCAGCATGTTTCAAATGCCAGCGAAAGTCGGTTCAAGCGTCTTTGTAGATCAGCTCTGGAACGCGCGGTTTGAGTCGCCAACCGGAAAGCAACAAAGAGCTTTGCCAATCGTCCTAGTGGCGACTTCTTTCACGGAATGTTTGTCGATCAAGGTTTTGGCGAGCCGGCCATGCCGTATTCGCCTTTGCTGTTTTGCCCAGAAAGTCGACCGTGTGGTCATTGGTGTGCAAAATCGTCACGCGGTATTCTTTGTTCCTCTTTGCCAGTCATGGCTTTTGCGGCCCATCCTAGGAACACGCGGTTACGAGAGGCGCGACACATAATGGCTAGATGCGTGATAAAACGCTTTGGGTAATTTCATGGTTTTAAGTTCCCTTCATGATATTTGTCGACAGTACTTCCCCCCCCCGATTTTCCCCCCCTTTAAAATAAATTCCCCCCCCCAATGGTCACTATAGAGTGGCTTGTTGATTAACAGTTATGAAAATGTATCTCTATTTGTGACAAGTTCGAGAGACTGTGCAGTAATTTGGACGCATTTGTGCCAGTAATAACAAGTGTTTTTTGGCAAAAAAAAGCCTGCGAGGAATAAACTCTGGTCGAGGCGTGTCTTGTTAAATGAAAGAACAGCGTCGATTCTTTTATTGTGAGTGGCTTAAGTCCTTCAAAGGGGCGTCTAGTTCTCTTCGGCTTTGGCCTCAAAAGTAAGATATCGAGTAGAATCCAAAGGAGCGATAATGAAAAGGAGAATGCTCTGCTTCTTCGAGGCTGTCCACATAACGGCCACTGTTGCTCGCACAAACCAGTCGGTAATAGATTTTGAATGTTGCCGTCGTCGTTATAGTGAATATAGTTACGCTTGGAAATGCTTTATGAGCTAAAACCCTTGGCGCATGATCTGTATTTTTTCTTTACGACGTTGGTGTTTCCAATCGACATATTAATATGAAAGTAATGATCTATGAATACAGTAGGGGTCAGCGTCTTTTCATAGACCCCCAATCTCCTTGTATTCGGGTTAAAATCACCGATGGTTTTTGTCCAATTGTGGCGGTGTACCTCCTGATCGTTAGGGTGATTTTGGTTGCCCAAAACGAAGGGCTCTACTAAGACGTCTACGTTCATCGTAAGGTGGAGCCGGGAAAAGGGGTGAGTTGAGGATTCGCCTCGACCATCGAAAAGTGCAACCACATCAATCGTGTCAGACGGTGAACGAATAACATAACCATTGGGTACCTGCATTCTCTTACAGAGCAATCGACTCGGTTGTCCATAGCAGCCTTGGGTATAAACACCATGAATTCTGGATTTGCTCTCTCAACTTGCATGCGTCCCATTTACTTTCGAAGGTTTGGTAATAGTTTTGTAACGTACGAATTTTCTTTCGGCTAATACGCACGCTGTCTATGTCCGGCTGAAAAATTCGATAATACGGACTTGGAACCCTGGCCCCTCTTTCAATATTTTTTTGCCCAATAGCCTTTATGTGTCTAGGAACGCCGATGCCGATGCTGGCACTGGCTCCTGGATAGCCCATTGACTGGCCCCAATAGCCGAATCCAGCGCTGAGCCCCCGTCCACACTGGTGACCGAAAGATATCACGTAGGTCTGAGGCGCCGTCTAAACTGCCGCCGTTGGCCATTTTGAGCGATGGTACTAATCCATTTTCCATTGATTGGCAGCCGATTAGGCTAAGAAGAGACGTTATCATGCTTAGACTTATGATCATAGTACTTCATGCAGTTGCTTCCTTACGTTGTTTGGGTTCTCTTTGATAGGTGGGCAGTGGTGTCTTATTGTCGTAAACAGTAACGCACAGGCGTGTCAACAATTGATGCTGGTGTGCGTTGAATGAAGTTTGCTCATTGTCTTTTACGCATTAACAAGTATTTCTTTCATACTGTTAACCCAATTGGGTCGCAAGATCAATGAGAGGCGGTGAATTACTTGATGAGGCAATTGGCGCGATGCCCGCTTGCCAGTCTAAATACCTGTATGGTGCCAATGTTCTTGTCGGACGTCGCTTCCATGGACTAGAATGGATATGTTTATTAATGTAATCTTCCCGTTTGGAACATAATCCCTCGGCATCCCATATTACCCCAACGAGTTCAGCTGTTGCTTAAGGCGTTCTTGGGCTAGCCCTGCTAAACTGAGCGTTCATGGGTTGTAGGTAGTAGTTAAATACGCATTGGTGTGGGTCATGGTGACGCGGCCCGCGGTCCTGCAGCCCTTTGAAACGATTGGCTATCCCATTCGAATACCTAATACGCCTAACCGTTTTCATGCGGATAATATCGATATCAGGGTCATCCCCCCATGAACCCCTGCCTTCCGTCTAACCTCTTCCAGTGTGCTGTTTAACTGTGTGCAGAGGCGTCACCCTTGGACCATGTCCAGTTTTGATGGTTGCAATGAGTTGGGGTAACCAAAAACACAGGCGCCAATTCCTGTCGCTTTAATATGGGCGAACTAAATGGGTAGCCTCGCCCAACAATCTGAATGGGCACCAGGAAAGACTTCTTCATAGAAATTTGGTGGTCAATTTTTCCTTTGGTTTTTCAGGGAGGTGGGTGGGAACTTAGTAACGTGTATTCATTATGGGCGGTAATGTGAAAGAACTCGTTTTAGCACTTTTTTGCGAGGAGCTCGAGTTTCAATTTCACTTCTTTTTTCATTGCCGCGGCCAATAAAAAGACCCTAACGGTGTCTAGTAATCTACAAAGCGACGCTGGTCGTTGCGAAGTGTTGTCCGCATGTAGCCATCGTTATTGGCGTTGTAACTTTTCGTAATGAGTTCCCACCTAAATAAATTGGGGTGAGCTCCTGGTGGGTGTGTGATCAGGTCTGGTTTCTCTAATACTTGTGTAAATCTGGAAGGCCCATTTTGTTGAGGGCCATTAATAAGTGAACGAGCCAAAGGCGGCACGCGACTGAAACCGAACACATCAAAGGCGATGTTTGCGTGATTGTCTTTTATATACGCCTTTTTTGCTTAAGCATCAATGATGCGCTTTTTAAATCACGAAGTAAAACTTTGCCATTTTACAAACGCGCTCCGGCAATCAAAATAGGCCCTGTTGCTAAGCTGGCTTGAGAAACATGTCTCGCGGTATCAATGATTCTTTTCTTCCCCCTCAGATTTTTCCTCCAGATCCAAATGTGCCCACACCGGACACATAAATTTTTATCGATTCAACCGAGCTTTTGTGGTAAGCCTCAAATAACTGGCTTGTTGGAGCGAGAATGATCGCCATGTTTTTCTTTATAAGCATCGTTGTTTTGTTGTTTTGCTGTCACACCGTCAAAAACACGCCCAATGCGTAGGATGCGTGCGGGTTTTGATGTTGATCAGCGAGACCTTTTTTCACCTTGCCGCTTTTCCAATGGAAAGAACGGGTGGCGCTGTTGTGACCGTTAGCTTTTTTCATGCAGACGGTAGTGACTGTTGTGTGGATTGTTGTATGGTGCTAGGCGCTCGGCGGGCATTCAGATAGCTCGAAGGACGACCAGGTTTCTTCCGCCGTTTGTTTGGCGCGTAGGGTATCGCTATTTGAGCCGCACCCTGGGTTGTTTATCGTAACGGGGGTTTTGATTCATGAAGCTTCCTTTGGCCGATAGGCCATAATTGTTTTGGCAAATGTCCAACCAAGTTTCACGCTGCTGAGTGTTTGGGTCTTCTATGACGGTGTGGGTGGATGAATTAGTTTTAGTGGTTGCTTTTTCTGAGCGTCTCTTTCAAGTATTGGTTGTTTGTTGACCTTCATAAAGGCCTCGGATGTCTAAGTGAAACACCAATGTTGTTCCAGCCATTGCTTTGAAACTTGAATCTCAACTGGTATCAGAATCGATTCGGCTCGGTAAGATACGAGGTATTGAATCTTTCACCACGTTGCCAGCCATTTTCCCAATACACCAACAGCGCCATACCTAGCGTGATGGAAGGGTGTAATTCGCTGTGTTATTCGGCATTGCTAAAGGTGCCGTCATCTGCCATTGTATTTCTGGATGAGGGAGTTGCCTTTGAAATGGGTAAAGATAGCCTGTGGTGGCTAAACCAAGCGTTCGCCCCGCTGCATAGTAGGCATGAATGGGAATAAAGGCGTCATTAATCTTTGCCGATCCTAATGTCACCATTTCACCAACATTTTTTAGTGAAAGCCCATGGTGTTGGTTGTGGCCAGTAAAGTTTAGATTGTGGAAAAGCGTTAGAATTGCTTTTTATGGTGTAATTTCGTGCCATACTTGTTTGGGCTGGCATCCCATTTTTCCCAAGGACTTTTGCCTTGGTGTCCGTTAAAACTGTATTCAAGATTAACGGGGTGATTGGGGTTGTTGGCTGAGAAAACGGAATTCTATGTTGGTATTCGTAGGCGAGTGCGCTTGACGTTTGTTGAGTGCTGCTGTCTGGTCACAGGTTCTGGTGTGTGGTGTAGTGGATCGGTTTAGCAGGGTGATGGTTGCCATTATTTTGGTTGGCGAAAGGCGGATGCCCCCCACCTACAACCCCCCATATTAATACGAATTTGGCAAGTGGCGAGTAAGGCGCTGGGCCTGAAAGTTTGATCTGCATCAGGGTTGCATTTTGCCACTCACCTGATATGAAATTAACTTGAAGTCTTGAATTAGTAGAGTGTGATGGGAATATCCGTCAGAAGACGTATTCCCCGCGGCAATTTTTTCTAAAGAGCGTCGGCGGTTATTCCTTTTGGCATATAGACCTGAAGGTTCAGTTTGGTCTATTTGGGCTTAGCCACCTTCTACGTAGTGGTACTCAAACGCCATGAAGCTTATCCAGCTCGAAAATCTGCTATACGTATCAACAATATCCTTGTCGTGCCTAGTTTTTTTAAGTAGGCCAGATTCTCAAAATTCTTATAGAAAAAGTAATCAAATCTCAGGCCAAACGTTTTGAATATGTGTAATTAAGAACGAGGGAGTACTCAAAAACACGGTGTTTTTTGGTCCAAAAAAAAAGCCTGCGAAGAGGAATAAGCCTCTGTCGCAGGCGTGCTTAAATAGCTTAAACCGTTTTAAAATGGGCAATTAGGGTCTAGACGTCGACTGATTCTTTATCAACAGACCAACCGCTTTGGACTGTGTCAAACATCATCTGATGATTGAACCTGCTTCAGCTGGTATAAGGAGGGTTAGAGCGAAGTTGATTCTGCCATTGTTCAACACTGCGTCAGGATCATGGTGTCGCGCCCCATTGGTTCAGTCACCTTCTAACTTCCCCGTCGGTCGTGGAACAAAAGGCTTGACCTTCTTTTTGTGTGGCTGAGGTTCAGGTGATCAATCTCTGGGACGCAAGCCAATAAGATGGTTTGTCAACAATAGTCCTTTAGCGATTCTGGTTTAGGGAATGGCAAGCGACGGTTGTTGTTGGTGGCCAGTTCCAACATAGGTACGCATTTTTGTTCGACGACTTTGGGTTGGAATGAAGTTCATCGCAGGTGACCCCATGAAGCCGCGCAACAAACAGGTTTGGCTGGGTAATCGTAAAATTTCTTGCGGAGAACCTAGTTTGTTGTACTTCACCGTCTTTCATTACCGCGATGCGATCTGCCAAGGTCATAGCTTTCAATCTGATCGTGTGTTACTATTAAACGATTGTTGTGCTAGCTTCTTATGCAAGCTTCGATCTCTGTACGCATCTCTACACGCAATTTAAGCGTCTAGGTTAAGAAAAGTGGCTTTCATAAACAAATAAAGCTGAGGCGACGAGCTAAGGCGCCCCCATGGCAACACGTTGGCGTTGACCACCAGATAATTGTGCTGGCTTTACCGATTTTCAGCAAGTGATCATTGTAACATATCAGCAACGCGCTGACTTCAAATTTTGGCGCTCTGCTTTTGGCACTTTACGCATTTCCAAACCAAAAGAGATATTTTTGTTCTCTACCGTCATGTTTGGATACAAAGCCGTAAAGACTGAAAACACCTCGCAATATCACGGTCCTTTCGGGCTTGTGTAAGTCACGTCGTTATCGCGACAGAATGCGGCCTCGGGGTTAACATCTTCAAGACCGGCATCGAGTTCATCAGGTGGATTTTACACAACGCAGAAGGCCGCAACCAAAATCAGAAATTCACCCGCTTTGAATGGAAATATTGATGCCTTTTAGTATCCTCTGTACTGCCGTAGCTTTTTTAACCTTTCAATGACGAGGTTTGCCCATGTTATTACTCAAAATTTTATCGATCACTCGTGTGGTAAAAAAAATGAAAAGCACGAGTGCGTTGGGTTCGCTAGTGTTTGTAAATGTCGCGGTTGCTTTTCACCGCAAAACCGGCCGGTTAAGCCACGGACAAATGTTAATTTTCCTGCAATACATAAACGGCCAGTGTGGGCAAAGCGGCTATAAATGGGGCAGCGCCATATCGACATTGGTATTCTTTTAACCGCCAAAGCTGGTGTTTAACCATTGTTTAATGCCACGGTTACTGGCTGAGTATCAAAGCAGAGAACGCCAACATCCGAAGAGGAAGTCCATTCCAAATTTGAGTGAACTTGCCAAATCACAGTGACCACAATAATAGGGGTCGATACTGGCAAAATAAATGCGGTAGAAAATAGTAAAGAAGCCAGCGCCATCAAGGGCGTGCCGCTTTGACCAATTCATTTCGGAATTGACTGGTAGAAAGTTACGTAAAAAAAAAAAGAAGACAGTGTCGTGAACGCCCACACCGTAAACCACATGCACAAATATCAAACCGGAGGTCGTGTTCGCAATGCCTAACCAACGCCAATGTACGAGCCATTGGCAAACAAGATTTACTTTGGAATGGGACGAAACAGCCCAACAACAACAACGCGAAGAACAAATCACTTCCGACGGAACTTCCATAGGGAAATTACGTAACCGTTAAATCGCACCCAGCAGTGTTTGAAATCAGCACGGCTGGTATGCACGATTTGAAACGAGTTCATGAAGTAAGCGAAATACCGCCCACAGCTACTGCCTTACAAGGCGCGGACACGCTTTTACCCAAGAATCAAAATGCAATGAGCGTAGAGGAAAGTAAACGTTCCCCGTACGAATCTCTTCAACGTCTTTTGAGCGATGTAATGAGCATGACGATAAAAGGATGAGAATAAGAAAGGCCGCAACGATGGGTCAATACGGTGTACAAGGCAACGCGTATACTTTGTCCTAGGCAGAACGTCTTACGGCCAACGGTACTTTTATTCTAGAATTACCGTTACCTCATGAGCGTTCACCTCGCAATTTCTGAGGTTACAAATATAGGAAACCTAAAATTTCGCCAACCACACAACCCAACATGATCATGGCAGAAGCCCCGACCCTAGGCCAACTTGCTACGGGTAAAGGTGTGGGCATACATGAAGTTCGCCGGCAAATCAGAAGAGTTAAACCCGGGCACCCCATTGGTTAAAAAGCGGCCTACCAAAGTCGAAACTCTTAATCGCACATGTGCGATACAATAACCAATGGCGCTAAAAGAAGCAGGTTTTTTAGTGACGGCAAAATTATTACGAAACGGTACGTTGTAAATATGACCGCGCCATCAAGATGTGGCGGCTTTAATAAGGTCGCCATCAACCCCACGAAAGACCGGCTAAAGAACAAGGCCATAACAAAAGCCAGATGCTTGCCAAACAGCGCGATAAACAAAAACAGTAAATAACCATGGTCTGGATCCGCTAGCCCAATTAAACGTGAAGTTTCGAAACCAAATTCACCATCATTTTTCTAGGCATTGGTTGGGTTAGCAACCATTTCCACGCGGTACCTGTGCGAATGATAAGAAATCGCCATAGGTAAAGATAAAAGTACGAAAGTGCGCCTTCTGCGCGAATTTTTTGATCCAAGAAAATGGCCGCGTAAACGCCAAAGGAACAAACAATAGCAATGAACAATCCCACCGAAGACACCTACGGTTCGTCAGTGCCACCATCCAACGTCATTGTTGAATAGGCGTTTCATGATTGATCAAAGCCGACAAAGTCGTAAGACGGCAAGCATACGAGAAAATGGTAAAAGAGAGGGACAGCGGTCAAATCATATAGCCATAGATGCACACAAGGTGACGATCACCGTGGGGGCCAAGACGCCATTTTCGGCATCCAGTCCCCGGGGCAAAGTTTCCGGCGCGCAGGAACGTCCTGACTGAGTCTGTCCTGACCCAGAAATTGGCGCTTTTAGTATTCATAATTGATGCTTCACTACAGGGAAGAAACGAAGAGGCTGACCAGAGGGCCACCTCGTAGCTTATTTGCAAACTTAATGTTGCAAATGGATCTTACATACTTTGGCTTTAACGCAGCGAGCTACGTTTGTCTACGGCTTCTTTAGATGTCATTTTGTCATCTCATTGAAGAAAGTTGTGACGAACGTCCAAAGCATAGCGCCTTGAAACCATAGAGTTCACAGCCATGCGTGAGCCATACTTGTAATCAGGCTGTTAGTCGTTGAAGGCTTGCTAGGAAGCATCCATTGAAGACTGCGCACAAGCGTCAAACTTCTCACGAGACATGTTTCAAAACGTGTAGGAATAGACCTTGTTCAAGTTGAATGTTTTTTGGAATTTTAGGTTCAAGAATCAAACGAGCAAGGTCTTTCTGAGCTGCTTGTTTTTCTTTACCTCCACTTAAACATGGCTAGAGAGTCAAATGTTGAACGTGAATGAACCGGCTTGTGCCTGGTGAAGGGTAACAAACGTAATCATAACCGGCTTTTTTTACCTGCCAGCCGGTAAATTCACCCTTTCGCGCCAGTCACCCATGATTTTGCATTGCTGCGTCACCATTGGAATAACCATTGACGTTGCGATGTTCCAATCAACTCCCAGAGAAACCTGGATCAACGAAATTCGCGCATTTGTTTGAAAGGTTCAAATACGTTCTAACATCTCTTGCTGCGTAGTGCTTTATCAAAGACAAGCCGATGAACGCGCTGCTGTAGAATTGAGCGCTTTAGACAAAGCCAATGGGCTTCGAATAAAGTCGCGTCTTGCAAGCCTTGACACCATCGAGCAACACGTGGTGTGAAACCGCCTGGCTTTGATTTTTTTCGCTTCACAAGAATTGTTTCCAAGTCGTCGGGGATAGACGCGCCTGACCTTACGGAATACTTCAGGGTTTCGCCCCATCCAGTTTACACGTGACACGTTAACTGGCGCCGCAACATAATGGCCATCGTTTTCATTGTATCGCTAACAAGCGCGAGGAAGAAACAACAATCCCACTCGCCTGCTTTTGCACGTCATCAAGATTGTTAGGAGGGGGAGGGGAAGAGGGGAAAGGAGGTAGGGAAGACGAGGGGGGGAGGGAAGGGGGGGGGGGAGGGGGGAGGGGGGGGGGAAGAGGGGAGGGAGAAGAAGGGTGGAAGGGGGAGGGGGGGAGAAGCCTAGATCCGCCCCACTCTTGAAATAGTTGGACCCCTTGATTTGAGCCGCAGAGGAAGGATTGCCCTGCAATGGGCACGAACTTTAGAACTGTCATGGCAAGATTCACCACCACCACCGGCGACTGCCGAAAGTCTTTCCAGTGTGGCCCTGCACCAACCATTTTCTTCTTTAAGCCACATTGATCGCAGCGGCTTCGCCACCCTGATTCCACCAATGTAGAAACTTCTACTTCACCAGCTTGAAGAAGTAGGCAGCGGCTAGAGAAAGTGCAACTGTGGTTTAAACGCGAAAGCAATTTTTTCAATGATAGCAACCTTTGTTTATTGTTTATGTCGTCCAATCAAATACATCACTGTTTTTGAATATGCGTTATTCGTCTCGACGTCGCCATCTGAATATCAGCGTATGCGTACGTCGAGTTAGCAGAATTTAGAAGGAATTAACAAGTAGGGGTAAAGTAGAGCAACCTATTGTACGAAGTCTGCAATGTTGCTTTTTCGTGTCGAATTTATTGCGCTTTGCTTGCCACAAATAAAGCGTGCCAAGTTCCACAAGAGGTCAGTGCCCTGGCAGCCAGAGCCTGGTTCCTAGCCCTTGTTCAATATGGGTTGCTTAGGGTTACTTCGCCACCGTGGGCGCGGGCAATGTTTCGGCAAATGCTGAGCTAAATCCCATGCCGCCTGGATGACCTGAGTGATCGGCGGAGGCGAGTGTAAAGGTTGAAAGACTTATCATTTTTATCAATCGGGATGCCCGGGGACCTTGATCACAGATGCGAATGCACACTTCGTCCTTTCATCGTCCTTCGATGTAAACCGTGGCGGTTTTGCCGTAGTACAAGCATTGTCGACCAGGTTGCCCGAGGCGCCGTTTGATGCCAGTGGTTTAACCATAAAAGGATGCTCTAACTCACCGACAACGGTGAGTTTGGTCTCGTGTATATTCGCGGTGGAATGCATGTCCTGTGAGCATTCGAGAAATAATTACTTCGTACGATTTCATGAATATCGGTTTCTTTGACGCCTTTGCAATGCGCCTTTTACTAACATATCCAATCTTCCAAATCGCGGATCATCGCATCGCGATGTCATCTTCATCCAGCATTTCTGCCCGTAAGCGTAAGCGTGTAATCGGGGTTTTAAGTCATGAAGAGATGGACCGCAACAATCTTTCACGATCATTAAGTAGGCGCTGAATACGCCGTTGCATGTCGTTAAAGGCTTTGGCGGTATTGCGCACTTCGACGCTTGCGACTTCTTTAATGGGTCTCCAATCACCTGCCAAAGCGTTTCCGCGCCGCGCGAGCGAGTGTCGCCAAGGGACGAGTGACGCGTCCTGAGTATAAGATAGTGAGTAGTCATACGCGTAATGACGACATCGCCATGGAAAACACCACGGTCGCCACTGAGTGCCGACGTGCATCTAATGAAATAAGGTCAGGCCAATTAAACTGCAAGGTACAAACCATCGGTGTATTGACGGGAAATTTGAATGACAATAATCGGTGGTGTTACGGTTTCACTAATAAGCTGTGTGTCCCAGCGTTCTGTAAATCCCCAAGCGAGTCTGGTTTGTGATGACGTGCAAAGAATCGCTTGGTTGGAAAAGGCGATTTTGGCATCACGAATGCCCCAGTTGTTTTAAATAAGAGTCGATTGCACCTCGTTTTTTAACAATGTCTTTGAAGTGGGTTGAATTGGAATGTTATTGATGCGAATCTCTTCCTTGTTGAGAGTCACAAAAGAAGCGTGTTCCACCATGTCTTGGTAGCTTGATCGATGACAATGTGGCGATATTAGTGGGTAAAGAACGTGAAGTACTGACGGTGCCGCGATACGAAAAAATGCCTGTGTTTAGACACTTCACGTACATTCTCTTCGGTATCGGATTCGAGTTGTCCGTAGCAGAATTGTCGGGGCTGATGAATTTGAGCGCTGCAACGCCCAACGCCATGATGATCAGGATCTGCCCCAGTAAGCGACTGAGACAAAGCGCTTGATGCGCGAACTGTTGCTCAGCGTGTGCTAGAGGACATCGCTGATCGTCGACATTAGCGTTAAAAATATAGCCTTGGCCACGCACGGTTTTTAATTAATTGTGGGTGGCGAGCGTCTTCTCGGTAAAACCGTTGGCGCAAAGCGGCTGACATCACATCAAATAAAACGATCAGTGGCGCGCTGTCCACGCCCACGTGTGTTTTTCCGCGATCAAGATCTCGCGTTAGTAACGGCACCGGGGTTGGTTTAAAAAATAACATAAGAAGGTTGTAAGTCAGCGCCGGACCAACGACTCTTTTTCGTCTCAAGTGCACTCGCGCGAGATTGTATCCAGTGTGAAAGTGTGAGAAACCGTAAAAGCGATGGGCAACGGGGTGCCATCTCCACAACTTCACTGTGTTCCAGCGTCTTAGATTGCTTGATGCGAGACGAGCAGTTTCACGAGGGTTGAAGGTTTTCGCAGATAATCCCGTCGGCGCCCAATTTCTAGGCCAATAATCCGATCCATTTCATCAGAATTTTGCTGTAAGCATGATCACGGGAACTTGCGATTGTGTTCGTAAGGAACGGCAACACGCAAAACCATCTTGACCGGGCAGCATGATTGTTAAAATGGACAAGATCAATATTTTGCTCTGCTCGAAAATCGGCTAAAAATGCTTCGCCCAGAATCGGCGTTAACAACCGTAAATTGGTGTTTGTTTCTAACCGTAAGTTTTTTGAGCAGGGTGCGAATCTCGTCGTCATCGTTACAACATAGATACATTTTAGCGTGGTCATTCTCTTGCTCAGTGAAAGGTTAGTGTTTTTTTTGTTATAAACAGTGTTACATAATTCGAGTTAACAAGAAAAGTGTCAGTGAACCAATTGCCCATATTGGGTTGCTGGTATAGTGGTTAAAATAATTAAATTGATTTAATGCCGTTGTCACTGCAATAATTTTTTTACCTGACCTTATTTATACCCGCGTAGCGACTGTCTGCGTACCAAAAAAGAGAACACAACAATGGACAACAAAAGATAATGGCGGTTCGGCGAAGCTTAATCGATTTTCTTTCTAATGGGGCCAATTCAAGCTGGAGAGCTTGAAATCCTTTACTAAGTTTCCGGGTGGCGCGCCGGCGAAGTTGCTGTTGCGGTGGCTCGTTTTGGGTGGCAATAGTCCACTTTGTGGGTCAAGTTGGCGACGATCCGCGTTTGGCGGTCATTTCTTGAAAACCTCGCTTGATGAGTACGGCGTGAATACCAGTAACATGCTGAGACAAAAGAAGCAAAAACCGGCCTTGGCTTTTCGTCAGTTTAGACTATACCGGCGAACGTAGTTTTTGAAATTTTTACCGTAAGTCCATCGGCCTGATATTTTGTTTAAAGAAGCAGCCCTTTTGATGCGGCTTGGTTCGCAGACAGTAAAGCTTTTCATACGTGTTCAATACCTGACGACGCTGATATTACCAAAGCGACGTTTGGCCGGTGTCAGCATGGCGCGTGCGGCGATTGGATTGTCAGTATCGATGTGAATTTACGCAAGAAACCTTTCCGAATGAAGCAAGTCGATATTCAACGAGTGATCGATTGGATGCAAAGCGGTGATGTTGTAAAGCCAGTTTGGAAGAGCTTGTCGTATTGGCAGAAGACCATTCTTGTTGATTGAACAGACCCTTGCGGCTGGCGTGACTTGTTTGTGTTGACGGACGGCGGTTAACGCTATTCGATTTAATACGCTTGGAACACGGAGTCTGTGAGGTGGTTTACGCCCTAAGTAGAAGTAAAAAAGATCCAACCGCTGCGGGCGATGCATTCCGTTGGCGCTTGCTTTATCAGTTTGGCAGAAACAAAGCGGAGACCGTGGCCTCTTTGGCGTATTCTCTCAGCAGCAACTCGTGATATTATTCGTTTTGCCCGCCGCTTGTGTGGCGGAATTCAGTAACGAAATTAGGCGCCTATCCATCATTGCCGTCTTAGAGCAGGCTCAGGCCTTCAGCTAGATCGTTTATAAATACAGGCATTCAAAAAAATATGAAGGCGTTTTAGTTAAACGGTTAGAATCCATTTAGTGTGTTCAAGTCGAACGACAAAGCGTGGCCATGTCCACGCTTTTTTTATGCTGTTAATATCTCTTTTAATGTGTAAAAAAAAGTAAAAAATGATGTTTTTGACGGATTTTTGTTTATACTTAACTGCTGAATTCCATAATAATTCTCTTCTTTGCTTGGTTTTTTTTGTAAAAACAACCCGTAAAAACGAGATTCGCACTTCGTCATAATATAATAAAATTTTAAAATCTCTTCTCAACAACAA
>Ga0163217_1089888_pt1 | contig 18974 bp, 17 predicted proteins | sample SynspAceP_FD_185933 | JGI IMG/M metagenome (GOLD analysis project Ga0163217, IMG submission 185933) | Saline lake microbial communities from Ace Lake in Antarctica - Synechococcus sp. Ace-P (PacBio error correction) | ecosystem: Environmental > Aquatic > Non-marine Saline and Alkaline > Saline ...
AAGAAAGAATCTGGTTGGATTTAAAAATTTTTTCCCCGACCATGGCCCAAAAGTTTGTTTCCCCCCGAATAATTGGGGGGGGAAACCCCTGGGTTTTTTTTTTAAAAAAAAACAAACAATCCGGGTCGAAGGTGACCAATTCATGAATGAGTCAATTTTCCGTCATTTTTTTATTTAAAAAGGTTTTTTTCCTATGGGGCAAGCTGGTTTCAAGGGCTTTTTTTTTTTGCGTTTTTTTGAAAACCCCGGCCGGCAAAATCTGTTTTTCCGCCAAGGGTTTCCCACAGGTGCAAATATCCCGAAAGAGCCAGAACTCCGCAATCCCCCCGTTTCCGTGGTTTTGCAATGCTTTGGCGGCGTTATCCGAATGGTGAAGAGCGCTGCATTGGCTGCAAAGCTGTGTGAAAGGCAAAGTTTTTTGCCCGGGCCATTGGCAAATTACTATTGATTACTGAACCACGTGAGGAAATGGTTAAACGCGCCCCGTACTACGCGCTACGATATCGATTTATTTTAAATGGTATTTACACTGTGGTTTTTGTGAAGAATCTGTTCCAGTGGGATTCGATAGTAGAAACCCGGGTGTTTGCCTATCACTTTGAAATCGGGGGTGAAAAATATTAATGGACAAACAGCAGGTTGCCTGCGATTTTGGCGAATAAATATGAAGCAGAAATTGGCTGCTTGATCGGGAGCTGACGCCGCCTTATCGCCTAGATCCTAGCCAGGGCTGATTTAAATGGGAAAAAATACTGTTTATTGTTTGCCGCCCATTTATTGTTGCCGCCAACCATGGTTGATCAACGGTGCGACCCCGGTGCGTGCGCTCTGGTTTCTTGGTATTGGGTTTTTTTTACCAAGCGCGGCGATCTGGCCTGATGCCTGGAAGCCGAGTTTCTGGCAAATCAAAGTCCTGGTGCTGGTTTATGTTCGGTGCAAGTGGTTAGTGCTGTTTCCCTTTTCGTGGTGATGATGCTGGAACATTGATACCAGTGTGGCTCAAGGAAGGTTTTTACCCGTTATTTACCTTTGGCCTTGTTTGTGGCTGGTGCCTGATTGTTCTGGAATTTAAATCGCGGTTTTTAGGTGCGTGCCGATTTTTGGCCTGGATTCAATTTCCGGCCCCGGAAAGGGGCGGAAGAAAGCAATAACCAAAATGCTCGGTCGACTGCTTTATACAGTGGTATGTTTAACCATTTGAAGATTGGCTCGGTGATCCTGACGGTTTTGCCATTGTGGCAGCCATTATGCCTGACTTTGCGAACCCATAAACGCAAAACACAGGAATCCAGAACAGCAAGGTTTAAGGTTTCGTAGTCAAGATCGGGTGGCGTCTGGTTCAAATGGATGCTCGGAAAAACGTCAGGATGGGAAGGTCAAAATCATGATTGCTTTTATCGGACTACTGGATTGTTGGCAGCTATATTATTCAGCCTTTCGGTGGCGGTATTTTCTGAATCGTAAAAACATCATTAATTCTGTTTGATGTGGCGTTGAAGTTGATGTTACTGGCGGTCAAACCTCAACTTTTAGATCGCCTTTTTTCCCTATTACGCCGGAGATGCTGCAGGCCAGTATTTTGTGTTTTTTTGTATTCTGACGGTGGCTGCAGCAGAAGCGGCTGATTGGCCTGGCCATATTTGGTGGTGCTAATTCGCGTAATCTCAGACTATTAATGTTGATGCTCTCAACCGGTAAAGGGGATGATGGCCATGACACAAACCTTGTTATGACCCTTATTGTTTTAGCGCCCTTTGCTGGGCAGCATTTTGCTGGCCCTGTTTGGCCAAGAGAAAGGTCGTACGGGTCGCACAGAGGTGGCGATAGCTGGAGTGGGGCATCGCATTTTTTCCTTGTCAATCGGGTAACTTAAGCCTGGTGGTGAATGGATGGTGCCAGTTATAACCAGGCGGTTTATCAGTGGTTGCAGTTCGGTAGCTCTGGGCATTGAGGTCGGCTTTAATGGTCGATTCACTGAACCGCTGTAATGATGACCGTGGTGAACTTTTGTGTCGCCTGATGGTGGCAATTATCTACACTATATTGGGTTATAATGCATGATGATGAACGGTTATAGCCGATTTTTCAGTTATAATCTCATTGTTTAACCTTTGCCATGCTGATGCTGGTGATGGGCGAATAAATTTCATGCAGCTGTTTTTCGGCTGGAGGCAGTCGGGCGTAGTTGTCCTATATCTGCTTAATTGGCTTTCTGGTATAAAAAGCCCACTGCCATTTATGCCAATCATCCAAAGCCTTCTGGTCAATCGTGTTGGTGACTTTGGCTTTTCTTCTCGGTATTGGCAGCGGTATTAATGTATTCCGGCAGTCCTGGATTATCTTGAAAGGTGTTTTTAATCAGGCACCGCGTTATGGCGGTCCAGACGATACCTTGTTTGGCAAATCATAGCCTGGTCGTTTAAATGACCGTCATTGGTATTTTGCTGTTTATCGGCGCAATGGGAAAATCAGCACAGGTGCCATTTTACAATGTCCTGGTTACCCGATTCGATGGAAGGCCCGACGCCGAATTTCGGCTTTGATACACGCGGCCAACCAATTGGTGACAGCCGGTAATTTTTTTATGGTGCGAGAAATGGTTTCCGCCTTTATATGAAATATTCAGAAACCGCGTTGTCGTTTATTTAGTAATTGGTGCGATTACCGCATTGTTTCAATGGCTTTCTCGGTCTATTCAAAACGAAATATCAACGGGTCTATCGCTTATTCCACCCTGTCAGCAGCCTCGGCCTTTATAGACAAGTTGCCCTTGGTGTTTCAGCGTATTCAGCAGCGATTTTCCATTTATTCACCCACAGGCATTTTTTAAAGTTTTTTCTTTACTGTTTTCTGGCGGCCGGTTTCGTGATTTTAGCCTTGCATCACCAGCAGGATATCCGGCAGATGGGCGGTCTGAAAAAAATTATCCTGCCAATCACCTATTGGACCAGTCTGATTGGTACGCTGGCGTTAATTGGGTTTTCCTGGTCTGGCGGGCCTTTTTTTTTCGCGAAAGTGCATCAATGCAATGGCGGTACATGAATCCAACCATTCCCAAAGGCAAGTAGCTTTGCTTTAATGGCGGTGATGATTGGGGTTTTTGTGAACCAGTCTGTATAGCTTTCGTTATTTGTTTCTGGTGTTTTTCAAATGGCTAAAGAACGTTTTGATGCACAATGGTCATGCGGCCACATGAATCCCCCAAAGTCGTTTACCTGGCATTAATCCTGTTGGCGATTCCGTCAGTCTTTATCAGGTTATTTTAATTGGCACTCTGGTGTATGACAAATTCTTTAGCGATGGCGATAACCGTTTAATGCCACAGCATGATGTATTGGCAGCCAGCTGATTATCATGGCTTGGCGGCTTTTTATCACACATGGTTTGATGACAGCGCCATTTGGCTGGCGATGGCTGGTTTAATTTACTGCTTGGTAATCTGTACCTCAGACGTCGGATTTAACCGGCCAAAATTCAGCAGCGATTTGATGTGGTTGTGGCGGATTTTGATAAACAAATATGGTTTTGAATACCTTTAACGAAAAAGTGGTTAGCCGGTGGCTCACGAGGTTTTGGGTTGGCCTGTTTTTCCGCGTGTTGGAGACCGAATGTTAATTGATGGTTTAGCCGTGAATGGCGCTGCGCGACACAGTGGGGCTTAATTTCGCAGAGTCGGCGCAAAAAATTGCAGACCGGCTATTTATATGCACTATGGTTTGTGATGATTATCGGGGTGTGGCTGTGCTCACCTGTTTTGTGTTTGACAGGAACAGCCTTAAGATGATGGTACTTTCCCCCATTCTCAAATGTAATTGAATTTTGCTGCGATTATTGGCGGCCGCGGCAGCTGGTTGCTGTGCAAACAAATAATAAGCGGGCGCGGCAACTGGCCTTGCTGATCCAGTGTGGCAACCATGCTGTTTGTCATTTCCTGCTATATATCGGCTTTGGACACCACCAGCCATCAAATGCAGTTCGTTGAACGCCTGTCAAGGGTCGCGGACATTTAATTTGAAAGTATTATCTGGGGATTGACGGCTTTTCGATGCCGCTTGATGATCCTGACTACGAATTCAACGGTGTTAGTGTCCGTTGCCGCTGGCAAGGTGATTGAGGATAGAGCGGCCTCAAATATATGGCCGCTTTCTTGATCATGGAAGGGCCTGATGTTAGGCGTGTTCGCGGCATTGGATGCCATTCTGGGTTTATATCTGTTTTTTGAAAGCGATGCTGATCCGCTAATTTCTGGTGATTGAATATGGGGCGGCCCCAATCGGCGTTTTAATGGCCACGATCAAGTTTCCTCTAACCCACCTTTTCGGTTCGGTTTTTCTGTTGATTGCCATTGCTGTATCTTGCAATTTCAGGCCAGGCAAGTTTTCTCGATTCTGGATTTCCACGATGTCAGCTTTGAGTTTTGACTCAGCAAAATTCTGGATTTTCCCTGGCATTTTTAAATCTGGCCTTTGCGGTGAAAATTCCGATGTGGCCGGTACAATACCTGGTTACCACCGATGCTCACGAGTGGAGGCGCCAAACCGGGTGGTTCAGTCATTTCTGGCGGCGATCAACCCTGAAATTGGCGGTTATGGTTTAATTGCGGTTTGCCCTACCGATCAACGCCTGAAATGCCAGTATGAACTTGGACTGGTCCTGGGTGGATCTGGTTTTTTTGTCCATTGGATTGCCATTGTTAATATTGGTTTTTGTCGCTTTGGCCCAGTCAGATCTGAAAAAGCTGGAATGCCTATTCGAGTATAGCCCCATAATGGGGTTTTGGTCACATTGGGGCTGTTTATCGGTTTTTTCGTATTACCGCCAATGAGGCGATTAACTTTTTGGCCATTGTAATGGCGAAAGTGCTTGGCGATTGAGGGTTGCGATGGTGCAGATGATTTCGCATGGCTTTAATTGGCTGCGGCATGTTTCCTCAGCGTTGGGGTGTTTATATGACCGGATGCACACCCGGTGAAATCAGTGCCTATGGTGGTGTCCCTCACAAGCATGCCTAAAAGAAGTTTCTGCCCTGGCCGTGTTCTTTGCGATGGCGAATGCGGGTTTACCCGCGGCACATCCGGTTTTGTCGGCGAGTTTTATGGTGATTCTGGCTGCGTTTCAGGCCAATTTCTGGTACGCCTTTTTTAGCGGCCACCACCTTAATTCTGGCGCGGCCTAATACCCTGTGGATGGTTAAACGGGTGTTTTTCCGGTGAAAATCGCAAATGCTGAAGTGGCGAAGTTGAATGATATTAATTCACGTGAAATGTTTGCTGCTGGCAAGTCTGGCAGTCATCGTATGTTGATTGGGTGTTCTGGCCTGATCCATTACTTAAATGGTGAGCCACGAATCAGTGGAATAAATTTACGATGCAAATAGCCAGTCAAAGTTTAGGGAAAAACACCAAATATGGCGTTTGAGTTCGCGATATGCTGTTTGCTTTTGCCGGAGATGTTGATGCTGAAATGTGCTGTAAATTGTGCTATTGGTAGTGGGCAAATTTACCGGTAACCGCCGAATCATACTGGTACATGTGTTAAGCCAATTAAACCCTGTTTGAATGACGCTTTTGACCGTTTTCTTCTGGATGATGGGCGACGGTTGGGTCCTGACATTTCTGAAAGCTATATCAAAGATCCGCTAAAGTGATTTCTCAAGCTGCAATCTGTCTGGGTGAATATGCTGGGGTGTTAATTATTCCTAGCCGCTATCCTCAGGAATCGCAAATTACTACACGGTGAGTTTTATGTGCTGGCCGTTGTTTGCCACCCTGGGAAATGCTGGTTTCATGGTATCCGCCATTTTTCTGACCTTGTATCCTGGGGCTGGGAGCTTGATGTCACTTTGGTCTTTACGCGATGGTGGCGATGCACAGAGATTCCTGTGCCGCCACAGAAGCCGGTATGGAAGTACTTTATTCCTCGGGGGCATTGGCATCGGGCCATGCTGCTGTTATGGGCATGTCGATTATCTAACGGTTTATTCCGGCGAAGTTGGGGGATTCAAGCCATTGGCCTGCCGGCGAATAGTCTGATGAAGAACTGAAATCAGAACGGTGCTGAAGTCTGGGTATTGTGTTTCTGGTGATTGGGATTTGGCTTTTAATTTGGTGCGGTACCGTTTCATATGTGGTTGCCGGATGTCTATCAAGGGCGCCGCCCAACGGCCATTACATTATTTGTCGCCGAGTTGCGCCAAAAATCGCCGCGTTTGCCATGTTGATTCGCATATTGACGAAGGTATGGGCGGATTGCTCAGCGTAATGGCGCGATATGCTTTTATGGCTGGCAGTATTGTCGATTATTTTGGGAATCTGTTTGCGATAGCCGCAGACCAAATCTAAAAAGTAATGCTGGCGTATTCCACTATTTTCCCAGTCGGCTTTTTTGCTTATTGGGCATATTGGCCGGAACTCAGGCGGGATAATGCTGCATCCCTGTTTACACCTGGTCTATGCGCTGATGACATTAAGGCAGTTTCGGCATGGATTCTGTTGGCTAAGTCGCGAAGGTTTTGAGGCTGAAGAGATTGATGATTTCCAAAGGCTTGGGAGCAACGCCTCCTGGCATGCGTTGATGTGCTATTACTGAATGTTTTTCCATGGCTTGGCATTCCACCGTTGGCCGGTTTTTATGCCAAAATTTAAGTGTGATTAAATCGTAGTCGATGTTAAACTTTACTGGCCGTAGCAATAGTCCGCTTGTAGTGAATGTCAGTAATTGGCGCCTATTATTTATTTACGTGTCGTCAAAGTCATGTTTTTTTTGATACACCGTCGCAACAGCCGCATATTGAAGCGCACAAAGTCTCAAATGCAGTATTTACTGAGTGGCCCAATGTGTTGGCGGTCTCTTCCCCTCGGTTTTTATTTCCGGGAGGCTTTATTTGCGCCTTTGCGCCTTAGAAATATTCAGTTTAGGTTTAAAAAGATGTCGATTTGGTTAATGTTGTTGATTATGTTTGTACCTGGCGAATCTGCCTTGGTAAATTCACGACTGTTTTCTCTTCATACCAACTAAAAAAGGGCAAAATGCTGGCTGAGATTGTTTTGAAGTGGTGGTGTTATTTTTGTGAATTTATTATCGCTATTGCTTTTGAGGCAGCAATATGCAGGTAATATTTTATCCCTCACAGTGGAGTTTTTTGTCACCCACACTGAGCCTGTTCCCTGTGTTTTTGCTAAACCCAGGAGTGGGTATGCCATCAATGGCTGCCAATTACAGAAAAAACTAAGAATAAAAATCCGCAAAATTGCGCCGTTAAAAGGGTTGTAACACAATCCAAAATTCCAAAAACACTGCCTATCAGGGCACTTACAGGCTTTGATCTCAATTCAGGATTGCATCCCGAAGCATTGTAGTTTAGAATTTGGGCGAGTTTAACTCCCTGATTGATGTTAAACAGCCATCGGTTTATTCACACAAAAAGAGACAGGATTATGGCTTCTTCGCGAATTTATCCAAGTACAAGAATATTGGTATTTTGCCCACGTCGATGCGGGCAAAACACCCCTCCACCGACGTATTCTTAACTGCCGGTAAAATTCCAAAATCCGGTGAAGGTCATGATGGTGGAATCCACCATGGATTTTATGGATCAGGAAGCCGAACGCGTATTTACTTATCCAGTCACGGCGACAAACCTGTGAATGGAAAGGCCACCGTCTGAACGTTATTGATACCTCCCAGGTCACGTTTGACTTCACTATCGAAGTTTACCGTTCACCTGAAAGTGCTTGCGGCGGTATCGGTGTTTTTTTGTGGCAGTGGGGTGTTGGTCCACAATCTGAAACCAAACTGGCGTTATGCGAATGACTCCGAAGGTTTTCCCGTCTGATCTTTTGTTAACAAACTGGAAGATCGAATTGGCGCTGATTTCTTCGTGTTTGTTAAAACAGTTTTGAGGACGTTTCTGGCGGCCACTCCCGCTGGTGATGGTTTCTGCCAATCGGAAATAAATTGAAGTGAATTTAACTGGTGTTGTTGACTTTGCTGACCCGTAAAAGCAAATGGAATCTGAAAGAAATGAGAAAAAATGCTGAAGATTACACCAATTGAAGACCACCAGCTGAGATGGCTGAAATCAAATTGAAGAATGGCGTGAAAACTGGATCGAAAAAACTGCTGTAGAGCAGGATGACGAATCTGATGGAAAAATATCTTTGATGGTGAAGAGGCCATCTATTGATGATCTGGAAAAATTGTATCCGTAAAGGTACATTACAACTGGATTTCTTCCCGACATATTGGCGGTTACAGCATTCAAAAAATAAAGGTATGGCAGTTAATCCTGGATGCCGTTTGTTTGATTACCTGCCAACCCTAACTCAGGTTGATCCAACAGCCCTGAAAGTTGATTTGGAAGGTAATGAACGGGTAAATTCGTATCTTGATTATCAAAGGCCCACTGCGCGCATTGGCATTCAAAATCAGGATGACCGTTTTGGCGCAATTAACTTTTCGTTTCGTGTTTATTCCGGTGAGCTGAAAAAAGGGCGATAACCATTCTGAATACCTTCACCGGTAAAACTGAAGCGTGTTTGGGCGGTATGGTGAAATGCATGCCAATGAATCGTAACGAACTCGGATTTACGCAACACGCCCGGGTGACATCCATCGCTATTGTCGGTATGAAAGATGTGCAAACGGTCCACATCAGCTCATTATGTGATCCGAAAAACCCCAGCGACATTGGACCAATGGTATTCCCGGATCCTGTTATCTCAATCGCCATTGCCACCTAAAAGATAAAGCCGCTGCTGAAAACTCGGTGGTCGGCACTGGGCAAAATGATTAAAGAAGATCCTTCTTTCCGTGTGGGAAACCGACGAAAACAGCGGTGAAACCATCAATGAAAGGCATGGGTGAAACTGGCATTTGGAATATCAAAGTGATATCTTGAAACGTACCCATAACGTTTGACGTTTATTGTTGGTGAGCCACAAGTGGCTTACCGGAAACGATTACAAAATGAAGACCAGCTACACCCACAAGAAACAGTCGGGTGGTTCTGGTCAAGTTTGGTCGTAATTGATTACATCATTGAACCCAAGGTGAGCCAGGCAGTGGTTCAACTTTGAATTCACCGTTACTGGCGGTGTGTTCCTCGCGAATAACTGGCCAGCCAGTTGGAAGGTGGCTTCAAGAAAAATGATGGGCCGTGGTGTATTAGCTGGCTTCCCATTACTTGACGTTAAAGTAAACTTATTTGATGTGCATTCCATGCGGTGGATTCATCTGCAAATGGCCTTTGAAATTGCGGCGATGGGCGCTTTTCCGTCAAACCAATTCCGAAAGCGGGTCCACATTAACTTGAACCTATCATGAAAAGTAGACGTGTTCTGCCTGACGATAACGTCCGGTGATGTTATCCGGTGACTTTGATCGTCCGTCGCGGCCATGATTAAATCACAAAGATGCCTGGCGCAACTGGCGTGCGTAAATTAAAGCTGAAGTGCACTGAGCGAAATGTTGGGTTACATCGGTTACTCCTGCCGTACTATGACTTCTGGTCGTGGTCAGTTTCTCAAATGGAAATTCCTGCCATTACTTACCAATGCCCACGTAACGTGGCCTGAAGAAGTTATCAAGGAAACCAAAGAGCGCGAAGCTGCTGCGAAGAAATAAGCAGTCAGCTTAAAAAGCTTGAAAACAAAAAAGGGGCGTTTTATCGCCCCTTTTTTTGTGTCTGAAAATAAATCCCATGGTTAGCTCCTGCCTAATTTAAAAAAGCCTATGCTGTTATTTATTCATAATGGTCAAGGCTGAAAAAAATGGATTTGAAAGTGGTTATCCCTTCTTGGGCCGATTAAAAATGGATTGATGCCGGACCTTTCCTGCATTGGACATGGATATTGAGTGTGACGTGGCAGTTTATTGGTTGGTGGTATTACCGGCGCATTAATTGCTGACGAACTGAAGTTCAAAGGGTTTTGCCCGTCAAACGGTTATTGAGCAAGCGGGATATTGGCTGGGGAAGTACGGCAGCCAGTACGGCATTATTAAGCAATACGAGATTGAATACACATCTCCAGAGATTGCAAGATTATATGGTGAAGTTGAAAAATGCATTAAAAGCTTATTCGAGCATGTGCCGTGGCTATTAACTGATCTGAAGAAAACTTGCCAAAACAGTTGGTGAATGTCGATTTTGAAAATGCAGGAAGTCTGTATTACGCCCAGTCGAAGCCGTGATAAACAGTCTTCTTCAAGATGAATATTCACTAACGATTAAACATGGTTTTGATGTCGAATGGCTGAGCCTGTGCAATAAAAAAACACTATGGTTTTTAAATCGGTCCGGGGGCATTCCTTAGCAAGCTGGCTGCTCGAGTTATCCTTATCGCCTAAGCGCATAAACTTCTGGATAGGGGCTGCAAACAGAAGTGGCCATCATGTCCTTAATGATCGAACCGAAATAAAAAATTTGAAACCTTCCGCTTAAAAGCAAGTTGATTTAACTACAACTTCTGGATGCAAGATAATCTGCGACATGTGGTGATAAAGCAACAGGGTACGCCAGTCAGAAATTACTGAAACAAAACGTCGCTAAAACAAATCGTAGCAGTTAATGCAATTTATCACCGATCCGATAGAATCCCGAAGTTTACTAGGCGAATTAAAATAAAACCATGATCTTGGGAAATCCGCCGACCGTATCTTTATATGCGAACTACCGGTGACTGGCCGTTTATTGGTGGTGGAGAAGATGACGATATTGAATATCCCGGCAACGACGTGAACAAACGTGTTGATAAAAAGGCCCAAACTTTTGGCCAAGAAAGTCGAAAACTCTTTCCCAAACTGCCAAATGAAATCCTTCGTTTTCATGGCAGGAACTTTTTGCTGAAACTGAAGATGGTTTTGCCATTTTTGGGCCCTCATAAGCAAATACGGCGAACGGGTGCAATTTGCCATGGCAATACGGTGGAAACGGTATTCACTTACAGCAAATGGATCGGTGCGGGGTTTAATTGAGAGCAAATATAAAGAGGGCCAGTGAACATCCGTTGGCAAGTTTATTTTTTCGTTTCCAGATTAGACTAGACCTAAGGCACAAGTATTGATGCGGGTGGACCACAAAACAGTTACCGTCCATAAAAGCGAAGCGCTTTAAAACCAAAATAATCAAAAAATCCCACCGAGCGCAAATCAATAAATCTATCCAGTGATTTACGCCTTTGGTAAAAATCGGTCATCAAGCCGCAGCAATAAACCCCAACTACAGCTGCATTAATTCAGCTACCAGCGGCAAGCCTGCCTTGGGCAAATGAGGGCAAGCCTGTTGCCAAAGCGGCAAGCATGGCCAGTAAGTAAAAAAATCCGGGAACCAAAAAATGGCGATTGTGGCGAGCGAGCATTCCAACCGGATGGCAACTGTGGTTTGGGATTTCAGCACCAAGATAAGTTGCCAGCGAAACATCGGGCCCTTGGAACGGCTTGAGCCGCACGTAACCGGTTAAAAACTGATCGGTGGGTTAGCCAGCCAGTGGCAACAGTCTGCTGTTCCAACAGCGGCAATACAACATGACCACCACCAAACACCAAATGCAACCGGCTTGATAAAAAACGCGGCAAATCATATTAGTTGTATTTAAGCTGAACTGCCAGCAAACAGAACTGAGAATAAGCAGTAACATAAACAAAACTGAACAATATGCCATGCGGTTTGTTTTGCCGTAATTGACCGGGGAATTTAAAATCCGCTGACAGTTGTTGATGGCGACAATAAAAACCAGGCCAGCCAGACCCTACCCAGGATAATCACCGCAATTTGCATAATCGCCAGGCTGAAAACCAACAGCAAAGGTAAAACTGAATAAGTGCGATTAAAAAATACGTTGCCAGTAAAGGGAGTCAGTTTTTTGAGCCATGCTGATCACCGCATGGGCCACCGACTGCAAACGGGCCACCAAGTTTTTTAAGCATCAATAATGGCGATGCCCGTAGTAATTGTTCAGCTGATGGGCAATGCTGGCAAAAGCAAACAGCAGTAGGGCAGAAGTAGGGTGAAGCAATAAATTGCAGCAATGGCGCCATTCCAGCCAGCGCGAAACAGCCAATTAGAAAAGCCCCATCTGACTACTGGCCGCCCGGTTAGGAACTGTGGGTAAAACCGCCAGTAATTGAGAAAACTGTTTTGTTCCGAAAGCCAATTGGGCGTTTGCTGATAAATTCAGTGCGATAGTAACCCAATATGGGCATTGTCCGCCAAATGCTGTCAGACCCAATTTGAGAAAGGCGAAAAAACAGCATCAACGATATAGCAGATTGTTTGCTGCCTTCACGGTTAACTCCTCTATTAATCCAAGTATGTTCTGTCAGCATCCACTACGCAACAATTCCAATAAATCTCTGCATATCGGGTGGTAACGGAAATCTTTCTGGCCAGCTGACTGGTTCACCAGTAGTGGGATGATCAAATCCCAATAGCCCCAAGCATGCAATGCCTGACGCGGGTATTCTGTAAAGCATTGAGGCGCTTTTCCGTCATAACCTTTTGGTGTTTAAAGCGGCCACCGTACAAAGGATCACCCAAAGAGATGCCGAAATATGGTGCATATGCACAACGCGGATATGGTGAAGTGCGGCCAGGTTCCAGTTTAACAACGCAGATGGGTAATGCGCCCGAAAGGCGTTCTTCATCCGATAGTGTGTCACGGCCAGGTTTACCGTTTTGTGTCAACGTGCATTCGTTTTACGGCAATGTGATGTCGACCCACCGGGGCATAAACTGGTCCCTCCAGGCGTAAACACACCAACAGGTCAATGGCCTGATACTCGCGGTAATAACGGTGCGTTCCTGTAATTGGGCTTTGATTAATGAAATGATGTGCCTGCAGACTTTTGGCGACGCATCAATAAACCAGTTGTGTCCTTTATCGATACGGTGAAACAATCCCGGCGCGTGAAATTATGCGTTCAGCTGCGGTGCCGTGCGCCAACAAGGGCATTGACCATCCGGTGCCATTCTTATTACCCAAGCACCGGGGATTGCACTACCATGCCACGGCCTTTATGGATGATTAAGACGTCGTCATCTTCAATAAATAATATCCAGAGCGATAGATTTCGGCCTGCCAATTATCATCATGAATAAATCTGTTGTGCGGCAATTTCAATCTGATCACCCGAGCGGCCACGGCATCCTTTAAGGTCGACAGATTTTTTATTCAACAAGACATCGCCGGCTTTAATCCCATTTAGTCAGCTGACCCCGCGAAATATTCAGAGAACAGCTGTCCAAGGCCTGATCCACACGCAAGCCACTTAATGACTCGGGGATAATGGCATCTAGTTAATAATCTCAGTCATGAATGGCTTTGCCATAAATGGGTTTGCGTATTATACACGTAGCTGGAATACATCGCCCGTGAAACAGGCCGAAAAGGGGAATTATGAAACATCGCTGATTGGTCTTATATTACTGCTGCCTAACAACGCTGGGGTTTTATGCTGACCCTAATATGCCTCTACTGGCGTCATCCTGTGCCGGGCTGTCATGGCAATAAATGGAGGACACAGCAAAGGGATACCCCGAAACTGGCTGCCTAAAGCCAGATTATTTCATTGAACAGATGCAGTAATTTTGTCAAAGAGAAAGGCCAAATCTTACAGTTATGCAGGCATCTGCCTGCCCTGCCATACACCGAAACTGAAATTCCGTTTTTACTTGGCAGAGTATTTCGCTGAACATAATTAAGAGCCTATTTATCTTCCCTAATCTAGACATTTTCTGGCAATGTTGGGCGAAATAGGTCGCCCGTTGCGAATTGGCGTATCAGCTCAATAGGTAATGAACCACATTGTTTTTTGCAGCCCAAGATTTCTGTCGCGCATATACCCATAAATTATCCTGCGCGAAATAACCCGGTTTACCTTCACCTGGTACAGAAAATCCCGTAAAGTTGTGCCTCCGGCTGCGATGGCCTTTGGAGTGTCAGTTTTTTGATGGCATCCAACGCAAAGTTTTTTCGCCTGTGATTTTTTTATTTTGCTGCATAACTGAGGAGTGAATGCCGAAAGAAACAGCGATTCACTGGCATAGATATTTCCCGACACCCACAACGATTTCAGCATTCATAAATAAAGGTTTTAATGCTGACCTTGACGTTTACGAACTGCGTGCAAGAATATTCTGCATCAAAACTCAACTATCCAGTGGTTTTGGCCTAAATGATTTAAACAGCGGATGTTGCATGGGAAAGGTTACTGGTCCACAATAACAGCGCCAAAAACGGGGATCGGTAAAGCGCAGAATAATGCCATCAGCGAAAATAAAAATCCACATGATCGTTGTTTTTTCCGGCGGTTGGAAAGTTTCAGAATGCGTAAACGGCCTGACATGCCCAAGGTGAATAAAATAAGGTGCCCGTTACCTGTCGTTAACCAGCAAATATTTGGCACGGCGGCTGACTGATTGGATCATCTGCTGCAGTATCTCATCAAGTTATCGGTGTCGGCCAGCCGCAATCGTGATTCTCGATCAACCGTTCACCTGTTCTACAGTGTTTGTTTTCAAAAGTAAAGGTGCAATACCATGCGGGTGTTTCAAACTTCAGGAGTTTCAGGCCAATGGTTAAGTTACTTAATCGAAATAGAGCCGTCGGTTATTGCGGGCGGGGAATTGGTACTGCATTTGCCTGTTTGGATCGGTTAAGGGGGGTTATGGAAGGAAAAAAAAAAAAAAACCCCCCGGTCCTCGCTATGTGTGACAACAAATTTAACGGCTGGTGTTATCGGCTAAAATCCGATCATTACGACGGGATTATTTTTTCAGAAATAAAGGTTTCCTGACAGGATAACCACTTGCATGGCATAGGCTTCCTGTTGCAGTTCTGCAAAAGCGCCAGCAGTTTTGTCTTGTCATGGTTTTTCCGGTTTGGAAAAGCCAACGGAATTGGTTTGGCCTGAATATACCGACAGTTCTGGATATGGCTGCTGAGGCCTTTCATCAAAGCAGCTCTGGCAAGTGCAGTGCCCTGATAGTAATGGCCCGAATCGACTAAACGGTATCCGACAAAAACTGCTGGCACTGGCCACTGAGCAGTGGTGAATATCATCCGTCAATTAAAAAAATTTGCTGATTATGCAGTAATATACGAGAACCCACTCCAGCGATTCCACTCTTACCAAAGCAAAAATGGAGCTGTTGAACGATAAGATTAAGTTTTTGGTGCTCTAGCAAAATCAGTGAGCTTGGTTTTATTGGTGACGGGTTATTGGCGGCTGCTGTACAGGTTGTTTCTAAAAAGGCTTAACAACAGCTTTGATTCGGGTTTGATTCGCTCGTGCCATAAGCGGGCTGGGATTAACTGCCATTGCTGATCCAGTTTGCAGTCGAATGGTTTGCTGCTCAGCGCCTCGCGATGAATTTCAATCTCCAGTGACCTGGGTCGGCTTGATGCTTGTCGGTGATATAGTGGTTTGTTTTTTAAGTGTCTGTGACTCATCAATGAAGCCACACTAAAATTTAACCGCTACCACCAAAATAACAGCAGATTTGTCGATAGGTGCTTTTCATCGCGTACTTTCTGATCCACGCAGAATACTCAGACCTTGACGACTAAAACAGAGTGGCAAGATCACTAAAATCCAGTCCAATGCAGCAGTGATTGCAATGCCGTTTAAATGTCAGTTGATTGTCGCGAGTTTTTTGATACCGGGACTTTTGATGGAAATCATCCTCTGCTAACAACCAATTCACAAGCGCCAATTGGGCAGTTCCCAGATTGGCAGCAGTGCCAAAGGTATGAATTTTGAAACGAAATCCCATCACCAAATACGGCACAACGTTGATTTTTGGTGTTGTAGAGGTCGGCTGTTTCCATTAAAAAAACACTGAGCATGAGCGGGCCGGGAATATCCAGTTCCCTCATCAAACTGTAAACTCCAGATTTTGCGGTAATTAATATCGCCTAATTCCAGACCAGCTTATCACTTTGGGACTGCAATCAGTTGCGTAGTTTGCCCAGTCAGATTCTGGTAGGCAGAAAGTTGTATGGCCTGCGCACCGGGCATCAAAGTACGCTGAGGTCGCTGCAGTAACTCGGATGATTGGCATAATCCGTCACAATCACAAAGCGGGGATCTTCCAGACCTTATATCTGCAGCATTCGGGTCCACCATCGTGCCGGCATCAAAGCTTCGATAAGCTGTTCAGCAATAGTTTTTTCCAGACCAATATCCCCCTCCGGTTTTCACTGAAGCAGAGCAAAATTTTCCGCCCTTGCAGTAAATAATCTTGTAATTGAACATATCGCTTTGCGGCCGGGAGTTTGTGAAACTGCAAATAACCAAAATACAAACTTGTTTCTTGGTTACTGATTTGCATTGCCTCGTTCATCGACAGGGATCCACCTCAAGCCCTGTGCTGATCAGTTGGATTGTGCCCATTGCGTCCATAACTAAAAGGCCGCATCACCGTAATGTCCCGTTCTCCATGACCTTCACAAAAAACCAGTTAGGTAAGTTGCCTGCGAACTGACTTTTTATAATGGCGTTGCTCCAGCGAATGCTCGATTAAATCAAGACATGCTGTTGCCCCTGCTGACCTGAAATCAACCATTTCAGCCTGTTGTTGGATGGCAAGTTCACCGACCCGTTGTGGTTTGGGGCAATTGACAGGATCAATCACGAGTGTCAGCCTGGCTGAACTATATTTGCTGATAATCGATTTAAAAGACTGTCAGCGGCTTGATTCATACTGAAATGTCAGGACTGAATAACACTTCGATATCTTTCACCGGACTGTCGAGAGACTGTAATAAACCGGATAGTGGCTTGGGGAACAAGTTATGCCGCTTAATTGGCGGTCCAGTCCTGACTCAAACGTTATCGATTAGAAAGAACCGCCAACGCAATAATTGACTACCAGTAATAAACCGTAAAAAATGATCTGCTGCAAGACGGTGGCTGATATTTGAACATGTTTTGACATCTTTTCATATGACTTAGCCTCGGCAGCAATCAAGGCGTCGAATAGTCAATCAGCAGAAAGACGAATACAAAACAACGGCAAAAAAGCCTCAAGAATCCACGCTATTTATCTGTCCTGCAGCATGGTTTGAAAAATGAACGTCCAACACGCGATAGCCAACCAGGCCAGATTTAATCTGACCGGAAATTTGTACTGGCGGCTTGCAATAATCAATAATCCATAACAGGAACAGTAAAACAGAATGTCATTATCGCGGCAAATGAATGGGCTGCGTAGTGAGTGAGGAATAAAGATTCCGGCTGCGACAAACTGGCTTACCAAGTAAGATCCAAATTCCAAGCAGCTGCGCCAAACTGATACAGATCGATTGCCCGACCCACCAGGAGTGACAAGCGGCATTTAAGCTAATCAAGCACTAATTGCAGCAGAAAAAGCAGAGAATAACCGAGATAACTTGCCTAATAACAAATCTGAACGCGAAAGCGGTGCGGAGATTAACAGCGGCAGAACTATGAATTACGTGATGTTCGTCAGCAAAAAGCCGCATGGTGGAGGAAAGGGACAATCAATAACAACACCAAAGCCGCCATTATTCAATAATGGCGCAATAACCAGTTCTGTGACACCGGGTGCGCCAGGAATCGCGGAAATCTGTCCCTGAATCTGCGCAAAATACTCAACATGACTCAGAAACAGATAAGCCAGTAAAAACGTAACTAACGCAATGCATTGTCCAGGCAAAAAGTGATAAAAAAAGTCGAGAAAATTTCAAAGTCCTTGCCAACACCACCACATCAGTTTTAACCTGCAAGCGTTCGGGGCCATCAAATTTTTTGATAGCTGCCATAAAAAATCTTCCAGCCGAATCCTGTTCCGCACCAAGTTCCTGCCAAGTTTGGCCATTGATTTTTGAAGATGGCTTTGGCTAAACAGATTTTCAGTAGGATCCTGCTCCGGGTGATAGATGATTCTGAATGTTGGGATGAATAAAACTTCAACCGAGGAAACAATGGCCAAAGGAGTGAGCTCTTTTGATTGGTGGAGGCCTCGATAACATGATTCTGAGGCTGCTGTTGGAATTCTTTTGCCTGATGCAGGGCTGCCAGACTGTCCAGCAAACACCACATGCCCTTTACTGATTATTCTGCACCCGAATCAAACAGGCTTTTCCCACTTCTGGCAAATATGCGTCGAACAAATATAACGGCTATGCTTCGTTGGCAATTTCACGGATTTAATTCGCGGATTCTGCCCGAATTTGCATGGAAGATCCAGACCCAGAAGTCGGTTCATCAAGTATGACGAACGGCCGGGTTTTGTGCAACATCGCCCTGAAGCGATACCGGTAACGGCTGTTGGTAAACCTTTGATAATTGACGCGATAAGGCGTCCGCCCGTAACATCCCCCGGCCACAACGCTCAAATCACGAGTCGACAGCGATGTCAAAGCAGTTTAACCCCGGAAGCTGATTAAGCCTGGCACAATGCTGTAATATTCGCTGACCTGTCCAGCCTCAACGATATAAACGGCGATTTTCAGGCAAGATAACCCAGTTGGGCTTTGGCCTGTTTTTGGGCTGCGCCAGTAAATCAAAACACATTAATGCGTATTTCGCCGCTTATCCGGTGCCAGATTGCCACTGAGATTTTCATCGTGGTAACTTTTTTTTCCCGCCCCACTTGGGGCCGAGAAAACCCAGGATTTTCTCCCCGTTTTTAACCGTAATGTCGGATATTCTGAACCGCGACATTAGGGCCAAAATACGGGACAGGTATTTGTTGCTTCGAGCATATAGTCATAGCGCACTATAATACGGTTTTTGGTTCTGAATCGGCCAATCTTGTTTTTCAACAAAAAATATTCAATTGAGTTTAATTATTTTAGCCATAAAAAAACCCGCAAATTAAATCGCGTTTTTTTTTAGAAAGCAGTTATTCAATAAAGTTTATTTGATTTAGCTTCTTTGTACATCACATGTTGAACGATAAAGGATCAAAACCTTTTTTGTATCTCTCATTTTTTCCGGCAATGGTTGCG